>CESG01076578.1_pt1 | contig 11461 bp, 8 predicted proteins | sample 531121 | NCBI WGS metagenome assembly CESG01 (sample SAMEA2621287, study PRJEB7988) | marine metagenome | biome: marine biome (ENVO:00000447); feature: mesopelagic zone (ENVO:00000213); material: "saline water (ENVO:00002010), including plankton (ENVO:xxxxxxxx)" | depth 800 m
CATTAGGGCTTATGCGCGATACCTTAAACAAATTAAGTTTGCTTTTTCCCAGCCCTATATCGAGAAATGCCTCTCTGCATATCCCGACGTATCCCGTATGCTGATCGCTTTATTTCATTCGCGACACGATCCCGATAATAGAAGCAAATCAAAGGAGAAAAAGTTATCCGAAGAGATCAACCAATACTTGGAACAACAAGTAGAAAGCCTCGACGACGATATTATTTTACGTCGGTACGTTGATCTTGTTAACGCCACGTTACGCACAAACTACTATCAGGAGAGGTGTAATCCAGCCCTACCGCTGGCATTTAAACTGTCGCCGTCCGATATTCCCGATATGCCACAGCCGATTTTAGCCTATGAAATTTATGTTTATTCTACGCGAGTTGAGGGGGTTCATTTGCGTGGTGGCGCCGTTTCGAGGGGCGGATTGCGTTGGTCCGACCGTATGGAGGATTTTCGAACGGAAATTCTTGGATTGGTTAAGGCACAGCAGGTTAAAAATTCAGTCATTGTTCCTGTAGGCGCTAAAGGTGGCTTTGTTTGCCGGGAAAAACCAGCGACGTCAGATAGAAAAGCCCTGCTGGAAGAAGGTATTGCGTGCTACCGTCAGTTTATTCGCTCATTACTTAGTGTTACCGACAACTACGAAGGTGAGAAGGTGGTTAAACCGGCGCGAGTTGTTTGTCATGATGGCAACGACCCATATTTAGTTGTTGCCGCAGACAAGGGGACGGCAACTTTTTCCGATTATTCAAACGACATCGCGGTAGCTCAAAATTTTTGGTTGAAAGATGCCTTTGCTTCAGGGGGATCTGCTGGATATGACCATAAAAAAATGGGGATCACTGCCCGGGGTGCTTGGGAATCAGTAAAGAGTCATTTCAGGCAAATAGGTGTTGATTGCCAACATCAGGATTTCACGGTTGTTGGCATTGGAGATATGGCTGGAGATGTCTTTGGCAATGGTATGTTGCTATCCAGGCACATCCGGTTAAAAGCGGCATTCAACCATCTGCATATATTTATCGATCCTGATCCGATTGCTGAAACCAGTTATTTAGAACGTGAGCGGCTTTTTAATTTGGCTGGTAGCAGCTGGGAAGATTATGACGCGAGTTTGATATCAAAGGGTGGTGGTATCTTTAAGCGCTCAGCTAAGTCAATAACTATCAGCGCAGAAGTTAAAAAATGGCTCGGAATATCCAAGCGCACATTAACCCCTAACGATTTGATTCGAGCAATATTAAAAGCACCCGTTGATCTGCTGTGGAATGGGGGGATTGGGACATATATCAAGTCCAGTGAGGAAACCGATTCTGATGTTGGTGATCGCGCCAATGATGCTTTGCGTATCAACGCCTCTGATTCAGGGTGTAAGATCATTGGAGAGGGCGGAAACTTGGGGGTTACGCAATTAGGTCGTGCCGAGTTCTGCGCCAACGGTGGCCTGGTAAACACCGATTTTATTGATAATGCAGGCGGAGTAGATTGCTCCGATAATGAAGTTAATATAAAGATTTTGCTGAATAAAATCATCGAGAACGGTGATCTGACGCTCAAACAGCGCAACATTCTATTAGAGCAAATGACAGAAACTGTAGCCAATAAAGTGTTGGATGATAACTATGAACAGGTGCGCTCTATTAATATCACTTACTACCGTGGAGAGCAGCTCTTTCGGGAGCTGTTGCGGTTTTTAAATGGTTTGGAAAAGCAAGGAGAAATTGACCGCCAATTGGAGCAAATACCCGCTGATGATGAGTTAATGGAGAGACATTCTGCCGGAGAGGGGTTTTATCGCTCAGAGCTATCCGTGCTTATAGCTTATGCAAAAAACCAGTTGAAAGAACAACTTGAGAATGAAGTTTATAGTGAAGATCCGTATTACATTAGCATCATAGAGCAAGCCTTTCCGGGTATCTTGGTTGAAAAGTACCACAACGAAATTTCTGAGCACCCGTTAAGGCAACAACTTATAGGTACGAAACTGGCTAACCGTATGGTTAATGACATGGGCATAAACTTCGCCTATAGAATGACCGAAGAAACGGGGGCAACTCCAGGAGAGGTTGCTCGTTGTTATCTTATTGCAACGGAAGTCTTTGCTAAAGACAGTCTTTGGGAGAAGATCCGCAGCCTGGATAATCAGATCAGTAGTGATGTCCAAAATGAAATGTATTATCAAACCCGTCGGCTATTGCGTCGAGCAGCGCTATGGATATTAAGACACACCGACAAGTCCCTTACGATCGAAAATGTCATAGCCAGATATCGCCCGTGCTTGGTCGAGTTGCAAGACACTGTGCTGGGAGAGTTGCCTGACGAGGTGAGAGGCTATATTGAAACTAATGTTAACTACTACGCTAAGCAAGGGGTTCCAACGGAAATAGCATCACCTGTTGCGGCGTTTCCTGTCTTATACTCTGGTCTGGATATCGCCGATATCGCTTTATGTTGTAACGAAAAAGTAGAAACGGTTGCGCTGGTCTATTTCTCACTATCAGAGCGACTGGAGCTTCATCTATTCAGGCAATTAATCATCAAGCAGGTAGTAGGAAACCATTGGCAGGCCCTGGCTCGATCGGCATTTCGCGATGAGCTTGATTGGCAGTTGAGAGCGCTTACCCAAACCGTTTTAGGGCAATCTGCAGCGCAAAATAGCCCCGAAGAAAAAATCGATCACTGGTTATCGCTACATGCCAATGCCGTTGAACGATGGTTTCATCTATTAGCGGATATTCGTACCGCAGATAATTACGAATTTGCCATGTTTTCTGTGGTGCTGCGCGAGCTGCTGTTGTTAGTACAAAGTAGTCAAAATGTTGGAGAGGCAAGTTAGAATATTTGATCCAAGACCAAAGCATTGACTAAAAACTGTTATACTGCCTCCAAAATTTGTGGAGGTTCATTGATGTTTTATAAATTAATCCGCAGTTGTCTTTTTACGCTGCCCCCGGAAGTAGCTCATGATGTCTCGCTTAAGCCTTTAAAATATTTGGCGAAAATTCCTGGTCTGCAGGGCTTGTTTCCAATACCCCAGCAACCAGTAAGTATTCTAGGGCTGACGTTTCCCAACCCTGTCGGCTTGGCTGCAGGACTTGATAAAAATGGCGACTATATAGATGCTCTCGGTATGATGGGGTTTGGTTTTATTGAAGTTGGAACCGTTACCCCGGTGGCTCAACCTGGAAATGACAAACCTCGGATGTTTCGTGTAAAACCGGCAGAGGGAATTATCAACCGAATGGGCTTCAATAACTATGGGGTTCAATATCTGGTTCAGCAGGTCAAAAAAGCCAAATATAAAGGCATTATTGGAATAAATATTGGTAAAAATAAAGTAACGCCAGCTGAGAAGGCGCTGGATGATTACCTGATTTGTTTGAATGAGGTTTACCCTCATGCAGATTATATTGCTATAAATATTTCATCGCCAAACACGCCAGGTTTGCGTGATCTTCAACACGGAGAAGCGCTAGATACGCTATTAGCTGGGATCAAAGAACGCCAGTTAACCTTAAAGGAGCAGTATAATAAATATGTACCGGTTCTTGTTAAAATTGCACCGGATCTTACTGATACAGAAATTGATGAGTTAGCGCAGGCATTTATCAAGCATAATATTGACGGTGTCATTGCCACCAATACCACCAATCGCCGAGACATCATAGATGGACTACCCCATTACAAAGAGCAAGGTGGGTTGAGTGGAAAGCCTGTTTTTGACGATTCAACGGAAGTATTAAGAAAGTTTGCTAAAAAACTGGATGGCAAGATGCCGATTATTGGTGTTGGCGGCGTCGATAGCGTTGAGACTGCGCAGGCGAAACTGGATGCCGGAGCTAGCCTGGTGCAGGTATATACGGGGTTCATTTACCAGGGACCAGGATTGGTTAAGAAAATTCTGAAAGGTCTAGGAAATACTTAGAAACTTAAAAAATCTTGTAAAACTAATACGATACAGGTAATTAACGTAGACTAAAAAGAAAAGCCGGTCGCTTGACCGGCTTTTTGTTATCGTGCTCGGAAAGTAATTCTTCCCTTCGATAAGTCATATGGCGTGAGCTGAACAGTTACCCGATCACCTGTAAGAATACGGATATAGTTCTTACGCATTTTTCCTGAGATATGCGCGGTCACCACGTGACCGTTATCCAACTCAACTCGAAACATCGTGTTGGGAAGGGTGTCTAACACCGTACCTTCCATTTCAATACAATCTTCTTTGGCCATAATTCTCCACTACAAAATAATTAATAAACTAAAATTGCGCGGAATTATGAACGAAAAGTCGCCAATTGGCAAAGGTTTCGTGGTATTTCTTGATGTTAGTGGGGTTTATATACCTTGTAACAGTTGTAAAACCGCTCCTCTGGATGAATTGGCCTGCCGTTGTAATGCTATATCAGCTTGATCTTGAACCTGGGCTCGAATGAAATCGGATATTTCGGATGCGATATCTGCATCTTCGACTCGGCTGCGCGATTCTTCATTATTAACACGTGATTGCTCCAAGCTGGATATGGCTGACTCGAAACGATTGGCATTAGCACCGAAGTCACTTCGAACCTGGTTTATGTTTTCAAGGGATGAATCCAATACGCCTAGCGCTTCTTGAGCGCCTTGTTGGGACGACAAGTCCAGATCAAAGAAGCCGCCATCTTCTAGCTGTTGATTCAAATTTACCGATTCGATAGATATGGCATCACCGGACTGGCTGCCGATTTGAAATTCAAGGGTATTGTCTTCGTTTAGAATACTATTGCCGTTGTAATTGGCTCGCTCATTCACGTCTCGAATTTCCTGCTGAAGCTGGCCAAACTCGGCTTGCAAAGAACTGCGATCACGATCTGAGAGGGTGGGGTTTGATGATTGGAGAGCTAACTCGCGTAATCGCTGAATACTTTCTGTTTGTTGGCCGAGCAACGCATCGGCAGTCTGTGAGAAGGATACACCATCTGATGCATTCCGAATGGCTACAGTGTCTTGCTGGGCAGCGGTGTTAAAGCGAGTTGCAATCGCATTTCCTGCTGCATCATCGCTGGCATTATTGATGCGCTTCCCACTGGCAATACGTTCCAAACTTTGCTGTAGCTGGTTAGTATTTTGAGTGTTAGCTGAGAAATTTGAATTAATCTGCATGTTCTGCTCCAAACCGAGTGTCTTAGCGCCGAGCAAGTTAAACTCGACTATAGGTACATGCTATATCACCTTAGTGTTAAAAGCTGTAATTTAGTTCACTAAATATACATATTTTTGTTCACATAGTTGGCGTTCTTCAAGATGGTTTTCAGCTAAAAAGAATGAGAAAGCTCAGTTAACTTGGGATATTGTAAAACTCTCGAATTTCTTGAGCCTGCGCTAGTGCGTCGCGATATCCTAGCCTGATTAGCTCTCTAGTATAACCTGGTTCAAACAATAAATAGCTCAATATACTGGAGCTTCGAGTATTCATCGCACCTAGTAAGTTGAAGAAGAACCGCAGGGTGGGTGAAAGAGCAAAACGGTGCTTGGCTGCAATTGCGCCTAGGTCACGCGAAGGGGATATGGTTAATACTTTAAGTCTTTTTAGTTGAGTTCGACCTTGGTCTAATTCGATATCACGCTCAATGGTACTTAATGTGCTGTTAATTCGCATGAGTCGTTCAAGATCGGTCTCTAATGCATCCCCAAAAGCACTATCAAGCATGTGGCCTGATATCTCTGCGATTGTGGGTGGAGATAGGGTAGACTCCATATCCTGCGGTGGCTCATCCCTGGAATTCAAACCGATGATAAAGATGCGTTTAGCTCCCAGGTGAATTGCAGGGCTTATCGGGGCCAGTTGCCGCAATGAACCGTCACCATAATATAGCCGTTGTATTCTAACGCTGGGAAATAGTAGCGGCATGGCTGAACTTGCCATCAAATGATTAAGCTTGATGGTCGTTCTAACCCCGCGTCTTCTCACACGTTGCCAAGGCACTATTTCTTGAGCTCCCTGGAAAAAGTTGATCGATTCTCCGGTTGAATAGCAAGAGGCGGCAATACACAACGCATATAGGTGTCCTTGGGATATATTTTCTTCTATCTGGCCCAATGGAATAAGCTTGGATAGCAGCTTTTTCAAAGGCCGATTATCCAACATTGCAATTGGATAGCGGTTTTCACCGCTTTGCATCATTGTATTGCTCCAGCGCATAACATGGGTAAATACGCCACGAAAGTCACTGCGATAAACATTATGAGTGTGAAAATTTTTCCACACGGTTTCCAAACGGCGCAGCCCGATGCGCATGCGGTTTGAATATGAAGCAAGCACCGCTGCATTGATTGCGCCAGCAGAAGTGCCTACGATGATAGGGAAGAACTGGGTCAGATGACGAGGCAAAACATGGGCGACACCTTTGAGAACCCCGACTTGATAAGCTGCTCTGGCCCCTCCACCGGTAAGAATAAGTCCCACTTTATCTTCGTTGCCTGACCCCATGTGTTCTCCTGATCTAGCGGCTTTCGACCTCGCTTACCTGGCTAGTCAAAAGTGCTTTAAGAATATTGATACGCTCTTCCTTCGGCTTTTTTCCTAGTTCCCTTACTTCAGTATAGAACGCCTCATAGTGATAGTTGTGTTTTTTAAGGAGAATTTGGAAAGCAGGGACCCAGTCATGATAGAGAGAAACGGGAATCAAGCGCGCATTGTTGATGGGCTTATCAAACCAGCGATCATAGCCACTGTACCCATTCCATTTTGCATCCCGGAGAGCATAAAACTCTTGGTGCAATGACTGGAGAGCTTGATCTTTCTGTTGGCGCATCGCAGCTTCGTCGATATTCGACGCATAAATCGTTTCAAGTTGTTCACGCTTATCGAGTAACAAGCGAATAAATTGGCGGTGGCGCTGCCGACGAACCTGGTAGTTCTGGTAGTCTTCTTGATGTGCTCCTGTTTTTTCAAGCCAGATACGGATGCCTTCCAGCTCAACAGCTGTTGCAAAACTCTCGTTAAATGCCGTGTCATCCTGGATGTATAGATGCTGGTGTGCTAGTTCGTGGAATATTAAGCCAACCAAGCTTAAATCATTGCGTCTGATCATCGTACTTAGCATTGGATCATCAAACCAGCCAAGTGTTGAATAAGCGGTCACTCCACCAACATAAGTGTCGTAACCTTTACCTGATAACTTCGCAGCCTTGTTCTCTGCGAGTGTTTTGCTGAAGTAGCCCTGATAGCTCAAGCAACCGACAAAAGGAAAGCATCGAGTATATGGGGACAAGTCAAATTCGGGTGCAGCAAATACATTCCAAATGACGTGATCACGTTCAAGCTCTACATATGAAAGGTAACTATCGTTTTTAGGTAGTCCCATAATGTCGCTGGCTAAATGACGCGCTTCTTTTACCAATCGAAGTTTTTGTTTTACTTTCTCATCGGTTTCTTCACTGTCTATGAAATTATCGATCGGCTCACGTGCATTGATAAGAGATAAATGTCCTTTAGATACGTGACCGTAGTATTTCAAGGTTTCGCACCCTATCAGCGAACAGGCAATGATTGGAACCATTAGCAAAATGACTATGAATAACCTAAACTTAGTTTTAACCATATAATTTCCCGATTGATGAGTGGCTGGATAGCCCTGCAATTAATACTGATGACAATTCAGCCAGTTACAATATCACTACCCTATATCTCGTTAGCTTGCCAACGCTGGACCAGCGGCGATGTTGTCATCGTAGCGCTTCATGGCTGGATGGACAATTCAAATAGCTTTTTACCATTGGCACAAATAAGTGACGGCATTGATCTCTTAGCGGTCGATTTTGCCGGTCACGGCGAGTCGGAGCACAGGCCTGCGGGAACATTTTACCACTTGGTCGACTATGTACATGATACGTTAGAGCTATTGATAAAACTCGACAAAGGTCCTGTGATTTTGATGGGGCATTCGTTAGGAGGCAGTATTGCTCAGGCAGTAGCGGCTGCCTATCCCAAGCTGGTTAGCAAACTTATTTTAATCGATACACCGGGCCCGATTGTCGCTTCGCCCTCCAAGACCGTCAAGAACCTTGAAGCGAGCTTGAGTATGCGTTTGAAGAGTTTTCAAAATCAGCCAGGCGTACCGCGAAAAATAAGCCTTGCTCAAGCCATCACAGCTCGAATCAATGCCGGTGAAATGACAAAGCAAAGCGCAGAGCTTCTAATGAAAAGAAATCTGAAGCGCTATCAAGATGCATACACCTGGCAGAGCGATCCTCGGTTGAGGATATATTCTCCTGTGCGCCTTACCGATGAACAGGCGGATGATATTGTTAATCACCTGGTCTGCCCAACACTGCTAATAGAAGCAAGTGATACATTTCCGTTGGTACGAGATGCGATGCACCGCCGCTTACCACATTATAAAAATATCCAGCATGAGGTGGTGGAGGGCTATCATCATGTGCATATGGATGCACCGGAACGTATATGGCCGATGATTCAAGAATTTATTACAAAAAATTAATTTACCGTCGCTAATTTTTGGTAGATTAACGGCAAACCAACAGTTGAAGGTATTTCGATGCCATTCGTTGAAATACCTTGGAGAATAACAATGACCACACGTCCCTGGCTGGATGCATACCCAGACATTGAGCCTGAAATAGCCATTCCCTATGCTAATCTTTTGGAGCTGTTCGAATACTCTTTATCTAAATATGCGGCTAATCCCGCGATAACCAATTTTGGCAAGAGTATCAGTTTTAGTGAGCTGGATCGGCGAAGCCTTTGTTTTGCAGACTACTTGCAGCATGAACTCGGATTGGCAAAGGGCGATCGCGTCGCAATAATGATGCCCAACTTAATTCAATATCCGATTGCGATATTGGGCATACTCAGGGCTGGGCTTGTTGCTGTAAACGTTAACCCACTCTACACATCAAGAGAACTCAAGCATCAACTGAAAGACTCTGATGCAAGAGCCATTATTATATTGGAAAATTTTGCCACCACATTCATCGAGATCGCCAGTGAAGTCAATACCGAGCACGTTATCATAACGACCGTGGGTGACGAACTAGATATGCTAAAGGGGGCTCTAGTTAATGCTGTTTGTCGATACGTTAAAAAGGTGGTTCCAAAATACTCTCTACCTGGAGCAATAAAATGGCATTCGACGTTAAAAAAAGGAAAGTCTGAGCGCTATAAGCGCCCAGATATAATAAAAGACGATCCCGCTTTTTTGCAGTATACCGGTGGTACGACTGGAGTATCAAAAGGAGCTATCCTTACCCATGAAAATATACTGGCCAATACCCTGCAAATAGACGCCTGGTTTTGCGCCTATGTGCCGAAAAACAGGGATATTATGATAACCCCTTTGCCCCTCTACCATATATTTGCCTTAACCGTTAACTTCTTCACTATTCTTTATCGTGGCGGACAAAATGTACTAATTACAAACCCGCGCGATTTTCCGGCTTTTATTAAGGAACTAAAAAAGTGGCGATTTAATGCTCTAACTGGGGTAAATACGCTATTTAATGCTTTATTGCACACGCCCGGATTTGAAAGCGTAGATTTTTCAAGTTCACAAGTTGTTTTAGCGGGCGGAATGGCGGTTCAGCGTAGCGTCGCAGAAAAGTGGAATAAGGTGACCGGCACTGTTCTCATTGAGGGCTATGGGCTGACGGAAGCCTCACCGGTTATCAGCTGTAACCCTCTAAATATCACAGGCTATACAGGTGAAATAGGATTGCCCCTGCCTTCAACTGATATGCGTATCGTTGATGAACAAGGTAAAGAGGTAGCGAAAGGTGAAGCAGGAGAACTTTGTTGCCGTGGCCCACAGGTCATGGCGGGATATTGGCAACGGCCTGAAGATTCAGAGAAGGCATTAAAAGAGGGGTGGTTGCATACCGGTGATATTGCAGTCATGCTAGACGGAGGAACGTTCAAAATTGTTGACCGTAAAAAAGACATGATCATTGTATCCGGATTCAACGTATATCCTAATGAAGTCGAAGATGTTGCGGCGCTTCATGAAAAGGTATTAGAATGCGCGGCGATCAGTACTCCATCGGAAAAGAGTGGTGAGGCCGTTAAACTGGTTGTGGTGGCCAAGGATAAATCGCTAACTTCTGAAGAGTTGATTCAATTTTGTCGCGAGCATTTGACCGGTTATAAGGTGCCCAAAGTAGTCAAGTTCGTCGACGAGCTTCCAAAAACCAATGTAGGTAAGATTCTACGCCGAGCACTTCGAGAGTAGTAAATAGATGAGTTATCCGCTGCTATATATTGATACTGCGACCGAGCTATCCCGTTTTACCGATTCGATTACCGAATCGCAGTTTATAGCAGTAGATAGTGAGTTTATGCGTCGTAGCACCTATTTTCCGATGGGAGGGCTGTTACAGGTAAGCAATGGTAAGCTCTGCGCGATCATTGATCTTGTTGCTCTGGCAGGCAATATAGAAAGTTTAATACCAATCCTTAAGGATAACGGCATTCAAAAGGTTTTTCACTCTGCCAGCGAAGATATGGAGTTGTTGTACAAGCTCACTGGAGTAGATTCCTTTTGTGGTATCGTCGATACCCAGATCCTGGCAACCATACTTTATAATAACCAAGGAGTAGGTTTTAAAGCGCTGGTTGAAAAGGTTTTGGGTGTATCTTTAGACAAGCAAGAAACCCGAAGCGACTGGTTAAAGCGGCCACTGACTTCTCGTCAAATCCAATATGCGGCCGATGACGTCCATTATTTATATCAGGCTTATCCTATGATGCTGGAAAACCTTGACGGCAAGTGTCTTAAAGAAATGTTTAACCGTGAATGTGATGAACGTTTCAAGAGTGCTGACGCATTTCGTCCCGACCCAGAAAAAGCTTATCGACGAGTAGGGCAGTGGTTTCAACTCAATTCAAAAGAGCGTAAATACCTTTATTTGTTAGCTAAATGGCGCGAAGAAAAGGCAATACAAGAAAATAAACCCAAATCATTTGTCGTCAAAGATGATGTGATTACGATCATTTCACAGCGTCAGCCACAATCGATAGAAAATCTATCTGCGCTAGGTCTTCTGAAAAAATCAGAGCTTAAGCAATATGGACGTGAACTGGTTGGCGTTTGTCAACAAGCGGAGGCACTGGATATTGATATCTCTAGGCCTGTCATTCCGCGTTCGCTACCGAACTACCGCCAAATAAGCGCGGGATTGAAAGAGTATACGCAAAGCAGGGCCGATGAACTGGAAATACCAAGTAGCTTTCTTTGTAGCAAGAAACGAATAGACCAGTTTATTGTTGGCTATCACAAAAAAGGAGAGGGTGCCACCCTAGGCGGGTGGCGCGGAGACTATCTAGATGAAGGTTTCAAAACCATCGTTACGAGCTTTTCCTGATATATCGAGGTTATATCAGTGATTATCGTTAGGCAAAGTCACATTTAGTTCGAGTACAGACAAATCATTATCGTTGTCTAGTTGCACCTTAACCATT
>CESG01088373.1_pt1 | contig 11448 bp, 8 predicted proteins | sample 531121 | NCBI WGS metagenome assembly CESG01 (sample SAMEA2621287, study PRJEB7988) | marine metagenome | biome: marine biome (ENVO:00000447); feature: mesopelagic zone (ENVO:00000213); material: "saline water (ENVO:00002010), including plankton (ENVO:xxxxxxxx)" | depth 800 m
GACAAGCTCAGCCAACGGAGATCTACGTTCGCTGAGCTTGTCGAAGCGCTGGTATAATCTCTCCATCTCCTTTCCCTGAAATTTCATCATATTCGACTACCTTATATAAACGAGACATGCGTTTGAGATGGCCTCGTTGTATCTCTAGACCCTGAATAAAAATACTTCAACAACCTATTGACATAAAATGTCTGTGCGCATAAAGTAATAGACATAATATGTCTAACAGCAAAAAGGAAGACCGATGAATTGCATAAAAGAGTTAACGCTAAAGTTGGCCGAAGCCAATTATCAAGGGCACCGCTTCAACTGTTTGCCCATTGAAGGCGAGCAGCCAGTGCTTCGAGTCGAAGTATCTGAGCTGGATGATTTGCCGATATTTGTGACTGCCAGCGAAACTCAGTTGTTGTGCATTGTTTACTTGTTTAAAGACAGTGAAGTGGCTGAGGGCAGGCACGATGAGTTAAACCAGTATTTGCTTGAGCTTAATGTACCGATGCCACTTAGCTCGTTTGCCAAGATTGACGAATATTATGTGGTGTTTGGGTCGATGGCGACGGATTCAACACTAGAGAATGTGATGCTAGAGCTTGTCACTCTGGCTCAGAACGCCAACAGCGCACTTCCGGCATTGGAAGAGTTTATTAGTTAATACATATCAATAGGTTGTGGAGAAAAATCATGGATATTTTCAAAAAGTTGTTTACTGCGGTTCGTGGTGGAACGCGTGAAATCGGTGAAGCCATTGTTGATAGCCAATCGATGCGTATTTTCGAACAAGAAATTGAAGACGCAAAGAAAAGCCTGGAAGAGGCAAAAGACGGACTAACTGAAGTCGTGGCGCGAAAAATGGCCAGCGAACGACAGTACAAAGCGTTGCAAACCGAAATTGCTGAAAACGAAGGTTATGCAGCTAAGGCCTTGGATAAAGGCGATGAAACACTGGCATTGGAAGTCGCAGGTAAAATCGCAGAGCTGGAGGCGAATGCAGCAGAGATTCAAGGTCATATTAATGCCTATGAAACCCACGCTGAAACCCTGAAACAGCAAATCCATCGTGCTGAGCAGCAAATCGCAGAGCATGAGCGTGAATTGACAATGGTGAAAACCCAGGAGTCGGTGCATAAAGCCACTGAAGCGGTGACGCAAAGTGTGACCATGAACCAGTCTTCTTTAGGTTCAGCTCGTGAGTCTTTGGAGCGGATCAAAAAGAAACAGCAATTGCGACAGGATAAAGTGGTTGCCGGTGAGCAGTTACATGCTGAGTTTTCAGGTAGTGAGCTTGATAAAAAGTTGACAGATGCCGGTATCAAGGGAGAAGCTTCGAAAGCTGAAGATGTTCTGGCGAGGTTAAAAGCGAAACAAAATGGCTAAAAAAGATCTGTGGCCCCAAGAAACGAAGGCCATCAAAGCAACACAGGTGGCTTTCGATATATCAACCGAGGCGCAACGCTGTATCAAACAGGAAGCGCTGGATAATGAAATATCACCATCGGATCAAATGCGGCGTATTCTGGGCCTGCCGGTTAAAAAGCCGGTCAGGCCTCGACTAACCATTTCGTTGTCGGTGGCAGATTATGAAATGCTCGGTGAAAGATACGGGGTTTCACCGGCTGATCGCTTAGCGATAAAGGAAAAAGCGGCTCAGGTATTGATTGAGCATGTGAAGGCGAAACATGGAGAAGGACACTAGGTTATGAAAATGCTCAGTGTCGGTGCCAGGGTGGTGCTGGTGATACTGGGTTTGATGTGGCTCATTCATGGTGTCGCACTGGCAATTGACTATCCGGTTGTTCGTTATGGAATATACCCCCGCGAGATCCAAGGATTAACCGGTATTGTCACCGCGCCTGTTTTACATGCCAGCTGGAGCCATTTATTGGCCAATTCGCTGCCATTTTTGGGCTTAGGGATTTTGGTCTATAGCGTTCGGGCATTTTGGTCAGCTACGCTGTTTATTGTCTTGGTTGGAGGCCTTTTGGTCTGGATTTTTGGCCGCTCAGCCATCCATATTGGTGCCAGTGGTTTGATTATGGGATATTTCGGCTTTCTGTTGGCTTATGGATGGTATGCCAAGCAGTGGAAGCCGCTATTGGTGGCTTTTATAACATTGGTATGTTTTGGCGGTTTGGCTTTTACCCTGCTCGACTTTCGCCAGCATATCAGCTTCGAAGGTCATATTTTCGGCTTTATCGCCGGGTTACTATTTGCACGGCTATGGTCCGGTCGGAGAGGTAAAAAAAATGGACGCGTTTCTCGTTAATATCAGTAGTTTTCCAACCATCATCTATACCATATTGGTCGGCAGTCTCATCGTTTATTGGATACTGCTAATCATGGGCATATTCGACTTCGATTTTCTGGAAGTTGATATTGATATGGATGCAGACGCCGATGTTGATGAAATGGGAAAGATGATGGGATTTTTGGCTACCTGCGGCTTAACAGGCGTCCCTATAATGATCGTCGCCACCTTGCTTATCATCATCGGCTGGCTGGTTAGCTACTATGCTTCTCTATATGGCATGTTCTGGGTTCCTGATGGCGTTTTGCGCTATGCAGCCGGATGTGGAGTCATTGTTGTCAGCTTTGGGGTTTCCATTATTGTTACTGCTACACTTATTCGTCCGATGCGACCATTTTTTCGCCGCTTGAATGCATCACCATCCAATAAATCGATGGTGGGTATGCCATGCATTATTCGAACAACTGAAGTGACGGATACGAAAGGTGAGGCCACTTGCTCATATAACGGCGCGAGCATGCTGATTAAGGTGCGAGCTGCTACAGAGCTTCCTCTAAAGCGTGGTGATAATGCTGTTATCGTGGAATACGACCCATCGAAGAGTCTTTACTTCGTAGTGACTGAACAAGAGTTTAAGCAAGGAGGGTTGAGCTAACATAAATGTGTATCCTTCGTAAAAAATATACAGCCTCTATGGTTAATTAAAAACAGGAGATAAATATGGATGTAAGCATGATTATGCCAATTATTATTGGCATTGCTGTGGTGGTTGGTGGCCTATTTGTGCTGGCGCTATTATTTAATGCGTTTTACAAGAAGGTTCCTCAGGGGTTTGCGCTGATCAAGAATGATATGTCAGCCAAGCCCAAAGTCTATTTTACCGGGGCCTTTGTTGTGCCGGTTGTCCACAAAATGGAGATCATGAAGATCTCCCTTATCACATTAGAAGTTGACCGGCGTGGCAAAGACGGTTTGATCTGTAAAGACAACCTGCGCGCCGATATTACGGTGGCTTTCTATCTGCGAGTTAACGAAACACAAGAAGATGTGTTGAAGGTGGCGAAAGCCATTAGCGTCGACCGTGCTTCGGATCGAGCCGCTGTAAACGAACTGTTTAATGCTAAGTTCTCTGAAGCGCTCAAAACTGTGGGTAAGCAACTACAGTTTTTGGATCTGTTTGAAAATCGCATCATGTTCCGCGAAAAAATTGTCGAAGTTATCGGTGACGACTTAAATGGCTATGTGCTGGAAGATGTCGCGATTGATTATCTGGAGCAAACCCCCCGCAACCAGCTAGACCCCAATAATATCCTCGATTCCGAAGGTATTCGCCGCATTACCGAAATTACTGCTACCCAAAACGTAGAAACTAATCGTTTGGAGCGTGATGAAGAGCTGGCGATCAAAAAGAAAAATGTTGAAACCAAAGAAGCGACCCTGTCTTTAGAACGTCAACAATCGGATGCTGAAGCGCGTCAAAAACGTGAAATTGAAACCATTCAAGCGCGAGAGCAGGCCGAGACCGATAAAGTACGTCAGGAAGAGTTACTTCGTTCTGAGCAGGCTCGTTTGCAAACCGAAGAGCAAGTGGCGGTTGGCGAAGAAAATAAAAACCGTCAAATTGAAGTGGCCGAGCAGAACCGCTTGCGTGCTATCGAAATTGAGAAAGAAAAGGTCATTAAAGCCCGCGAGCTGGAAATCGTGCATCGCCAGCGTGAAGTCGAGCTGGAAGAAATCAACAAAGAAAAGGCGCTGGAAGAAGAGCGCAAGATCATCGCTAACACTATTTCTGAGCGTATTGCGGTAGAGCGCAAGGTCGCTGAAGAAGAAGAGCGTATTAAAGAAGTGCGTGAAGTGTCTGAAGCGGATCGTGCTAAGCAAGTCCAAATAATGGATGCCGAAGCCAAAGCTCAGGAAGAGTTGATTCGTCAGGTGAAAGCGGCAGAAGCTGACGAGCAACGGGCAGTATTCAAGGCGAAAGAAATCAACTTAATGGCTCAGGCTGATCTCGAAGCGGCTGCCAAGCAAGCTGAAGCAATGAAGAAGAAAGCCGAAGGTGATCAGGCTGAACAGGCTGCACCTGGTCTTGCTAAAGCCAAAGTACTTGAAATCACTGCGGCAGCGCGAGAGAAAGAAGGCTTGGCCGAAGCGAAAATCATTGAGGCCAAAGCCGGAGCCAAAGAGAAAGATGGCTTAGCTGAAGCTAAAGTGCTCGAAGAGAAAATGCGCGCTGAGGCGATTGGCGTGAAAGAGAAAGGCCTATCTGAGGCAGCGACTATTCAGGCTAAGGGTGATTCAGAAGCCCATGCTGAAAAAGCCAAAGGTCTGGCAGTGGCAGATGCGAAAGCGGCACAAGGTAAAGCCGAAGCAGAAGTGTTGTTGGCCAAAGCGAAAGCTGAAGCAGATGGCTTGATGGAGAAATTCTCCGCCATGAACAACATGAGCCCAGATTCACGCGAATTCGAAGAGTTCCGCATGAAGCTCGAATATGGCTTGCAGGAAATGCTGGCGTCGCTGGATGCCAATAAAGACGTTGCTAAAGAGCAGGCTGCGGTTATTGCGGCGGCCCTTGAAAACTCCAATATCGATATTGTTGGGGGGCAAGGTGAATATTTCGACAAGCTATCCAAAGGCCTGGGTCTGGGTAACGCCTTGAATGGCTTCCTGGAGAAAAGCCCAATTGCTGATATTTTGGTCAATCGTTTCCTTGGTGGTGACGACAAAGCCAAAGACAGCAAAGAAGTTAACTAACCTAACAGTCAGGCATCAGGGTTTAACCGTGTTTCGGTTAAACCCTTCCCCCTTTCACCCACTTTCGTATCCCCAACGCTTCAATCATCGAGGGAAGACAGATGACGGATTCTGAACAAAAGAACAACGCGGTTGAACAGGCAGTTGCAGACGGCGGCGCCTATGAAGTGATTCGCCAGCGCCTGACTAGTCAGGGTAAGGCCCTGCAAGACGCGGCAAAGTCGGTCAATCAGGCACGTATCGATGAATTTGGTTCGACCGAGATGTCGGTTCTTGGACGGCTGCGATTGCGTACAGAGCATAATTGTTTAGCGCGAGATTTGGTGATTGTTGGGGATATTGTGCTCCTCGGTTACAACGTCTTTATGGGCCTGAAAAAGGAAACGCGGGTCGAAGACGTATTTGCTTTATATCGAATCCAGCAAAATGATGATCAGTTTGAAGCTGAAGCCATCGATTATCAGCAAAGCTTTCTCGCTGATCAGCGCTTTGTTAGCGACTTTGACGAGTTGTATGCCTACTACAAAGATACCCAGCTGGTGCAACTGGTGGTGCGTGATGGCAAGCTGCTGGCATCATTTCAAATTGGCCAGCGCCTGACGGATATTCGGGTTTTTCGCTGGTCGCTAGCGCCAGATGGTAAGGTGCTTGAATATATAGATAATCGCGGCGAGCGTGATATTGCCTTGCCGAACAAGTTTGACTTTGAATGGGTGGCCTCCAAGCGTGAAGACGTTATTGATGGCCGCAATCCTCACGTAAATATTCTGGATACCTTGTTTGTTGATACCCTGCGCGGTGATCTAACCGTTAAAGTTGAAGACAACACCAATACTGGTCAAGGCATCTACTCTGACCCCGTTGATGATAGCAGTCAGTCTTTAGATGATGCTGAGATCCACTATGCCTCCCTTGGTGATCTTATCCTGCTGCGTATTAAGCCCTATCAAGAGCAAGATTACCGATATCTGGTGTTCAACCGCAACAACGAAAGCGTCACGCGAATTGATGCCATTGGTGAGTCTTGTGTGCAGCTACCAGAGGATCACGGCATTATCTTCCCTGGCGGTATGTATCTGGCCACCGGTGAATACAAAACCTTTGATGACGATGTTTCAAACCTCAAATACAAGCGTGTTTTTCGTTCGCCGAATGGCGAAGACGTGCTGTACATGTTCTATCGTGAAGAAGATGGCTTAGGTGCATTATACGGCTACAACCTAATTGAAAAAAGTCTGCAAAACCCATTATTCGCCCATGGCTATGGTTTCTATGAAGACGGCCGCTTGATTATTTTTTACGCCGAAACCGAGGCCACGCGGGTGCATCCGATCCAGATCTGGAAAACGCCCTACTTTTCTGATGAATTCGCTGCAGCACAACCAGAGCGCCAGTCATTCTACGGCAAAATTGGCAATGCCGAGTTGGTACGCGGCATCTCAGAACTATATAGCTTGTCGCGCTCGGTTCTAGAAGCGAATGTTTCATCCAGTCATTACAACGATTTGGCCAAACGCTGCCAGAAACTGTTTGATGCCTACCATTGGCTCACCAGCAGTCAGCTCGATGGCATTGATGATCTGGTCAAGCAAATTGGTGAAACCGCTGAAATGGTGCTCGACGAATACGAAAAAGTCGAAAGCATTCGAGCTCAGTCGAATAAAGCTTTGCAAGAGGCGGTAGCCGAGCAGCAAGAAATCCAGCGCCACATCGATCCCGACGCTTGGAGCAGTCCTAATGACTTTGTTCAAGGTTTGGATCGGTTGCGCTCGCAGCGCGGTCACTTGCTGACTATCCGTGAATACCGCTATATGGATATCGAGCGCATCGATGCGCTTGAGCGGCAGGTGATTGAATGGGAAGAGGAGCTGAATCAGGCCACGGTCGACTTTTTGGCCAGCGATGGGGCGTTGAAGCAGTATTATGATGACTTAGCCCATGTAGCCAAAGAAGCCCCGTCCCAACAAACGGTTGCTGAGTTAAAACCGCTGGTCGATATTCTGGAAAATATGGCAGCTGGTCTGGATTTGTTGTCGGAGCTGATGGCCACGCTTAAGGTGCCGGATGCGACATTGCAAACCCGCATTGTCGATAATATTTCTGAGCTGTATGCCAAGCTTAATCAGCAAAAAGCCAAGCTGGAGCATCAACGAAAATCGATGGGATCGGCTGAAGCCGTCGCTCAGTTTGGTGCTCAATTTAAGCTCTTTGGTCAAAGCATTAACAATGCGCTGAGCCTGGCATCGACACCGGATAAATGCGATGAGCAACTGTCACGCCTATTAGTGCAATTGGAAGAACTGGAAGGTCAGTTCAGTGATTACGACGAATTTTTGGGCGATATTTTAGCCAAGCGCGATGAGGTGTATGAAACCTTTGAAGCGCATAAACAAAAGCTGCTCGAACAGCGCCAACGCAAGTGTCAAAACCTGTTTGATGCTGCTGAGCGTATTCTGAACAGTATCGAGCGGCGCTCACAAAAATTTACAGACCAGGATGAACTTAACAGCTTCTTTGCCTCAGATGGCTTAGTGCAAAAAATCCGCTCGATGAGCAAGGAGCTGCGAGAGCTGGATGATAGTGTTAAAGCGGATGACCTGGAATCGCGGTTAAAATCGGCTAAGGACAACGCCGTTCGTAGTTTGCGTGATAAGTCGGACATCTATGAAGATGGCGGCAATATCATTAAGCTGGGGCCAAGGCACAAGTTCAGCGTCAATACCCAAGCGCTGGATCTGACCATCGTGCCACGTTCCGATGGGCTATACAGCCACCTTACCGGCACCGATTATTTTGAATACTTGGACGATGCTGATCTCAATGCCTTAAAGCCCTATTGGGATATGAGTATTCCGTCGGAAAGCCCGGAGGTGTATCGGGCTGAATATTTGGCGTTTAAACTGCTGATGGCGGCGCGAGATGGTGAAGGTCGCACCCTCACTGAGCTGGCCACACTGTGCAGCGACGAGCAAAAGCTCGCCGCAGCCGTGCGCGACTTTGCCACCCCGCGTTATCGTGAAGGCTATGAAAAAGGCATTCATGATCATGATGCTGCGCGAATTTTGGTGCCGCTTGTTTCATCCTATCAACAGGCAGGCCCATTGCGCTATGATCCAACAAGTCGCGCACTGGCGATCCTGTTCTGGTTGCAATACATGGAAAGCGACGCGACTGCCGGTTGGGAGGCGCGGGCGCGTGATGGCTTGAAACTGGCTGAGCTATTTAATAGCCGTAAAGCGCTAGAGCGGTTGCAGGATGAGGTCTATAAAGCATTGGCAGCCTTTGCTGAGGAAGAGTCGATCCCCGTTCATACCACACAGCTTCGTCAAGCTTCGGTCTATTTAGCGTGGGAGCTGGGGCAAGACATCGTCTCGTTTGCGACGACCAAGTATGCATCCCAGCTTGCTGAGCAGTTTGAAATGCAACTCCGCTCAGCCAGCGGTTGGGACGGCTTTGAAAGTGCATTGCAAAACCTGGCCAGTCAACCCGGCAAAGCCTGGGCATTGGCGCAAAACTGGCTGGCGGCCTTTGTAGAAAATACCAACAACGATAGCGGCCATTTTATTGATGAAGCGGTTGCCATTGTTATTGGTGATAATCGACTTAGTCGAACCGTCGTTAATGTTGATCTGCAATTGGATATTGAGCAACTCCTTGGCAGCCATCCTCGCCTTGAAGATCAATGTTTACGACTGACGCTGGATGATTTCTTATTACGGTTGAATAAGCATATCGAGGATGTCGAGCCAGGCTACTATCGCTTTCAAGATGTGCGGCAATTGGTTATCGAGCGAGAGCGCGATGCATTAAAGCTCGAAGCCTTTAAGCCACGCCCGCTGTCGTCATTTGTGCGCAATAAGCTGATCAACGACGTCTATTTACCCATCATTGGTGACAATCTGGCCAAGCAAATGGGGACGGTGGGCGATAGCAAGCGAACCGATTTGATGGGGCTGTTGCTGATGATCTCCCCGCCGGGCTACGGTAAAACCACTTTGATGGAATATGTAGCCAGCCGCTTGGGCTTGATCTTTATGAAGGTGAATTGCCCTGCTCTTGGTCATGATGTGACGTCGGTCGATCCGGCGAATGCGCCTAACAGCACAGCTCGGCAGGAGCTGGAAAAGCTCAACTTGGCGTTGGAGATGGGCAATAATGTGATGCTGTATTTAGATGATATTCAGCACACCCATCCTGAGTTTTTGCAGAAGTTTATTTCGCTGTGTGATGGTACGCGTCGTATTGAAGGCGTGTGGCGTGGCGAAACCAAAACTTACGACATGCGTGGCAAAAAATTCTGCGTGGTGATGGCCGGTAATCCATACACCGAGTCAGGCGAAACCTTCAAGATCCCAGACATGCTGGCCAACCGTGCCGATATCTATAACCTCGGTGATGTATTGGGCGGTAAAGAAGAGGTATTTGCGCTGAGTTATATTGAAAACTCGCTGACATCGAACAATGTGCTGGCACCGCTTGGCACGCGCGATATGAAAGACGTGTATAAGTTTGTCGCCTTGGCTCAGGGCGAGCAAGTGGCAAATAGCGATTTCAGCCATAGCTATTCGGGTGCCGAGATCAACGAGATCAAAACCGTACTGCAAAAAATGTTTGCCGTGCGCGATGTGATCCTCAAGGTCAATCAGCAATACATTGCATCGAGTGCCCAAGCAGATGACTACCGCACTGAGCCACCCTTCAAGCTTCAAGGCTCGTATCGGAACATGAACAAGATGGCCGAAAAGCTTTCCAGCGTGATGACAGACGATGAGTTGATGCGGGTAATTGCCGATCACTATCAGGGCGAATCGCAGTTGTTGACGGCAGGTGCCGAAGAAAACCTGCTCAAGCTGGCTGAATTGCGCGGCAACATGACCGATGAAGAAAAAGCTCGCTGGGACAGCATCAAAACCAACTTCCAACGCAACAAGGCGATGGGCGGCAGTGATGCTGATGTTGGCACACGCGTCGTCGGGCAGTTGCGTGACATTGCTAGCGGGCTTGGTGAGCTGACCAAGGCCTCGCTGCTTCAGTCTAAACACGCTTCAAGTGATGATGGCTCGGCTCAGTGGGCACAAATGATTCAACCCTTGCTGGAAAGTCAGCAGCAGATCAGCGCGCTTGGAGAGAAAATCAACAAAGCAGTCGGAGCGTTGCAGTCTATGGAAACGCCGACACCACATATTGAAGTCATCAACCAGCCAGTTCCAGGCGTCGATCAAATTTTGCGAACCTTGTCAGATACGGTACAAAACAGCATTCAACCGTTGCTAAGAGTGATGGATGGCAAGCTCGATCTGGATCTAAAAACCCATACCAAAATGCATGAGATTGATAGCGCGCTCACCGGCCTGCGTAACATCGTTAATGAAGAGAAAAAAGCGCGTAAAGAGCGTGAGGATAAAGAGGCATGATCGACAGGGAGCACTCTTCTGAAATGACGCATTATGCCGAACGACATGCCAACAAAACCAACCTTGTTATCCACCTTATAGCGGTGCCAGTGTTTATACTGGCACACATAGGTCTGGTTTCATCATTACTCAGCAAACATTGGCTGGGTGTCGGAGTGAACTTGATGATGATCTTGCTGAGTTTGGCGATGCAGGGTAAAGGACATAAGCTGGAGCATACCCCGCCAGATCCCTTTGCCAGCCCTATAGACTTCGTAAAACGTATTTATCGTGAGCAGTTTTGGGTATTTCCAAGGTTTATGCTGGCGACAAAATCTAATGAGAATGAATAACTGAAAAGCTTCCCTAGTGAGCCATCTCAAATAGCTGTCGGATAATATTGACTGGCGTCGCATAGGACTGCCCTGCGTTGACCAGACCATACTCCGTTTGATGGGCAACGTAAGAGCGAAGTATGCCGCTGAGTTCCCATTGGTTTTCGTAGCAATGGAGCAAAGCGCCACCAGAACTACCTGCATCGATGTGGGCGCTGGTGTGCAATCCTTTTAAGCGCTGGCGAATAAAACGGCCATGGGACACTTTTTGTGAGTGAGTTCCAGGATAGCCTATGGCAATAACTGGTTCGTTGTCGCGTAGTGGTTTGGCACTTAGTGGGATGGGTGGCGTGTTCAGCGTTTCAGCGCGTAGTAAGGCAATGTCTGCTCCCTGATGGGCCGCTACGAGCGATGCGCTGACATGCTGTCCTTGAATATCAACAATGACCTCACCATCGGTCGGCAAGCCGTGAAACACGGTCACAATGCTATCAGACTCCACCACCACACCACTAAAGCTGCTATTGCCAACCTGGATGCGCACGATCGATGGGTAGTAGTCAACGATGCTGCAACCGGATGAATTCGATGCTGCTGGAGTGGTGAATAGTAATCCGCCAATCAGGCTGAAAATAGTCCCTAATAACGGTGTACGCACGGTGGTAGCCTGAGCCTTATGTTTAGGGTATCCGGAATTTCTGGTTGATAAAATGCCAAAGATGTA
>CESG01139738.1_pt1 | contig 11447 bp, 12 predicted proteins | sample 531121 | NCBI WGS metagenome assembly CESG01 (sample SAMEA2621287, study PRJEB7988) | marine metagenome | biome: marine biome (ENVO:00000447); feature: mesopelagic zone (ENVO:00000213); material: "saline water (ENVO:00002010), including plankton (ENVO:xxxxxxxx)" | depth 800 m
TCGATCAATGAGAGTGGTGGACGAATAAAAGGCCATCCCGACGCTGGATTGATACAAGGCTCGACACTCGCAGATGCCATAAAACTCACCTTTGCCGGTGGTCAAAGCCATGCGGTGCCCAGTTGTTATTACGAAGTAGCGCAACGCTTTGACCTGCAAGGCAAACTCTATCAAGGGTTTCAGGTAGCCAGTGCCAGCCACATATTTACTTCAACAGATCGGCAGGAGGAGGGTGTATGAGTCAACGACCCAAAATAGCGGTGATTGGTGTAGGAAAAATTGGTTCTGCTATCAGCAAGTTTTTAGCCCACAGTGGTGATTATCAGGTCGTTGCTGTGGATATCAATCGTCAATCATTGGAGCGCATCGCCCATTTAGCTAACTTGGAAACCGTATGTACCAAGCGACTGGATTATGCCGCATTAGCGCCACACCTTAGTGAGTGTGTAGGGATGATCAGCGCGCTCGACTTTCCGTTTAATCCGGCATTAGCAGAGGTGGCTCTGCAGTGCGGTGTCAGCTATTTCGATTTAACCGAAGATCGGGAAACCGGCGCAGCTATTCGTCGAACGGCAGAGAAAGCGCGTCAAGGCCAGATATTTATGCCCCATTGCGGTTTGGCTCCTGGCGCCATTGGCATTTTAGCCCATCATGTCGCTTCGGCTTTTGATAGCGTTGAAAGCATTCATATGCGAGTCGGGGCGCTCCCCCAGTTCCCAACCAACAAATTGATGTATAACCTGACTTGGAGCACCGAAGGATTGGTGAATGAGTATGCCAATCCTTGTGAGGTCATTAAGCAGGGGAAACGCATCGAAGTGCCAGCGTTGGATGGCATCGAGCACTTTTCACTCGATGGCAAAGACTATGAAGCGTTTAATACCTCTGGAGGGCTAGGCTCGTTATGCGAAACCTGGCTAGGTCGTTGTCAGGAGTTGAATTACAAAACCATTCGTTATCCAGGTCATCAGTATCTAATGGACTTTCTGATCAATGAGTTGCAAATGGGATTGCCGGAAAAACGCAGTCAGCTAAAAGTGTTGTTGGATCAATCCATTCCCATGACACCGCAGGATGTGGTGATCATGTTTGTGAATGTTACCGGCGAAAAAGACGGACGTTTTCAGCAGATGAATGACTCACGTAAGATTTATCATCATGACTTGTTCGATGAGCACCTCGGCTCAATCCAAATTACCACTTCAGCCAGCGTTTGCGCCGTGGTGGATATGCACTGCCAAGGTTATTTTGATGGCGTTAGCGGATTTGTGAAGCAGGAGGCTATTGAATGGACAGACTTTGTTAACAACCGCTTTGGTCAGTATTACGCCGTTTAGCCGTGCGCCAGAATGGAGGAGGAACCAGTATGTTAGTAAAAGCGAAAACTATGTTCACCGCAATTCAGCAGCAAGGGCATTATCCTGGCTTCATGAGCGGTCGAGACTATCGGGTAGGGCTGGGCGAGGGCATCAAATCCTTGAGCCCAGTGAATGGGATGTTGCTCAGCCAATGCACTTCGGCATCTTCAGAACAGATGGAGCAGGCAATTGATAACGCTCAGCAAGCTTTTCTTCAATGGCGTCAGGTGCCTGCGCCCCAGCGAGGTGAAATAGTGCGCCGCTTTGGTCAACTGGTGCGCCAGCATCACTGCGCGCTGGCGGAGCTGATTACCCTTGAGGTCGGAAAAATCCATGCTGAGGCCATGGGCGAAGTGCAGGAGGTAATTGATGTCTGCGACTTTACGGTTGGTTTATCACGGCAATTATATGGACTCACCATCGCCACGGAAAGGCCAAACCACCGCATGATGGAGCAATGGCATCCGCTGGGTGTGGTTGGGGTAGTTACTGCGTTCAATTTTCCCATGGCAGTATGGGCCTGGAATGCCGCCATCGCTTTGGTTTGTGGTAATACGATTGTTTGGAAGCCATCAGAGCAAACCGGTCTTTGTGCGATGGCATTGCAGGATTTGCTAGTGCAAGCCACCAACAATACCGAGGCTGCTCAATGGGCGATATCTTCGCTGTGTTGTGGAGATAAGGGGTTGGGTGAGCAGATTTGCATGGATAAACGCATCGCCTTGGTTTCGGCAACTGGCTCAGTGGCAATGGGCAAAAAGGTCGCGCCACTGGTTGCCAGTCGGCTTGGGCGCTATTTACTGGAGCTTGGTGGCAATAATGCGATGATAGTTATGCCGAGTGCAGATCTTGCTTTAGCTGTGCGCGCCGCTGTTTTTGCCGCTGTTGGAACTTGTGGTCAGCGTTGTACGTCATTGCGTAGATTGATCTGTCATAAGGATGTGGTGAAGCCGATGATTGAAAAGTTAACCAGCGCCTACCAGTCTCTGGTTATTGGCGACCCGCGCAGCGAAGGCACGTTAGTAGGACCACTGGTTAATGAAAAAAGCTATGTCGCCATGCAGGAAGCGATCACCCTGGCTGAGCAGCAAGGCGGGGAGCTGGTCATCGGCGGCGAACGGCTTGATGCAGTCTGTGGTGATGGCGTTTACGTCAAACCAGCGATTATGACTGTGCCAGCAAATGCTCCCATCCTTCAGCAGGAGACCTTTGCGCCACTGCTGTATATCGTTGAGGTGGAAAGCCTGGAAGAGGCAATCGATGTGCAAAATAATGTACCACAAGGATTATCATCAGCCATTTTTTCAAATCGCATTCGTGATGCCGAAGTGTTTCTCAGCCCCGCCGGATCAGACTGCGGCATCGCCAACGTGAATATTGGCACATCGGGTGCCGAAATTGGTGGGGCTTTCGGTGGCGAAAAAGACACCGGTGGTGGCAGAGAATCAGGCTCAGACGCCTGGAAGCAATACATGCGTCGTGCTACCAATACCATTAACTATGGTGAGGATCTTCCATTGGCGCAGGGGATTCGGTTTGAGTAGAGTGAGGGGGCACTAGCTAAGGGAAACACCTTATTTCTTGCAAACACTAAAAAGGGATAATCTGTAGCTATCTTAATTTTTCAAGGAATGTAGCATGCCCGCCTTACCTCTCAACGCCCCATCAAGTATGAATGCCAACCGCTTAGCTGATTCCAATATCGGTTCACATTCGGCGAAAAGTGTTATTGGAAGTGTCACAAATACAAAAGGTCAGGTCGATACGTATCAATTGGCTCAATGGCTGGTAGGTGCTAATGAGAAAACCCCGGCTGTTGCCGACAAGGCTTATCGCGTGATTGAGGGGGAGTTAGCCAAAAATGGGATAGCAGATGCCTCGCAATTAAATCAAAATATACGCGCTGTCGGCACTAACGGGGCAGGCGATCAGGCTAATAACCCCATAATGGCTAACGATTGGCCAGAGTCTGGCTTGGGGTCTGGTTCGCTTAACTCTGTTATGGGCAAGGGTAGTTATCAGAATGCGCCGCTTCAATACCCGACCTATTTCCGTCGGGGAGGTGTGGATCAGGGGTTATTAAAGCAGATGGAAACGTTGGTAAATAGGACCGCTCCGAATGCAGGAACGATTGAGCTTGAGGTTCATTCACCGCAACTCTCTTCAATCCAGGTGGGGGATACCTTGTTGGGTAGAAAAGTAACGGGTGTCATGCATAAAAGTGAAGGGGGCCAAGTAGTTGGTGGGACCATCATTCTTGAGCAAGATAAGGCGCAAGAATTGCAGCCATATAAGCAGAAATTGGAGCAATATCGTCAGGAGCTGAGCCAGCTGAAAGAGCAGCGCAATAACATTGAAATTCAGCCAAGACAACAGCGTGATATACTGGTTGCAAATGCTGAAGTCTCTCTTGAATCGAAAGTGGCTTCCGTCCCCGTCAATCTGAAAGCCAAGGCTTCTACTGAAGGAGGTTTTACAGCTACCGCTGGGGAGAAGACGACAGGGCTGGGCATTGACTCCAAAGGGCGTGTTGAAGTGAAACAGGGCGATGTTACGACGAAGGCTCCGGCATTTGATGATGGAGCACCTCTGCGTGTCAGTGCTGGGCCACTGGCGACAGAGGATGGTAAGATACTGGTCACTACCCCCATTCCTCCCATCAACACTACTTTCGGCGATGCGCAAGTCAAGGTCGAAGCAGGGGTTAATCTTCTGGAGTTTGGTCACAGGGTGGCCGAGCCCGTCCGAGTAGCCAATGAGAGGCTGGTTACTTTTGTGCAGTTACAAGATCAAGTAACCTCGTTAGAGCATAAGATAGATGCGCTGAAAAATACGATTGCTACTTATAAAGCAGAGTTACCACCGGTGACAATTCAATTCACTACCAAATAGGTTGTTATGGCGTTCTTAATGCAGTGGTTGTTAACAGGTGTTTGGGTGTTGTGCTTTTCCTACGGTTCGAGCGCATTTGCATGTCCTTCTGACAACCTGACACCTGATACCTATTGGCCCGTGGCTGATTATGCAAAAGCCGTTGCTCAGCCTGTAGTTGCCTCGCTTTCTGTTGCCGAGCGGGCTGAAAGGGGGCGAGATACTGAAGTGAACTGTGTTGCAACGGAATATAGCCGTGTTTTGTGGCTGCAAAGCGATCCTGCACTTGGGCGTTTTTATACTATTCAACAACGAAATAAACAGACGTTAACATCGCCGCTCACTAAAGCTACTTCCGGTGAGACACTTCGCTTTGATGCGGAGGGCATGTCTTTGCGGTTTATTGGTCTTATGGTGGAAGAAGCCTGTGGGATTGAGTTGATATACCCATCCATTGAACCGACATTTTACTTTTCCATGCCGACTGCTCTGAGCAAAGTGCATGCCTGTTTCTTCTTGGGTGATGTGTTGGCGGCGAATGGGCTTGAATTGAATCGCTTAGACAATGGCGCTAAGCCAAGTAATAAAGTGCAGGTCGTGGTTGTAGAACACCAAGGTTAATAACACTTCACATCAGGATAGAGGGGCTTTTTCCCTCAAGATGCCGATGCTGGTTTTGTGGACTCTTCTCTGTTTACTAAACAGCAGGTTTTTGAGGTCATTTTGGTTGTGACTATCAAAACACTTTCAAACTATAGCAATCACCTGACTAAGCCTGAAGTTAACCCTGAACTATTGGGCATGTTATAACGGCCATTCGTTAAGGTCTTGATTGCTTAGATCCTCTATCCGTTTGGGATGAGCTAGCATTCTGGGGAGGGGCTACATCAACAGCAATTCCGATAGTCCCTTCTAAAACAACTCCACCCCACCATGAAAACGCCGGATGGCTTGTTCCAGTTGAATAGCGTGATTGGCTAAATCCTGGCTTTTTTGCAGGGTTTGTTCTGCGGTTTGGGTTGAGTTTTGGCTGGCTTGGATAACGCTTAGCAGGTTGTGTTTGATATCATCGGCAACGCTGGATTGCTCCTCGGCGGTGGTAGCTATACTGGTTGTTGCTGCTTTTATAGTATTTATTTCTTTGACCATAAGCGCCATGGCTTCACTGGTTTCCTGTAGCTCATGCTGGCTGTACTGGGCGCGTTCGGCCTGATCTTTGATATTGGCGTGGGCTTCATGTGACAGGGCTTGCAAATCGCTGATGGTCGCTTTGATTTTATCTGTTAGATGGCCGGTTTGGTGAGATAGTTGGCGCACTTCATCGGCAACCACGGCAAAGCCTCGTCCATGCGCTCCAGCCCTGGCTGCTTCAATGGCCGCGTTGAGCGCTAGCAGGTTGGTCTGGGTGGCTATATTTTCAATCAGGCCGACCATCGAACTGATCTCTTTGCTGAAACTGGCCAGTTTCTCTATCGTGGTGGCATCCTCCATCACATCACCAACCAGGCATTCTATTTGACTGGCGGCCTTTTGAAAGGTGGATTGGGATCGTAGCGCAACGGCTTCGGTATTGGTGACTGCTGTGGCACTTTGGTTGGTGTTTTCTGCAAGATCTTGTACCGAGTTTGCTAGCTGTTCAATGCCTGCTCAAGTTGCTGTAATTCTTCACTGCGTGCATTGATCTGATAGCTGGCACTGAGATCGCCATCGGCGTAGCTGATGGCCACGGGTACTATATTAAGTAAGGCTTGAGTAATGAGTTGTTGAATGCGATAGATAATAACCGCGAGTAAGACAATCAGAATAACGATAAAGCCAAACAGCAGCACAACGCGCTGCTCAATTGCTTTAAAGCTGGTTTGTATTTTCTGTTCTAGCCCGGCAATCTCTGCTTGGGCGGTACTGATCAGCTGATGGGTATCTTGTTGGGTTTGTGCAATGCGGGTCAGCAGCTTTTGTGTGTTAGCTAGCTCGATGGGGAAGCGTCGGCACAGGCTGGTTAACTCGCTTTTCTGTTCGACGCCGACTTCAGCGGGTTCGGCATCGGCTTCTTCAAATAGTAGTAAATCGTCATCGACTGTTTCCTGCTCGCGGTAAATACCAAGAGGGGGCAAGCTCTCTAGTTTTTCCAGCGCTATTTCTAATTCTTGTTGATATTCTTCAATTCGGGCTAAATGCTGGGTAGAAAGCGTTTCAAAATATTTTTCTCGGTATTGAGAGCGTTTCGCTGAAATAGTAGATAGCTGATTAATGATTTGAAGGTAATCAAAGGCGTGTTGAGGCGTTTTGTCGTGGCCATCACCCGCATACAGGGCGAGTGCCTGCAATCCATCGGAAAAATCGCGTTCGTTTTGAATCAGTAAGGTTTGGAGGTGGCTGCCAGATAGCTTTCCTGCCGCACGTAAGCGGGTTTGGATATAGGTTCGGATGCGCTCAAATTGCTCGAGAAGAATAGGCTGAACGGATGGCGGTAGTTGAATAACCTGCTGCTGTGCCAGAGTTTCGAGCAATTGCTCGGCCTCTCCTAAACGGGTGGCATCGCCGCTGGATAGGTAGGCTTCGATATGTTGGTGTAACTGCTGGGATACTTGATAGCGAATGGAAAAATAGGCATCTTTCATCAATCGCGGCTTTTTGAATTCTTGCAATCCCCAGTATAGGCTTGCGGCGATGGTAATGGCGATAGCGACTAGCGCAGCGGTATTGATCGTAATGAGATGGCGTAGCTTCATTATCTATATATCCAGGCTTATATATCAAGCAGCAGTTCACTGCTCAGATTACGACCTGAATATGACAGTTTTATGTCTGAGCGCGCCGCGCTTGGAGAGTACATGGTTCTCGCTGGATTTTGCGCTAATTCATCATATGCTTCTTATTGTTGAGTAGAATAGCTACGTTCCCCTCTCATTCGGGAAGTAAGTTTTCAAATTCGTTAGGGCCTGTATCTCTGTTATTGCATAGGACGTACTGTATGTCAGACATTCAAGATGTGTCATTGAAACACTCCCATAACTTTGCGGCAGATAGCCATGCTCACAAAAGGAAGGTAAAGCATGTTTTTTGGCTTACCACCGTGGTCATGGTGTTGGAAATTGCTGCAGGCTCTTGGTCGGGGTCGATGGCGCTCCTTGCTGATGGTTGGCACATGGGAACGCATTCCGCTGCATTCGCCATCGCGATATTTGCCTATTCTTACGCTCAGAAAAACGCAACAAATAGTGATTTTAGTTTCGGCACGGGTAAGGTGACTTATTTGGGAGGTTTTGCCAGCGCAGTTGCTTTGGCGATTGTGGCGCTAATGATGATTATTGAGTCAATTCAGCGCTTGATCGAGCCACAACCGATTCATTTTAATGAAGCCATTTGGGTAGCGATTATTGGCTTGATGGTGAATATTGCTTCTGTCTTTTTATTGCATAGTGCTCCAGATGAGCATGCCCATCATCATGATCATAGTCGTCATCACCATCACCAAGACAGTGGCCATCATCTCCATCATCATGACCACAATCTAAAAGCCGCCTATTTTCATGTATTGGCTGACACCTTGACCTCTATTTTGGCGATCGTGGCGTTATTAGCTGGCCTTTATTTTGGGTGGGTGTGGATGGATGCTCTTATGGGGATTATAGGAGCCGTGGTGATTTCTCGATGGTCCTATTTGCTGATTAGTGAATCGGCTGACGTGTTGCTTGATAAGTCGGCAAGTTCTTTGGTGGTATCAGAGATTAGAGGTGTTATTGGCCAGTATGGAGATACCGTTATTACTGATCTGCATGTTTGGAAGGTTGCGCCGGAGCATTGGTCATTAATACTCTCGATGGCAACATCTAAGCCACTGGCCCCTGATGAATATAAACATCAGTTGGTATTGGCCATTCCACAGTTGTCTCATATATCAGTTGAGGTCAACGAGCGGGCGGTGTGATGAATTATCTCGGTGGTTTTAATGTTGAGAGCTTGCTATTTAAGCGGGCCTGGTTTGTTTCGCTGACCTGTTGTGATTGCAAACCAAGCCCGATAGTATTTACTTTACACCGATAAGGAGATAGTTGCCTTCCGTTTTCAAGCTGACAACAATCGGCGAATTGCTGGTATTTTTCCAGTACCATCCGTGTGACCCATCAAACGATGCGGTAAACATGCCGCTCACTTCATCTGATGTGCTTATGGTATAGCTTTCGAAATATCCGGTTGTATCGCCTTTCGGTTCACCGTGAAAGTCAAAAAAAAGCGGGGCGCTTGATGTCCAGGCATATCGTATGGCGTCGCCTTTTTCTATATCGAACTTATATTCAAGTCCTTGATTGGCCATCACTGTGATTTCAACACTATCTTCCGTATAGTCGCGCTCTGTTTGAGTGTTTATCAGGTTATCTGGTCGCTTAACCTCAATAGGATCGGATAACACGGTAAGCCCCATAGCTTTACCTATACCTGTCGGGTCGATGCCATACTCTGCTGGTAAGATGATGGTCATTAAACCGACTGCTGCAAAAATGAAGGCAACAATACTGGCTTTAACTAGGGTTTGTGTCGATTGAACAATATGATCCATCTCATGTTGTTCTGTACCAATATGTTCTGGTTCAGTCATGTTTTACCTTTATGAATAGATGAAGTAGCCGCATAGCTGGTATCCCATCAGCATCATTCCCCCGCTCATTAATAGCGTATTGGATACAGTGGATAAGCCGAGATAGCTTGGGTGTCGTCGCCAGAAGCTCAAAGCCAGCAAAACAAAAAATAGGGCCGTGAATTGCCCCAGCTCAACGCCGAGATTAAACGAAATAAGGTTTTCCATCAGCCCGTTTTCCGGAATTTCAAACTCCTGAATCTTGGTCGCCAGGCCAAAACCATGAAACAAACCAAAAATCATCACGGCAACTTTTGTATTTGGTTGAAAACCTAGAATATGTTTGAAGCCACCCAGGTTATCAAACCCTTTATATATGATAGAAAAACCGATAATTGCATCAATGAGATAGGCATTGACCGCTATGTTATATAGCACGCCGGTCATTAATGTAATGCTGTGTCCGATGGTAAACAGCGTGACATAGATAAAAACATCTTTGCTACGATAAAGGAAAAAAATTACGCCGACGAGAAAGAGCAAATGGTCATACCCAGTAACCATATGTTTCGCACCAATATACATGTAAGGGATAACCGACACCCCTTGACTGGCTTGCAAAAACTGCTTGGTACTCTCATCCACGCCGTGAGCAAAGAGCTGGGGCGATATAACAAAGATAAGAAGAGCGGTGATGAAGGATTTCATCATTGTTCAAAGTTGCCGCTATAGTTTGCTCCGCGAAAGTAGCCTCGATTGTCCATCAAAATGTATAAGATTTTGTCACTTTCTTTGGCCTTAAATGACACGATGTAGTTTCTAAGTGTTTTTTTATAGATCTTTTTTTCGGCAACATTGTTCCAGCTTGCGTTTAAGGGGGCTCCTTCTACCATTTCGCCTTTTTCAATGAGCTGAGTGATATATTGGCTGGCGGTATCGATGACCTGCTCGGTGGTAGGGGGCGCTGCTTGATGCCCGTGGCCATCAGCATGGCTGAATGCCACTGTAGGTACTAGAAGTGTTGAAGCTAGGCAGATGGACGCAACAAGTTGTTTGAATGCTGGCATGTTTTTTCCTTTTTATGAAAATGCGTAGAAGATATAAGGTTGTAATAATGTAACGAACAAAAAACCAATTGTCGATAGGTTTTATGTGTTATAGCCAAGTGATGATGGATTCAAGGAAGTTATGAAGAGGCTGAGCACTAATGCTGGCGCCGATAACAAGTGCCAGCGAAAACGCCAATAGATAATACCTTTTGAGCGCCTTTTCGTTTTTGTACTCCAAAAGAAAATGAATTCTGGTTTCAAGATCAGATCCAGCAAATCCGCACAATCCAGAACCGCGTCCTGGGGGGCTGACAATGGCTCGATATAGAGCTACTAGTGTTTCAGCGACATCTGTTGGGCTGGCTACGGTCGTAGCGACAACCTTATCCGCACGCATTTCTATGCTGATGGCGTGATGTTCCAGCAGCGTTTTTCTTAAGCTAGGCCAATGAAAAATCGATAGGGCTTTCATGAGCCATTTGTGGTAGCTATCTTTGTGATCAAGGTGGACTTGCTCATGTGCGTAAACAATGTCTTGTTGGGTTTTGGACATTGTTTGCAATAAACCGTGTGATATAACGGCGATAGGATTAAAAATGCCAACACTAAATGCCATCTGGGCTTTTGAGTCCAATACTCGAAAAGACTTCATACTGCATGGTTTGGTAATTTGATAGAGCTTATTAATTAACGTGTCGGATCTCTTCTTGTCGCGCCAAGCGGAAAAAATTGACCAGAAGCTAAGCCCTACCAAAAATACACAGATGACTAGTTCAGCACTGGAAATGCTGTGGGAGGCTAAGGGGCCACTACATGCAAACGTAGAATGGCAATGATCCAGTGGTAATATTGAGGAATGATTGATCGAAGGGATAATGATCATTGATGCGAGCAGCGCGCCCATTCCCAAAGGTGCAGCGGCAAAAATACGCAGTAAGATGATACGAGATGACGGGGTATATTGTTTGATCCATTTCAAAAGTGGCTGACTGATAAACAAGGAACACAGGCTAGCTGTCAATATAGACAATCCTAATATTACCAAGCCATGCATCAGCGTGAGCATCGGCTAAGCTCCGTTGCCATTTTTGATAGATAACTTTTTTTTATCGATAAGCTGCTCAAGGCGCAGTAGGCTTTCTTCGTCGAGAGCAGTGGATACATCGACGAATGCCTCTAAAATAGAGTCGGCATCGTTTTTGGCTAGTTCATTGGTAATATCGGTGATCAGTGAACCAAGCAGTTTGCTACGCTCGATAGCTGAATAGTAGATATAGGCATGGCTTTTTTTCGTTCTGTTTAACAGGCCTTTTTTAAAAAGCCTATCTAACGCTGCTTGAATGGTGTTGAGGCTTCCCCCGCGATGTTGCTCGAAATGCTCAAAGACTTGTTTCGCATCGGCACTTTCATGAGACCAAAGATAATTTAAGACCAATTTTTCCAGCTCACCCAGATGCATGTAACGTATCTCCTTGACTAGACTGAGAGCCCGAAGTTCTATCTGAGGACTGATGTTACCATAGCTTTAGCATTTTTTGGTTGTATCGGAATGGCGAACAGTGGGTTTTTGTTTGTGAGGCGGGGTTGCTA
>CESG01090307.1_pt1 | contig 11423 bp, 14 predicted proteins | sample 531121 | NCBI WGS metagenome assembly CESG01 (sample SAMEA2621287, study PRJEB7988) | marine metagenome | biome: marine biome (ENVO:00000447); feature: mesopelagic zone (ENVO:00000213); material: "saline water (ENVO:00002010), including plankton (ENVO:xxxxxxxx)" | depth 800 m
CCGCCGCTAGAAACACGGGGCGTTAGGGAGAGCTCGACTAGGGAGAGGAGGGAAATTCAGACCATTCAGGACGCCATCGCCGTTGGTATCGGGATTCTTGACTGGATATCTCTGGGGAGAAGAGGCGCTGAAAAATCTGTCGGCGGCAACCTCCATGGTCTTGGTGTCGCTCAGATACTGAGCGAATCTACCACTCGCACCGAGTTCGCTGACGGAGCCGGAGACCACCCCGGCAAGAACGCCGATGATAGCCATCACGGACAACAACTCTACTAGCGTGAAACCTCCTTGCCGCCCCATAAGTTGGATCATTGAGCGCTAAGGCCGAACCAGAACTTGGCTGCCAGGGACCTTCAATCTCCCTTCGGCAATCAACCCCGCGCTTATCCACACCACCTAAACAACAAATAATTAATCCGGGATATCTCCCATCTCATCCTGCGGCCCAAATGCCTAAAAGGGTGTCTGCCCCCCTCGATCAGGAGCCGGCCCCTAAGGAAGGCCGGGAGATTTCTACCCCCAAACCAGCAGGTTAGATGGATAGAGTCCTCCGCCCGACGACTTCTACTTCAACCCGCCAGCTTGCCGCCCTTCCTGACGTTGTGTAAAATGCCCGCACGACGCCGTTCAACGGCATACATCCCGTCATCTCGGACAGGAGGCCCCACATGGACTTTGGACTGAAAGGTAAGCACGCGCTGGTTACCGGCGGCAGCAAAGGAATCGGCAAGGCGATAGCCAAGGAACTCGCTCGAGAGGGCGTTGACGTGGTAATCGTCTCCCGCACGATGTCAGACTTGGAGCAAGCGGCGAGAGAGATCGAAGACGAGACGGGCACCCGGGTCATCCCCATGGCCTTGGACGTCACTTCAACGGAACAGGTAAACCGGGTCATACCCGAAGCGGCTCAGCAACTTGGCGGTTTGCACATCCTGGTTAACAGCGGCTCCGCTCCCGGCGGCTCAGCCGCAGCGATCGGACCGATAGAAACCGTGGATGAAGACGAATTGATGAGCGACTTCGACGTGAAGTACGTTGGAGCGCTAAGGTGCGCCCGCACATCCATACCCTTGATGAAAGAGCAGGGTTTCGGCCGCATCATCAATATCAGCGGCGGCAACGCCCGTAACGCCGGGAACCTGAGCGGTGGAGCGCGAAACGTGTCCATGGTTCACCTGACCAAGACGCTGTCCAACCACGTGGGCAGGTACGGCATCACCGTCAACTGCATCCACCCTGGCACCACGCGCACCGAGCGCACGCCAAGCCTGATCGAAGCCAGGGCAGCTCAACTAGGGATTCCCCTAGACCAAGTGGAAGCCACCGATTTCGCTCCCGGTTCCGCCCGGGGTAACGCCATCTGCCGAATGGTCGACGCTGCGGAGATTGCCTACCTAAGCGTCTTCTTGGCCTCGGACAAAGCCTGGGCTATAACCGGCGAACTCATCGCGGCCAACGGCGGCGTCGGCAACGCCGTCTACTACTAAACGAGAACAGCAGGAAGTTACCTAAGACTATGGCTGAAACGAACCGCATTCTATTCATGGGCCGCGACTGGGACTCCATGGACATCGTGACTCGAATCCTGGAAGGTGTAGGCTGCACCGTCACCGGGACGGACAGCGATGCGGTAGCCATCGACCTGGCCGGTTCTTCCGACTATGCCGCTTTAATCATCGACTATGAAGTTCCCCAGTCCGACGGCCGTTACGTTATCCGGGAGGCACGGAAGGCAAAACCGTCTTTGGCGGTGATAACCGTCCGCAGCCCAGAATCGGTCCTGACCCAACTCCAACAGGCAGGCGTGCGGATCTAGGCCGCCCGGAGCTCCTATCCCAGCAACCCTGTAATACGATGCTAGAACATAAGGGAATGAGATGGGGCTACGTGTTTCTGCGGGCAGCCTCCCACATCGGTGAAGAAGAAGCGCTGGTAATAATGGAACAGGCTGTTGAGATGTTCCTTGTGGGCGAAGAAGAGAGGAACATAAAAAGCTCCGGCTTTGAGGGCAGGCTGTACACCGAGATGCGATACGAGATTATAGGGTCACTGGGAGGCCAACGGTTCGACGCCGACTTGGAGACCCCATATGGCCGGGATAAAGCCTCTTTCTTGGTCAGCGAACAAACCCAGGGACTGGGCGGAAGAATCTCAAGGAACTGATTCAAAACTAGCCCCGGGCAAGCCCGAGGGTTATTTAAACGGAGGATATGAACGATGAAACTGCTAGTGATTTCCGGAGGAAGGCATCCCTACGAAGAGTCCACGCCGGTCTTGGAAACGTTTCTCAAAGCGGCCGGACACGAACTCACGGTCACCGAGGACGCTTCGGTCTTGGGCAGGGCGGCTGAGTTGAACGGTTACGACGCTTTGGTATTCAACACGCGCCGAGAGGATATAGCAGGCTTCGGCGACTGGGCATTGTCGACTGACGAGCAGAATGGGATGAAGGCCTACATCAACTCCGGCAAGGGGTTTGTTTGCCTGCATATATCCACTTGCCTACCCTCCGGATGGCCGGAATACCACGACATCACCGGCGGCGGTTGGATATCCGGTACCAGCTTCCATCCGCCCTACGGCAATTTCACCGTCAACATCAGCCAAGCTGGACATCCGGGAGTGAGCGGCGTCTCGGAATTCAGCACGGACGACGAGCTTTACATGGGCCTGGGGATAAAAGACGGTAATGACGTATTCCTGACCGGCCACACTCACGACGGTACGCATCCCTGGGGCCCGGACCGAGCACCCATGGAGATGCCCGGCGGGACCTTCCCTCTGGGTTGGACCCGCACGTACGGACAGGGCAAGGTCTTCACACTGTTGCTGGGTCACGATGGGAAGAGCTTCGAGTCTCCCGAGTTTCAGAAGATGGTCCTGAACGGCATCAACTGGGCCACCGCCTAACGAGAACGTTTTTCACCACAGAGACACAGAGGACACGGAGGGGTTCGCATAATTAATCAGAAACTCCGTGTTCTCGGTGCGCTCTGTGGCGAAATGACGAACCCTTAAGCGACCACCGCCGTCTCGTAGGAGTGTTCCCTGGTATCCGGGAAAAGTTTCCAAGACGCCATCCACCGGTGGGTGGCGTCGAACATCTCCTTGGTATACGGCTCAAACACCAACCGTTCTCCCGGCCCAAAGCTCTCAATATCCACGAGATCGTGGAATCGTTCCGGCAGTTCTTTCAAGAAGTAATGCTTGTATACGCCCGGGTCACGGTCGATGTCGCGCTGAGCCCGCTGTAATGCTCTGAAGTAGGCCGCCACGTCATCCAGATTGGCATGGGCAGAGAACAAGAAGCCAATCATAAATGTGGTGTCCACTACTTTGCGGAACCCCTGCTGCTCCAAGGTGTATAACTGGGCGCCGAACACGTTGGCCACCTGGACTTGACGGTCCAGTAATAAAGCCAACCTATCGTTGGGGCCGCCGACGAATTTCAACCTTATATCGTCCGGACTGAGGAATCTTTCCAGTGCCTGAAGGGTCGAGAAGTGACTTCCAGAGTGGTACCCTACGCCCACCTCAACACCTTTCAAGTCGGCGGCAGTCCGTATCTCGCTGTCGGGAGCGGTATACAGTCCCGAAGGTGTGATTGAGTATGCGTGACCCCACATCAGGCCGTGACCTTGAGCCGAAGCGTGACTCACCGCCCAATGACAGGCTGCGCTGACCTCGCAGGCCCGGCCAGCCTCCATGCTTTCAAAAGCTCCGCTTTTGACCTCCACCGGTCCTCCGCCCACCGGCACGGGCGCAGTGGCTTCGGGGCCCAGCAAGCGTCCGTGAACAAACTCGTAGTCCAAGCCCTCTGTTTTGAAATATCCCTTTTCCTCGGCCACCCACTCTTGCAAACGGTTATGGGGCTGAATGCGAAACTTACTCATAGCGCCACACCTCTATCGCTCTTAAACGGACGTAATCGTCGGTTCCCGATTGTACCATGCCATGAACATATGGTCTGCTAAAATACGCCAGGAAATTCAAAATCTTGATTGCTTAACGCTAGGACACCATACGTAGATAGACAATATTAGTGCGGTGTTGCTGAGGAAACGGACGTTAATCACATTGGAGCGAATAGTTATAATAGGCTCTAGTTGCTCAGGCAAGACCACCATGGCTAAACAGGTGGCCTCCGCATTGGAGGTTCCGCACATAGAACTGGATGCCCTCCACTAGCTTCCCGACTGGCAGGAAAGGCCCAACAGCGAATTCAGGGAGTTTGTCGCGTCGGCGGAGCGTTGGGTCGTCGACGGCAACTACAACATGGTCCGCGACATCGTGTGGCAGCGGGCCACTACCCTAGCCTGGCTGAATCTTTCCGTCCCAGTAGTCTTTTGGCGGGCGCTCTCCAGAACTGTCATCCGCAGGTTTGGCCGCCGAACCCTCTTCTCAGGAAACAAGGAATCGATCAGGCAGGCCTTCTTCAGCCGTGACTCGATGATTCTGTGGGTGATTAAGACGTTCCACGAACGCCGGAGGTCTACTCGGCAGGTCTTCGACGGTGATGGTTTTCCTGGCTTGCATCGCGTCGAGCTTAGGAATCAAGGCGACGCCGACAGGTTCTTGGCCTCCCTGAAAGATATCTGAGTCCAACTTGCGGCCCCTACGCTCATCGCCCATAATATGTCGATTCCCAAATCCACGGAGGTCACCGGCTTTATATGGTCCACAACGACGGAGCCAACCAAGGATCCGGCAGCGCTCAGAGGATGTTCGGCCCCCAGGCCGGCGTTTACGCCACCAGCCAGGTGCATGTACGCGACGATAGTCTAAATGTGCTGCAACGCTTGGCCGCCCAGCCGGATTCCAAGCCCTACGGTTGGGCTGCGGATCTTGGGACGGGCGCCGGGTTCACCGCCTTCGCCATGACCCAGTGCTCAGACCGCGTGGTAGCCACCGACCCAACCCGTCCCATGCTCGAGCAGGCCCGGCGTCTGGGACAGGAACGGGGACTGGAAAACCTGCGCTTGAGCCGAAACGTGGCCGAATCTTTACCCTTCGCCAGCGACTGCCTGGACCTGGTGACCAGCCGGGTTGCCGGACACCACTTCAGCGACCTGAACCTAGCTTTCGACGAAGTGCGCCGGGTTCTGAAGCCCGGAGGAGTTTTCGTGATGGCGGACAGTGTCTGCCCCGAAGACGATGACGTAGACCGCTGGATGAACGACATCGAGCTACGGCGGGACTTCAGTCACGTAAGGAACCGCAAGATCTCCGAGATTAATGGCATGCTGGCGGCGCGCGGACTAGATGTTCAGGCGCAGGAAGGCGCCCGTATCTTCTTGAAGTTCAATGAGTGGGTGGCCCGGACCGTGGTTCCGGAACCAGAAGCGACCAACCTGCGGAATGATTTCCTTGCAGCGTCCGCCGGGGCTCGGGAGGCCTTTCAGATCGAGCCCTCTGGGGATGACATCGACTTCTCATGGCCCTGCCTGGTGTTCCGGGCCGTCAAGGTCTAGCTGCTCTTAACTAGGACCCTCTTTAGAATCATGAGCCTGCCGTCATTCCGATTCTTCGGCGGGAGGAGAGGAATCTGAATCTGAGCGACACTACGCTAACCAGATTCCTCGTCGCTGCGCTCCTCGGAATGACAGTGTATGGCACCGAGTGGGCCGAAGTAATCAGCTTAACGAATCCTAAGCTCCCCAATCCTCCAGGGTGTAGGCCATCTCCCAGAACCGGTGCTCAAACCGGAGACTGGTCATGTATGCCTCACCCATGGCCGCCAGTTCACTGGGGCCGGCCGATTGTCCCAACCGGTCGGCCATCTCCCGCACCGTTTGCGCTAACTCGGCAAATTCCTGAGAGACGTACATATCGATCCATTGAGAATATAGCGGCGCGCCCTCAGGCCGGCCTTGGAGGGCAAGATGCTCGCCAATCTCCCAATAGCCGCACTGGCACGGCAACAGGGATGCGACTAGCTCCGGGAAAGAGCCCTGGTGGGCCACGTTCAGCAGATAGCTGGTATATCCCAGAGTGGTGGGAGCGGGGCGGGTGGCCTCCAACTCTTCCCTGGTGATTCCGAACTCGCCGCAGTAGCTACGATGCAACTCCATCTCCGTGTTGAGGGTCTCATCCAGCAATTCGGCGAACCAACTCATCGTTTCCAGGTCGGGCGCCCTCGCTGACGCCAAAGCGATCACCCGGCTATAGTCGATCAAGTAAACATAGTCTTGCAACACGTAATACTTGAACCGGTCCACCGGTAGTGTGCCATCGCCCACCCCGGTGATAAATGGATGCGCCAGAATCGCCTGCCGCACCGGCAAAGCGGTCCGCTCTATGTCTTCGGCAAAGCTCACTGGGTAACTCCGTAGCCGCAATCTTCGCTATTCATTTCTCTCATAGCCACTGACCTCGTAGCGGCATCTACCGGTCAGATCAACTATGACTCCCATTTTACCCGAATGCTAGTTCCCCCCTTTCGTAAAGGGGGGCAGGAGGGATTTCGACCCATTACGCGAAAATTGTAGTGGGCCGATACGATAACCGTCAAACAAGACTACTAGTTCCGCAATTTGACGAAACGGCATTCGGGGTCTTCACGCCTGAAAACTCGATGCCCTGGGCTGCCAAATTCATCGATTCTCCCCTTGACAGACATATGGCTACATGACGTATCGTGTGCCAGCCGGAGGATATCGGAGCCTGGCGGTTGGGTGGGGCCGATGTTTTTCCGATTGTCACCAAAGTGACATACCTCCGGCACTTTTTCATCCCCTGGCATTATTCTATGTATTCTGGGGATGCGGCTGGATTATAATAGAATATAATTCAGCCATCGTTTTAAGGAAGTGACCACCATGGAAGTCGTATTCACGCAGGATGTTCTCAACCAGGCCCAAGCCGGGGAGATTAAAAAGGTAGCCGACGGGTTCGCCCGCAACTACCTGATTCCCCAAGGTCTGGCGCAAGTTGCCACTCCAGAAGTATTGAAGCGTCTCCACAAGATCAAGGCTGCTGGAGACCAGACCCGGATCCAGGAAACCCATTCGATGCAGGAACTAGCTTCCACATTGGATGACACTACCATCACCATCACGGCGAGGGTAACTCCCACCGGGCGGTACTACGGGGCTATCACCAACACCCGAATGGCTTCCGAATTGGCCTTAGCTATAGGAAGAGACATTGACCGGCGGCTCCTCGATTCTGCCGAGACTATCCGCGAACCCGGCGAATACGACGTGGTGCTCCGGTTCTCCAGTGAGATTCAGGCGACGATTCATATAGCGGCGGAAATCGAAGAATAGGAAGTACAAAATAGACTGATGTACGCGGAGAAACTCCTTCCCCACGACTTGGAGGCGGAGGAAGCGGTGGTTGGGTCGTTGTTGATTGATGGGGACAGTATCGTCCGTATCGCATCATTGATCAAACCGGAGGACTTCTACCGGGAAAGAAACCAACTCTGCTATGCCGCCTGCCGCTCTTTGTTCGAGCGCAATGAGGCCATCGACCAAGTGACTTTGGCGCGGGAACTCTCCCGCACCAATCAGTTGGAATCGGCTGGCGGCATGGCCTACCTCAGTCACCTCATATCCGTCACCCCCACTTCGGCCCATTCGGAGCACTACGCCCAATTGGTCGCCCGCACCTCAACCATGCGGACGCTGATCGACGCAGCTTCCCGAATCTCGGTTATCGGCTACGACGACACCGACGACGTCGAAGCTACCCTACAGCAAGCCGAAGACATCCTGTTCGGCGTCCGATCCGGTCAACCTCAGCGCGGCGGCTTCATGCCCCTTCGCCAGATCTATGACCAATACTTGGAAGATCGGGCCGCCATATCCGACCCATTACTGGTGTCGGACACTCCCATGCTCACCGGGTACAACGACCTGGATGAACTGCTGGGCGGGCTACAGCGGTCCGACATGGTTGTCCTGGGGGCTCGGCCCTCCATGGGCAAGAGCGCCTTGGCAATCAACGTGGCAATCAACACCGCCCAAGCCGGGGCCAAAGTCGGCGTATTCAGCCTGGAGATGAGCCGCGAGCAACTTGCTCTGCGCATCCTGGCCGCCGATGCCGGGATCGACTCCCATCGGCTCCGTCTCAGTCTGGTTACCGAAGCTGACGAACAGCGAATCACCGACTCCATAGGCCGCCTGTCCGAGCTCCCCATGTACATCGATGACACCCCCTTCCAAGGGATGGTGGAGATGCGCAGCAAAGCGCGCCGTCTCTCCTTGGAACACGGGTTGGATCTCCTCATCGTCGATTACCTTCAACTGATCGAGGGCCGGAGTAGTAGGGGCGGCGGGGACAACCGGGTCCAGGAAGTCAGCGAGATTTCCCGGTCATTGAAGGGCATGGCCCGGGACCTGAACGTCTGCGTGCTCACCTGCTCTCAACTCAGCCGTGGCGTGACCAACAGGACAAGCCACCGTCCGATGCTTTCCGACTTGCGGGACAGCGGTAGCATCGAGCAGGATGCCGACGTTGTTATGTTCATCCACCGGGAGGACATGTACTACACCGAGGACGAATGGGGGCAGCACTCTCCTGGCCGCCCGTACCCCAGGAACATCGCCGAAATCATAGTGGCCAAGCACCGTAACGGTCCGACTGACGACATCAACCTGTATTTCAGGGATAACCTGCTGCGTTTCGAATCGATACAGCGGGTGGAAGCCTTCTGATGGCGCCCCTCTGATGGATTCCTTCCCAGGGTTCAACTCCGGCACACTTTATACGCCGGTGCCCAATCCCTGCTTCGGCCCGTTGTTGGAGCAGATTCAGGACATGGCGGAACTCAAGGTGGTGCTGCGTGGGCTATGGCTTCTGCATCGACAACGTACCCGGCCCAAAAGGGTCTCGGCTCAGGATTTCCTGAACGACCGTACTTTGCTGAAGGGATTGTCCGATTCAGTCGAGGACAATCAGGAGGAGATACGCCGCGGCTTGAGTCTCGCCGTGAAACGGGGAATCTTCCTGTGTTCTGGGGAGAACGGGCAGGAAACGGACGACCAGTTCTATCTGCTGAACACGGATAGCAACCGTACCGCCATGGAGCGGATGCAAGCGGAGGGCGTTTCAAGTCTGAGAAAAGACCCACCTTTATCGGAGGCCGCGGCTCCGGCAACGGACGACCGGCCCAACATATTCGTCCTCTACGAAGAAAACATCGGCATGCTCTCGCCCATTCTTGCCGAAGAATTGAAAGAGGCCGAGGAGCTATATTCCGCAGGCTGGTTGGAAAGCGCGTTCCACATCGCGGTCAGTGAAAACAAGCGCAGTTGGCGCTACATCGCCGGTATCCTCCGGCGTTGGGCCGCAGAAGGGAAAGACGAAGGGAAATACGATGGAAAGTCTGGGAGACATCCTCAGAAGGATAACCGCCAAAAATACCTCGAAGACTACCAACGGCGCTGGGGCGGCGTATCTAGATAGCCAGCCAGAAGGTCCGGTTTGCTCCATCTGCAACGGGACCGGTTGGGTCAGCAAGCGCGTTCCGGTCGGACACCCCGACTTCGGACAGACTTTCCCTTGTGATTGCCAGGGAACCCAGGATCCAGCAGCCCGCATTGACGCCTTGCTCCGATACAGCAATCTCGGGCCTCTGAGCCGGATCTCCTTCGCCTCCACCCGTCCGGACGGTCCTCTGCCCGACGCCGCCAGCAGCCACCTGTTCCAGCAGGCACTTGAGGCCTCCGTGCGATTCGCCGACAAGCCTTCCGGTTGGCTGGTCCTGACCGGTCCCAGCGGTAGCGGCAAGACCCACTTGGCTGTCGCCGTGGCCAACCGGTGCATCGAGTACGGCCAGACCACTTTCTTCATCGTGGTTGCCGACCTGCTGGACCATCTGCGTGGAGCGTATTCGCCGGACAACCCCATGTCCTACGACGAGTTGTTTGACCAAGTGCGTAATGTCCCAGTCCTGGTATTGGACGACCTGGGAAGCCACAGCACCACCCCCTGGGCCCAAGAGAAGCTGTTCCAAGTGATAAACCACCGGTTCAACCTTGAGCTGCCCACCGTCATCACCGTGCGTGGCCCCCTCCAACAACTGGACGAGTCGCTACGGACCCGGATCGAATCGGTCCAGGACTTCTCCAAAGTATTCCAGTTAGGCCAGTACAACACCCGCCTAGCCAGGAGCATCGGAGACCTGCCCGCCGAGATGCAGCGGAGGATGACCTTCGCCGCATTCGACACCGGCGGCGGCAGCACCGCCACACGGACCGATCGGGAATCGTTAGAGCGCGCCAAATCCGCAGCCGAGAACTTCGCCGCCGATCCCGAAGGCTGGCTGGTGTTCAACGGACCTAGAGGATCGGGGAAGACCCACTTGGCCGTGGCCATCGCTGGGGAGTGCCTGCGCCGGGACCGTCCGGTTTTTTACGCCTTTGTCCCCACGCTTTTGGACCACCTCAGGGCTACGTTCAGCCCGGACAGCCCCATCCGTTACGACGAATTATTCGAGCAACTGAAGACGGTGCCCTTGCTGATATTTGACGACCTGGGCGCCGAGACCAGCACCGCTTGGGCCGAGGAGAAGCTGTACCAGATCGTGGTTCACCGCCATGAAGCCCGTCTACCCACGGTAATCACCAGCGCCTTCAGCATCGACGAACTGGAAGAGGCCAAGCCCCGCATCGGTTCTCGTCTGATGGACATGAACGTGGTGAACTGGCAACCAATCACCGCCCCCAACTACCGGGACCAACGCCGCGCCCGCAGACCCAACCGCAGCGGCGGCGCACCCGACGGCTAAGGGCCTTCAAAGTCCCCGAGACCGCCGCACCTAGACCCTACCCACTTCCTTCGCTTCCCTGTCCCTTCCCCCTTGATGGGGGAAGGCTAGTATGGGTGTGACGCAACTCCTCCTCCAATCAATGTTACTCTGAACACCGTCCGCCCTTCTTCGTAGAACTTCACCAACCAAACCACCACCACCCCATGGTCCGTTTGGCGGGAAAAGGCGGGGCATACGGCCCTGCTCTTGGGTTGGCGAACCGGAGCAAGCTGTCTTCACGGATTCAAACCGGTCCGTTTTATTGTTTGATCAAAACACGGGACCGACTTGCACCTTGGATCCAAACCGATTGGGAGGTTTTGGTATGAAATATCCTGGAAGAATGAAGTTTGGGGTATTTATAGCGCCCTTCCATCACGTGGGTGAGAGCCCAACTTTAGCCATGGACCGGAACCTGGAATTGATTGAATGGCTGGACACGCTGGGTTACGACGAGGCATATATCGGCGAGCACCACAGCGCTGGCTGGGAAACCATCTCATCGCCGGAGATATTCATCGCCGCCGCCGGGAGAACCAGGAAGATCAGGCTGGGCACCGAGGTCATCAGTCTCCCCTACCACCACCCCTACATGGTGTCCAGCCGCATGGTGCTTTTGGACCACCTCACCAATGGACGGGTCATCCTGGGAGTCGGCCCGGGGGCA
>CESG01048197.1_pt1 | contig 11396 bp, 12 predicted proteins | sample 531121 | NCBI WGS metagenome assembly CESG01 (sample SAMEA2621287, study PRJEB7988) | marine metagenome | biome: marine biome (ENVO:00000447); feature: mesopelagic zone (ENVO:00000213); material: "saline water (ENVO:00002010), including plankton (ENVO:xxxxxxxx)" | depth 800 m
TCGATTGCGCATATCTGCTCGTATTTGAGGTAGGTTTGTCCGCTTTAATGAACCTGTATGAATGTCGATTAACATGTCGCAATGGCTGATAATCTCGCTAAACAATGAATGAGCAATGCGCGATGCCATGCTGCCATTGGGATCGCCAGGAAAATAGCGGTTTAGATCGCGTCGATCAGGTAAGTAGCGGCTGCCGCGTTGAAATCCCTGAATATTTACAATAGGTACGCCAATAATTTGGCCAGCTAAGTCTCCCGGATGAATGTCATATATAACGCGGCGAACGATTTCAATACCGTTTAGCTCATCTCCATGCGTAGCCGCGGTTAGGCACAAGGTTTTGCCCGGTTTGCCACCATTTATGACTAAAACTGGGGTCGATGTGGCTAATCCGGCGATGGTTGTACTTGGTTTCCAGGCAAGTCGCGTTGCTGTTGCGGGCTTAACCGTTTTGCCTAATAAGTGAAAGTCGGTATTTTGAGGACGACTTTCACCTGATTCGTCGACAATGGTTTGTGGGGTGGTCAGTGTGTTTTCAATGGCTGGCGTCGATGCAGATACATCTTTTAAATCGATATTAGGCGCAACATCTGTTGAATTCTGGGTTTCTACAGATGGCTCGGCGTAACAAGTAAGAGCAAAGAAAATGATAGATAGCGCAACGAGCTGCCTGAAGGTATAACGCATGAAAACCTCAATTATGTGTAACTGGATCGGATCATAGCTAATGACGGCAACAAAGTTAAGCTGAAGTCCAATTTTGTACGCGGCCTTTTTCTTGAGAAAAATGGCTTATTTTGTTAAAGTGCCCGTCCATTCTATACCCGTCGTTTCTCGTTTTAACGCTTTATCTCAGGTATCTCATGTCTCGATTTATTTTTGTTACTGGTGGTGTTGTATCCTCATTAGGCAAAGGCATAGCCTCTGCTTCGTTAGCCGCAATTCTTGAGGCGCGTGGATTGAAAGTGACTATGATGAAGCTCGATCCCTATATTAACGTGGATCCGGGCACGATGAGCCCATTTCAACATGGCGAAGTTTTTGTGACCGAAGATGGCGCTGAAACAGACCTGGATTTAGGTCACTACGAACGTTTTGTTCGTACCACCATGACCAAACGTAACAACTTTACCACTGGTCGAATTTATGATGAGGTTTTGAGAAAAGAGCGTCGAGGGGATTACCAAGGCGGCACCGTACAGGTTATTCCACACATAACCGACGCTATTAAAGAGCGAGTTCTTGCGGGGGCACGCATTAGTGATGATAGCGATGAAACCTATGACGTGGTTCTAGTCGAAATCGGTGGAACCGTTGGCGACATCGAGTCACATCCGTTTTTGGAAGCCATTCGTCAGCTTGGTTTTGAGCTTGGCGAAGAGCGAGCCTGTTTTATTCATCTCACGCTACTGCCTTATATTGCTACTGCTGGTGAAATAAAAACCAAACCAACACAACACTCGGTTAAAGAGCTTCGTTCTATCGGCATATATCCTAATGTATTAATATGCCGCTCCGATCGCTTTTTACCTAGCAATGAAAGAGCGAAAATCGCGTTGTTTACCAATGTGAATGAGCAAGCGGTTATTTCTCTGCAAGACGTTGACAGTATCTATCGCATTCCAGCGATATTACACAAGCAGGGTTTGGACGAGCTTATTTGCCGTCGCTTTAAACTGGACTGTCCTCCTGCTGATTTGTCTGAGTGGGAACAGGTGCTATATGCCCAGACTAATCCTAACGGTGAAGTAAAAGTCGCCATGGTAGGCAAATATGTCGACTTGACCGATGCATACAAATCGCTGAATGAAGCGCTGACTCACGGTGGGTTCAAAAACCGTTTAAGCGTCGAAATAGTCCATATTGACTCTCAAGATGTTGAACAAAAAGGGGCTGAAATCCTCGCTGGAATGGACGCTATTTTAGTACCAGGAGGATTTGGTGAGCGAGGCGTTGAAGGCAAAATAATGGCTGCTAAGTACGCTCGTGAAAACAACATTCCTTATTTAGGTATCTGTTTAGGCATGCAGGTTGCTGTTATAGAATATGCCCGCCATGTTGCTCTATTAGAGGGAGCTCATAGTACTGAGTTTGATATTAACTCTCCGGCACCAGTCGTGGGGTTGATCACCGAGTGGATCGCTGAAGATGGCTCGGTTGAGCGGCGAAGCGAAGAGTCTGATTTGGGCGGGACTATGCGTTTAGGAGGCCAGCAGTGTCACTTGGTTGACGGCTCCAAAACACGGGCACTTTATGGAAAGCCAACCATTGTTGAACGTCATCGCCATCGCTACGAAGTTAACAATAATATTATTGGCAAGCTCGAAGAAGCCGGATTGATGGTGGCAGGCCGTTCGGTTGATCATTCACTGGTTGAAGTCATTGAAATACCGGATCACCCTTGGTTTGTTGCCTGTCAGTTCCATCCCGAGTTCACTTCAACGCCTCGCGATGGTCACCCGCTTTTTGATGCGTTTATCGCAGCTGCAGATGCTCACCACAATCCTAAACAAGGAGACAAACAATGAACCTATGTGGATTCGAGGTCGGAATAGATAAGCCTTTTTTCCTAATCGCTGGCCCTTGTGTCATCGAAAGTGAAGAGCTGGCACTGGAAACTGCTGGCTTTCTAAAAGAAGTAACCAGCCGATTGGGTATACCTTTTATTTATAAATCATCCTTTGATAAGGCTAACCGCTCATCTCACAATAGTTTTCGTGGTTTAGGGTTAGAAAAAGGGTTGGCGATACTTGAGAAAGTTAAAGCCGAAATTGGTGTTCCTGTACTGAGTGATGTCCATGAAGATACGCCGATCGATGAAGTTGCGTCCGTATTGGACGTTCTTCAAACACCCGCTTTTTTATGTCGTCAAACCAACTTCATTCAAAACGTCTGCCGCTCAGGTAAGCCTGTTAACATTAAGAAAGGCCAGTTTCTTGCCCCTTGGGATATGAAGCATGTTGTTGCTAAGGCAAAAGCTACCGGTAATGAAAACATCATGGTGTGCGAGCGAGGCGTATCCTTTGGCTATAACAACCTGGTGTCAGATATGCGCAGCCTGGCTGTTATGCGCGAAACAGAGTGTCCGGTCGTATTTGATGGCACTCATTCAGTCCAGCTACCAGGGGGACAAGGTACGGCATCGGGTGGACAGCGTGAGTTCGTGCCTGTATTGGCCCGCGCAGCCGTAGCGGTTGGAGTCAGCGGATTATTTATGGAAACCCATCCCAATCCAGAAAAAGCATTGAGCGACGGCCCGAACTCTTGGCCTATGGATAAGATGGAATCTTTGTTAACTCAATTAAAAGTTATTGACGATCAAGTTAAGTCAGTCCCATTTATAGAAAATAGCCTCTAAGCTGAATTTAAGTTTGTAACCCTAAGGTGAAAATATGTCAGAAATAGTCAAAGTCATTGGTCGAGAAATTATCGATTCGCGTGGGAACCCTACTGTTGAAGCTGAAGTGCATTTAGCTTCCGGCGCACGAGGTATTGCCTGTGCGCCGTCTGGGGCGTCAACTGGCGCACGTGAAGCGCTTGAACTGCGTGATGGCGATAAAGCACGTTATAAAGGCAAAGGCGTTCTAACTGCCGTTGCTAATATCAATAACGCTATTGCTGAAGCAATCACCGGTAAAGAAGGTGCCGAGCAAGCCACTATCGATCAGATTATGATTGATCTAGATGGCACCGAGAATAAAGAGAAGCTGGGCGCTAATGCTATTCTGGCTGTGTCCTTGGCTGTTGCAAAAGCGGCGGCTGCTGAAAAAGGCGTCTCATTATTCCGTTATATCAACCCTGAAGGTCCGTATTCTCTACCAGTGCCAATGATGAATATCATCAATGGCGGTGAGCATGCGGACAATAGCGTCGATGTACAGGAGTTTATGATTGTTCCAGTCGGTGCGCCAAACATTGCCGAAGCACTTCGCTATGGTTCAGAAGTTTTCCATACTTTAAAAGGCATCCTCAACAAACGCGGATTGAACACTGCGGTTGGCGACGAAGGTGGTTTCGCTCCTGATCTGTCATCTAATGAAGAAGCGATCAAGGTGATCATTGAAGCTATTGAAGCTGCTGGCTACAAAGTTGGCGAGCAAATTGCCATCGGGTTAGATATTGCTAGCTCTGAGTTTTTCAAAGACGGCAAATATAACCTCGCTTCTGAGAATCGTGAGCTCTCAGCTGCTGAAATGGTTGATTTGCTCGAAGACTGGGTCAATAAGTATCCGATTGTTACCATCGAGGATGGGTTAGCTGAAGATGACTGGGACGGCTGGAAACTGTTAACCGAACGTTTGGGAGACAAGGTTCAGTTGGTCGGTGACGATCTCTTTGTCACCAATACCAAGATTTTCGCTGAAGGCATTGAAAAAGGTATCGGCAACTCTATTCTTATCAAATTGAATCAGATTGGCAGCCTGACTGAAACTTTAGCGGCAATCAACATGGCGCACGATTCTGGATACACTGCTGTTGTTTCGCATCGCTCAGGTGAGACAGAAGATACAACCATTGCTGACCTGGCTGTGGCTCTGGCAACCGGACAAATCAAAACCGGTTCACTTTGCCGCACGGATCGTATGGCTAAATACAACCAGTTACTTCGTATCGAAGAAGAGCTAGGTCAAGAGGCGACTTATCCTGGTGTTACTACTTATAAGTTTGCAAAATAGGTAAGTTTGCAAAATAGGTAAGTTTGCAAAATAAGTACTATCACCCGATAGACGCTTTCTAACTTGAGCAGAAAAAGCCGCACTTTTGCGGCTTTTTTGTTTATTATTGGCGATGCGGTGCAGTATTATCATCTTTGTGCTAGATTATTGACAATATGAAGACAGTTACAGCTATTCTCGCCCTTATTTTGGTACTTCTCCAAGCCCGACTGTGGTTTGGTGATTCAGGTATTACCGAAGTAAAGCAGCTATCGTCAAAAATTGCGTTTCAGCAGCAAGAGCTTGAGCGCTCTAAAAAGCGAAATGCAGAGCTGATGGCGCAAATAAATGATCTACGAAATGGTACTCGGTTGCTAGAAGAGCTAGCGCGTGAAGATCTGAATATGCTAAAGTCCGGCGAAACATTCATTAGAGTTGTTGAATAATCACCTATGAAGGAATCCTATCCGAATATCCACGTCATTTTACCGGCGGCTGGAAGTGGCAAGCGCATGGGTATGACGACCCCAAAGCAATATTTACAGATTGGCGATAAATGTATTTTGCAATGGAGCATCGAAGCTATTTGTGAGTATCCCAGCGTGGCCAGTTTTTCTATTGCCATTGGCAAAAATGATAAACACTGGGTTAATGTAGCCCCGCTTATCAAGCAAAAAACGGATGTTTTCTTTGGCGGAGAAGAGCGAGCCAACTCGGTGTTAAACGGGCTACGCTATCTTGAAGGGAAGGTCAGAGAAGATGACTGGATAATGGTGCATGATGCGGCTCGGCCCTGTGTCGCTATGGATGATATCAAGCAACTCATGCTAGCCATTGATACACATGAAGTAGGCGGGCTGTTAACCGCTCCTGTCTCTGATACCATTAAAAAGGTCAAAGGCACCAAAATCACTGGAACGTTGGATCGCGAAAAGCTACGTCGAGCGTTAACGCCACAAGTATTCCGTTATGGTATTCTGCGGCAAGCCATCGAGGTCTGTTTTGAAAAAGGCATCGATATAACTGACGAGTCCTCAGCGATCGAACAAGCAGGCTACAAGCCTGCCTATTACGATGGTTCGTCCGATAACTTCAAGTTGACCCACGCAGAAGATCTGAGCCTTATTGAAGCAATATTGATGAAGCAAGGGCGACTGGTTTGAGCACTGTGCCATTTCGTATTGGTCATGGGTTTGATGTTCATCGTTTTGGGCCGGGAAAATCGATTGTTCTCGGGGGGGTTAGAATCCCCTATGAAAAAGGTTTTATCGCTCATTCCGATGGTGATGTACTGATTCATGCGCTGATCGATGCGCTGTTAGGTGCGGCTGGTCTTGGCGATATTGGCCGATTGTTTCCCGATACCGATCAGCAATACGAGAATATATGCAGCCGATTGCTGTTGCAGCGCGTTATGTCGCTATTGGCTGAACGCGGATATCGAGTTGTTAATGTGGACATGACAATCGTGGCTCAAGCACCGCGGCTAGCTCCATTTGTCGATCAAATGCGAGATAACTTGGCAGATGAATTAAGTGTCGACAATCACGATGTCAATGTTAAAGCAACTACGACAGAAAAGCTGGGGTTTGAAGGCCGAAAAGAAGGGGTTTCTGCTCATGCCGTTGCCTTGATTTGCCGAGGTGACTAACTTGAGCGAATCGATGTTCCTCGATATCTCCGACTGGTATGATTCACTTGCTAAGGCATATGCGCCCTCCAACCTGTCTTTTTCATTTAAGTCTCGCCCAGAAGATTTTATGGTTTCAGAGCAGTTGTGTTTTGATCCTGATGGTGAAGGTGAGCACTATTTTCTACTGATCGACAAAACAGGCGCAAATACGGAGTGGGTTGCTCGCCAATTAGCGCGTATAGCGGATTGTTCGGTGCGCGATATTGGGTATGCGGGGTTAAAGGATCGTCATGGTATCTGTCGCCAATGGTTCTCGATGTACTTACCTGGACAGCCACTCCCTTCTTTAGATAGCCTGCCGTCGGATATAAAGGTTGTCTCAATCACTCAACACAAAAAAAAGCTTAAACACGCAGGACTCAAACATAACGAGTTTTCAGTAGTATTGCGTGGCATGAAGAATGACTCGTTGAATGAGCTTGAGCGGCGATGGGATACTATTCGCGAGAATGGCGTTCCCAATTATTATGGTTATCAACGCTTTGGACGCGAAGGCGGGAATATAACCAAGGCACTACGTTGGAAAAATGCGAAGACACGCCCCCGTTCTCGGCAGGAATCGAGCATGGTTTTGTCGAGCGCTCGTTCTTATCTCTTTAATCGTAGTTTGTCTACTCGTGTGGATAGAGGAGACTGGCTGGTTCCACATCAAAGTGATCTGATCATCTTCGATGGGTCTGGAAGTTGTTACGCCTATCAGGGAGACAGCGATACGCTGGATCGCTTGCGCTTAGGCCAGGTGCATATTGCTTCAGATGGTCGATCTCTCTCTAGTGACAGTCTTGAGGGGAGCGGTAGGGATGACGAGGATGCAGTTTCCGTATGCCTAGAACAGTTACTAGTTAAACAGCGCGTGGCTTCCACCAATCGTCCTTTGCGCGTAATACCCAAATCCTGCCAATTGACCTTTAAAAATGATGAAGTACAGTTACGTTTTCAATTACCACCAGGTAGCTATGCGACAGCTGTTTTGCGTGAGTTAGGACAGATCAATGACCAGTCAACCGAACTTTCTACTCTTAACCAATGACGATGGCGTAAATGCGTTAGGTTTATGTTCATTAGAAGAGGCTCTGCGAGATGACTTTGACGTCCAGGTAGTTGCACCTTCACAGAATTGGAGCGGTTCGAGTCATGCGTTGACCCTGAAACAGCCGCTTTATACCAAGACCCACACCAATGGTTTTATATCAACCACAGGCACGCCCGTTGATAGTGTTCATATTGGTTTGACTCGATTGGTTAAGAAAAAGCCATCGATGGTGGTTTCTGGGATTAACCATGGAGCAAACATGGGCGATGATGTGCTTTATTCGGGGACGATAGCGGCTGCGATGGAAGGGCGGTTTATCAACGATATTTCACTGGCATTTTCTTTAGCCAGCTTTCAACCAGTTAATTTTGATGCGGCTGGGCGAATTGCGAATATCATTGTCAAGAAAGCCTTGGCTCTTAGCGAGTCGGAGCCGATGGTATTAAATGTAAATATTCCTGACATTCCGTATGCTGACATTCGGGGCATACGGGTGACTCGGCTGGGTCGGCGAAGCTGTCCAGACAGCGTCCAGACGCTAACTGATCCTAAAGGAAATACAGTATACTGGATTGGTCCACCTGGCGATGTTGAAGATGATAGCCCCGGAACGGATTTTCACGCTGTATCTAATGGGTTTGTTTCTATTACTCCGATATCTGTTGATAAAACGGCAAATAAAGCTATCGTTGAGATGAAAGAACGTTTTGATTGTCATTTTTAATTTGTTATTAATTATATGTAGTTATGATTGAAAGAGAGCGAATAGGCAGCATATCTGAGCGAGCGCGGCAACGCATCAAAGAGCGTTTAACTGATATGGGGATCACTCATCAGCAGTTGGTTGAGGTAATGGCTGATGTTCCACGTGAACTATTTGTGGAGCAAGCGTTGGCGCATAAATCCTATGAAAATACTGCCTTGCCTATTGGGCGTGGACAAACCATTTCCCAACTGACCACGGTGGCACGAATGACCGAGTTGCTTTTAGATGCCCCTGGCGGGAAGATCTTGGAAGTTGGTACTGGTTGCGGATACCAAACGGCAGTATTGTCTCAGTTGTTTGCTGACGTTTATTCGATCGAGCGCATTAAATCCTTGCAGCAACAGGCGCGAGTGAGACTGCGAAAGTTGAAAATATCCAATGTGCGGTTTAAGCATGGCGATGGTTGGCAGGGGTGGGATGAGTCCGCCCCGTATGATGGCATTATTATTACAGCCTGCCCAACGAGCCTTCCTCAAGGGCTAGTGCCCCAGTTGAAGGAAGGGGGCGTAATAGTATGCCCGATCGAAGAAAACACAACGCAGTATCTTTATCGAGGTGTAAAGAAGGGCGATGATGTTGAGCTGGAGCGGCTTGATGAAGTCCGTTTCGTTCCCTTAATACCTGGTGAGGTAGAAGTGTGATTTTTAGAGCAATTTATGAGAAGACTCTCCGTTGGGCTCAACATCGGCATGCCGTGTACTATCTAGGCTTTATTAGTTTTATCGAATCGGTATTCTTTCCAATCCCCGCCGACGTAATGTTAGCTCCAATGACCTTAGCTAACCGAGAGAGAGCTTGGTTTTATGCTTTGTTGACCACAGTGACATCGGTCGCGGGTGGCATTGTTGGTTATTTGCTGGGGTTGTGGGCATTTGATCCGCTGGTCAAACCAGTACTCGAATGGGCGGGGAAAATGGAAACCTATCACTCAGTTGTAAATTTATTTGATAGTTGGGGGATCTGGTTTATATTTTTAGCAGGTTTTACGCCTCTGCCTTACAAGGTATTTACCATCAGTGCTGGCGCGCTGGCAATGGCGTTTTGGCCTTTTGTTATTTCTTCTTTCTTTGGGCGAGCTGGGCGATTTTTTCTTGTCGCTGGCTTGGTCCGATGGGGAGGCGAGCGATTGGAGGCAACATTAAATACCTACATCGAGCGTATAGGCTGGGGTACCGTATTATTGTTTGCCGCCTATTTAACCTATAAGGGGATACATTGAAGGCATGGAGCAGTAGCTTACTTGTCATACTCATCATCTCAGTAGTGGCAGGGTGTGCTTCGCCAAGTTATCGTGCGCCAGTTAAAAAACAAAAGCATGTTGGCCCCAACCCTGCTCACCACCAGGTTGAAAAAGGGGATACGCTATATTCTATCGCATGGCGATATAACCTGGATTTTCGAGAGCTGGCAAGCCTTAATAGGATTGCTAAACCCTACACGATTTACCCTAACCAGCTGATCAAATTACAGCGAACAAAACGAACGCAACTGGCTAATAAACAACCAAAAAATCCGCCATTAAAAAATAATATAGGTCAAATTCAAAACTCAAATAGAGTGGTGATTGACAGACCAAAAAAGCCACAAGTTCAAGATAAACCATTAGTCAAGCCCAAGCCGGTAAAGGCTTCTACTAAGCCTGCTCAAAAACAGGACACAACAGAAAAAACTGTTGTAAAAAAAGTGTTAAAAAACCCGACAAAAAAAAGCGTGACAAAATGGGTTTGGCCTGTTAAAGGTAGAGTTCTTTCCGGATATTCGTCATCAAACGCTAATCGGAAAGGTATTGATATAGGTGGAAATATTGGCTCTTTGGTTCGAGCGGCTGCAGATGGTAAAGTCGTTTACAGTGGGAGTGGGTTACGAGGCTACGGCAACCTGATAATCATCAAACATGATGATGATTTTTTAAGTGCTTATGCTCATAATCGACAGTTGCTTGCCAAAGAAAACGATTCGGTGAAGGCGGGACAGGTCATAGCTGAGTTGGGTAGCACAGAAGCAAAGCGACCAATGCTCCATTTTGAGATACGTCGAAAGGGTAAACCAGTAAATCCATTAAAATATTTACCCCGACGTTAATATATATGGGTGGCAACAGACCAAGTGGTGGAGAAGACGTTATGACGATGAAGTGGGAGCAGGCTGCAGTTGAGAGTGATGAAGAAATCATCGGACAAGGCTTTGAAGTAGTCGATTCAGACGCTGAAGTAGATGATGATACGGATGAAGCATCAAATGACAGCGACACAAAACCCGCACCAGAAGCTAAGGAAGCAGAGCCATCGCCAGGGGCTCGTGGCAGTAAGCCGATGGACGCAACACAGCTTTATCTGGGTGAGATAGGCTTCTCTCCACTGCTTTCAGCTGAAGAAGAAGTGTATTTTGCTCGACGGGCCAAAAAAGGTGACGAAAAAGCCCGTAAACGCATGATCGAGAGTAATCTCCGCTTGGTGGTTAAAATAGCGCGTCGTTATACAAACCGAGGCTTAGCTTTGCTGGATCTGGTTGAAGAGGGGAATCTCGGCCTAATCCGTGCTGTCGAAAAATTCGATCCAGAGCGAGGTTTCCGTTTCTCAACTTATGCAACTTGGTGGATCAGGCAAACCATTGAGCGTGCGATAATGAATCAGACGCGCACTATCCGCTTGCCTATCCATGTCGTTAAAGAATTAAATGTTTACCTGCGTGCATCGCGTGAGCTTTCTCAAAAGCTTGATCATGAGCCAAAGCCTGAAGAAATTGCTGCGAAGCTCGATCGTCCGGTTGAAGACGTTACCAAAATGCTGGGTTTGAACGAACGTATCAGTTCAGTTGATTCACCAGTAGGCATGGAAAGTGACAAAGTATTGCTTGATACCATTGCCGACGAAACCATTAGCGGCCCAGCCGATCGCCTACAAGACAATGACTTGCGCAACAGTATCCAAAAGTGGTTGAAAGTGTTGCCAGAGAAGCAACGAGAAGTATTGGCTCGCCGTTTTGGACTGCTTGGCTATGAACCTAGCACCTTGGAGCAGGTTGGCCAAGAAATTGGTTTAACGCGAGAGCGTGTGCGTCAAATTCAGGTTGAAGCACTTAAGCGTTTGCGCGATATGCTTGAAAAAGAAAACTTGAGCCCTGATGCGTTGTTTACATTTTAGGGTATTTTTAGACATAAAATTGTGGGCTCTTTACGAGCCCATATGAATCGTCTTCAAAGAGACGCCCAATAAAAAAGGAGCATATATGCTCCTTTTTTATTGGGCG
>CESG01128766.1_pt1 | contig 11368 bp, 12 predicted proteins | sample 531121 | NCBI WGS metagenome assembly CESG01 (sample SAMEA2621287, study PRJEB7988) | marine metagenome | biome: marine biome (ENVO:00000447); feature: mesopelagic zone (ENVO:00000213); material: "saline water (ENVO:00002010), including plankton (ENVO:xxxxxxxx)" | depth 800 m
CGTAACTCGCAACGCGCGGAGCGCGTGGTAGCTTTGTACTTTTACGTACGCATTCGGGTTCGTGGTGGTGCTATACCGCGCCTCGGGCGCTCGTCACCTCGCGCAGCAACCCTAAAAATTTCCTTACCATTTGAAAAAGCGGAAGGGGGTGCGGGGGAAGTCACCAAAAAGATGAAAGAAAATTTTTGGGTTGCTAAGTTGTCCTCCAATTTTCTAATAGCCGTCCTAGTGTAATCAACTCGAATGACTTCGAAATTGCTAAGACGGCTACTAGAAAAAGCCATTCGAAAAGTTGGCCACGAGGTCAGTGTGTCACATTTCGCATGAATTTGACATATAGCAAATAGTATGATGGAATACAGTTTGTTTTGAACCTTACATACTTGCATTTGCCGTAGCAGAAAGTGTCTAAATCTTGGACTTTTTCTGCTGCGGCGCACCCAACTCTGGGAAGGCCAAAGCGTGCTCTTTAGGAGAAAGAAAATGTCAAAAGATATGCTTGGCTCGGTTGTTCGGGCCGCGGTAAGTGTCCCCCAGGGACGCATGGAACTGTTGGCGCGCATCGCGAGCGATCTCGCTCACGACAACGCGTGTGGTGAAGACTGGTTTGCACACTATGAACGTGTGCGGAAAGAGGGTCTCCCCGCCCCGCAGTTCGAACGCAACGAACACGGCCACATCGTAATCTCTATCATGGGCCTCGCCCTGACCGGTGAGCAGGAAATCCAGCGTCTCTCTGACGCCGGATTCCGCACCAGCGACTACGCGAGATCGTGCCTTACCTCCAGGAAAAAGGACGGCTACGACAAGCTCCATCAGCTGGAAGACGGACGTGCATACCAGCCCGTCATCGTCCCCGGCAAAGAGGTCGAGAAGAACCGCACGACCGCCGAACTGCGGAAGTACGCTGCTGGCTTCGGCTATGAACAGCCGCTTGCTGGCGTTGTTCCGCGCATTCGCGAGACCGTCTCCGATGAAATGATGGAGGAAATGGGGTTCTGGTACATCGCCGCTCTCCATGATCCCATCACCGATTCTGGCGGCGACCAGCGCGTACTCCACGCGAACCGGGGGAACCGGCGTGACGGCGGCCAGTGGGTCGGTGCGCGTTGGGACTGCCCTGATCACCAGTGGTATGACTATGGTGCGTTTGCGTTCGTCGTCCCTGCAAGTTGAACTTTGCAATTTGATCTTGGCTCTCGCTCTTGATCACTTTGCCCTTGGCTCCGCTCCGGCGGGGCCAAATTTTTTGTTAAAATAGAGACGGTAGTAGGTGAATACGCGAGCGATCATGCTCGGATCTAGTTTCCATATCTGTGAGAGTGTTCTCGGTTAAATCCTAGAACAACGTGTAATATATAAACTTTAAAAAAGAATATTGTGTTTATGCACTTTATATTAGAACTTGGTACCATTGAGACATAGATACATCAGCATGAGCAATTATTTTAACAAAGATAGATTATATGGAGACGACTTTTCTCTTGATGAAATAGAAAGGTGGTATAAAGAAGAAATAGAAGAATATCAAGATATAAATAAAGAAAACGCAAAGATTTATACTTATGCCTACCACGTTGTAAACAAAATTTATGGATTCAATAAATTGAAAAACATAGAGTCTTTTGAAAATGTTTTGGGGTTTGGTTCTGCAAGAGGGTATGAATTTGAGCCAATAGTTGAGAAAATAAAAAAGCTAACAATAATAGAGCCTTCGGACGAGTTCGTTACTTTAAATATAGGAGGACTTTCTCCTGTGTATACCAAGCCAAATATAAATGGAGATATTAGTTTTCAGACAGACTCTTTCGACCTAATAACCTGTTTTGGAACTCTTCACCATATTCCAAACGTATCGCATGTTTTACAGGAATTGGTTCGAGTCTTAAGGCCGGGTGGACATATGCTTATTCGTGAGCCGATAGTTTCTATGGGGGATTGGCGTAAGCATCGAGAGGGTTTAACCAAAAACGAAAGAGGCATTCCTGTTTGGTTTTTCAATAAAGAGTTAAATAAATATAATGTAGAGATAGTTTCTGCCAATTATTGTTTCACTGCTCCGTCTTTTGTACAGAGAATAGTAGGAAGATTTTTAAAAAAACCAATCTTTTCATATTTGGTGTACGTGATTTTTGATAAGTTAGTATCATTTATTTTAAAGGGTAATACAAAGTATTACAGAGAAAAAATAGTAGATAAGGTAGCACCGTCGTCGATATTTTATGTGATAAAAAAGAATGCTGCCTAGTTCTTTTGGTTTAGAAATTACTCCCGAATCACTTTGACTTTGCAGGGAATTAGGTTGCGAGAACAGGATGCGAAATTACTTTCCAATTTTTGCTAAAAAATCCTAGAGACTTATTCCGTTAATTGAGGTGTACATCTGTGCTGATAATAATATTTTACTCACCATTTTCAACATTACTAATATATATTCTGTCCAGAATGTAACGCTCGGCATAGGTTGGTATTTCTGCACACCCACATATAATTTGTGTATAATGTATACACATATGTACGAAGGTCAAAAGGTACAGTTTGATGAACCTACTTACCATGGAAGCATGCATAATCGTAATCAGAGAAGCGGACTCACCGGCTTTTTGATTGAAAAAAATATTGCAAAAAATGAAAAGCAGGCAACCTACATTCTGCTGGGAATACTAGGTCTATGTATTGTAGTGATTGCTTTCTACATCTCAACTACAGCAAAACCCGAAGTGTTTACCGAGGAAGAAATTGCCATCTTGGAAAGTGGAAGACCGAGATAAAGTGTATGTATAAAAGATATGATGATAACAAGAATCACGGATTCACTCTCATAGAACTTTTGGTAGTGATAGCCATTATCGGAATGCTCTCTTCGGTGGTATTGGCAAGTTTAAATACCGCCCGAGAAAAAAGTCGAGACGCGCGACGCATCTCAGATTTTAGACAACTCAAAACTGCATTGGAATTGTATTATAATGACAATCGTGGATATCCAGTGTGTGCGGGATTATACATAGAGGATCAAAATAACTGCTTGGCAACAGCGCTTACCCCTAAATATATTTCAAATCTTCCTGTCGATCCGCGGAGTGGTGGTGATGGGAATTCACAGTGGGGATATGACTACCAATACTATCAAACTACCGATCAATACGCACTGAGAGTGATACTTGAAGGGACATCTTTTCCTCGAACGGGCTCATACCCCAATGGAAATACGTGTCAAAGTGCAGAGTACCCCACATGCAGTTGGTACGGCGATTGTGTTTATGCCTTTGGTGCAGGATGTTCTGGACTGATGCTTCAGGCGGGAGTGAGGAAATAGCAGGTTGGGGATACTACCTCGACAGTGTCATGGTATACTTACCGCTATTGAAGTATGACGTTTGATACAACACAGGCACGAGAACTAGAAAATCAAATGCTCGGTGAGAGCAACAGCGATGTCGCTGAAGCATTTCGAACCATCACTGCGTTAGTGATCGAATAAATCCATTTGTTGCAAAGCGTGAGGACATGTGAAAAACTAGGTGTATATGAAGGAGAATATATTCCAACAAATCGAATCATATATCACACACTCACCATTGCCAACCGAAAAACAACGCGCCTTTATCGAACTTTTTGCACAAACAAAAGAAGAAGCATTACGCCCGGTACTTGCTCTTATGGACAAGGATTCGGCATGGGTGGAGCGATTGTACGAAAATTATATACAAAAGAAGGACGCACTAACGACCGGAAACATGGATGCGTGGAAAGATGCGATTGAAAAAGAGAAGGCAGAAATTGAACGCAACTAATATTATGCTGATGATTTTACTTTCAGCTTAGTTTTCCTCTCCTTGTTTATCTTCGGCAAACGAATGACTAAGATGCCATGGTTTGTGGTAGCATCTGCCGCATCTACATCCACCTCCTCAGGCAGAAGAATGGTTCGTGCAAATGCGCCCCAGTACAGCTCTCGGTAGAAATAGTTTTCCTCACTCGTTTCCTTGTGTTCTTCACGATTTCCTCGAATAGTAATCATGTCTCGTGTAAGAGAAATATCAACACTATTTGGACTGACACCGGCAATGAGTGCTTTCACCACAATCATATCTGGCGTTTGATATATATCCACCGATAATTCACCCTCATGCACCGGTTCCTCTTCGGGCTCAGGAACCACATCTTCCTCAAGCGAATGGTGTGTTTTCGCATCATGTACGAGTGCAGACGCCTGTTTGGGTTCTTCCGACTCAAAGAGGTCGTCATAACTATCAGGAGCAATAGATCCGGTGAGTTTTTCGAAGAATGACGGTTTTCGCATAGCTATACGTTAATGTTTCTTTTAATCCTCTTCACGTGTTCAAAGGCGATAAGCAGCAAAATGAGACCAATCCACACAAAAGCAAAGACGCGCATCAATTCGCCACTTTCACTGTTAAGTATAAAGAAATTAAATGACCCGTGCAAAATGATTGCGAGGATAAGGCCCATAAAACCAAACCAAAACCTCACCACTTTGTGTTTGTAAAAAGCGAGACCCAACATCAAACCAATAACCGACGAGGAGAGTACATGCAAGAGCGTCGCTCCCAAGAATCGGTAGTTTCCGGTGAGTATACTCTCAACCACTTCACCTGTCATAAGTGGATCAATTAAGAAAAGGGTGTTTTCAAGTGCGGCGAATCCAAGTGCAACCGTGATCATGTAAATCATCGGGTCGATTGGTTCGTTATTGGCTCGATGTCGAAGTACGGTGAAATAGGCGAGTAGGTATTTCATCCCTTCTTCAAGCGCCGCCCACACAATGACGACGGTCGTCCCGGCAAGTACTGACAGGGCAATTTTTTGCAAGGGGATTACCGCAACCACTGCCACCATTCCCACGAGAAACGCTGCGACAATCAGCGGTAGTGGCTCGGGATTCTTTTTATCCTCACGAGTCCAAAACCAAACCCAGATGAGGGACGGAATGATTCCTCCCAAAGCAGCATAGATGACCACAGAAAGATCCATAGGGTCATTATATCATCTATCCTTTAGGCCACGGTGCAACTATGAGCATATCTACATCAGTTACAGGGAGTGATTGCCAGATCTCTTCGGTGACAAAAGGCATAAATGGATGTAGTATCTTGAGCGATTGGGTGAGTAGGTGGTAGAGCAGCCATTGGCGAGATCTTTTTGCATCTCCTTCTTCTTGTAGCAGTGCTTTGCTCTCTTCAAGAATTACATCTGCAAGTTCATGCCATACATATTGATAGATTTTTTCACTTGCAAGATGGTATCGAAAGTTGTTTAAATCATCGGTAACATCTCGCACAATCTCATTGAATGCATGTAGAATTTCGGCATCGGATTCACTCAGAGAAGGTTGTTCTTGTATATACGCTTCCTCAACTGCGGTGAGAATAAAGCGAGATATATTCCACAACTTGTTTGCGAACTTCTTATACGCATTAACCTTCTGAATATCCAAGTTGATATCGGTTCCCGGTGTGTTTCCGACGATAAGGGCCATGCGTAACGCATCAGTGCCATATTTTTCAGAAATTTCCAGTGGACTTACCACATTTCCCTTGGACTTACTCATTTTTTGTCCTTTCCCATCACGCACCATTCCATTAAGGTACACTTTCTCAAAAGGAACTTTTCCTGTTCGGTACAAGCCGAGCATAATCATACGGGCAACCCAGAAAAAAAGAATATCTTTCCCGGTTTCCATAACAGATGTTGGATAATATGTGGTGAAGTCTTCACTATCAGGAAATCCTGTAGTACACAGCGGCCATTGTCCTGATGAGAACCATGTATCGAAAGTGTCAGGATCGTGCTCGACTGCACCACCGCACTTTGCACACTCTTTGATGGAATCATCAAGATCCACCATCCCGTGCATACAGGTGGTACATATCTTTGCGGGAATCGGTATACCCCATACGATTTGTCGGGCAATGGGCCAATCCTCGATATTTTCAAGCCAATGTCTGAATACTCGCTCATCGCGCTTGGTTACGAACTCAACCTCCCTGTTGTCGACAGCTTGAAGAGCCCGTTCTGCCAAAGGGCCCATTTTGATAAACCACTGTTCTCGAATTTGCGGCTCAATTTCTCTATCACACTTATAACAGCACGGAACTGCGTGTTCATATGCATCATCAATCTTCACAAGTAATCCTTTTGCGTCAAGTTTTTCAACTATTTTCTCTCGTGCGAGTGTTATGGGCATACCCGCGAACTCTCCTGCTATCGGGAGCAGTTTTCCTCTCCAATCGATAATTTGTTCGTAGTCAAGATCGTGTCGCTTTGCAATATCAAAGTCTACGGCACTGTGCCATGGTGTGATGGTCATAACACCTGATCCTATGTCCGGATCACCGGCTTCATCTTTGATGATGGTCGCAGTAATGGGGCCATTAATCCATTCAACTTCAATTTTCTGTCCATGTTCATATTCCTTGTATCGCTTGTCTTCTGGATGCATTACCACATATTTATCACCAAACTTTGTCTCAGGGCGTGCTGTTCCAATGACGAATGGTCCATATTGGAAGTAGTAGAATTTATCAGTTCGGTCATGGTGCTGTGTCTCAAGGTTTGCAAGAGATGTTTGGTGCTTTGGACACCAATTAACACTGCGAGCTCCTCGGTAGAGTAACGCATCTTTTTCCAATTGCTTGAATGTGTCATATACCGTCTTGATCACACGATCATCAAGTGTGAAGAGTGCACGCGACCAATCACACGATGCGCCAAGCTCACGGATTTGATTTTCCATAAAAGACTTGTTTCCAAGGGTGAATTCCATAATCTCATCATAGAGTTCTTTTGGATCCATTTGAAATCGAGAACGCCCTTCTTTTTGGAGTTCCTTTTCGTATACGACTTGTGTTTCAAACCCTGCGTGGTCTGCACCTGGAATCCAAAGTGCCTTCTTTCCACACATACGTTGAAAACGCACCATGGTGTCTTCTATGGCAAACACCAGTCCGTGTCCTGCGTGTAGTGACCCATTGGCGTTTGGTGGAGGCATGACAACCGTAAAGGGTTCATTGCGTTCACCGGGTAAATTATCCGGATTAAAATATCCTGATTCTTCCCACTTTTTATACATAACACCTTCACTCTCTCGAGGGTTATACGGTTTTAGAAATTTATCTGGGATGTGCATATGTTTGGATATCGTACCACAATTCTATTTCACCGTAACACTCTTGGCCAAATTCCTCGGCATATCCGGGTTAATTCCCCGAGCGATTGCCAGGTAATAGGCAAGTAACTGTGTTGGTATGACGGTTGCAATAGCTTGTGCGGTGCCGCAATCAGGTACACGTATCCAATAATCGAACAGATCGTGCGACGTCGGTGCGATACCGACGATTCGTGCACCGCGAGTTTTCAACTCCATTGCATTTGTAATCGTTTCCGGATCATCTCCGAGCACAAGACACACCGTCCCTTTTTGTATTAATGCAATGGGCCCATGCTTTAATTCACCGGCTGCAAATCCCTGTGCATGAATGTACGAAACTTCCTGAATCTTAATAGCAGCTTCGAGTGCTATGGGATAGAGAGCGTTGCGTCCTATGATGAACAGACTTTCCTCTTTCGACAGCTTCCGTGCAATTTTTTCTATATGCTTGGAATATCTTGGATTGAGCATGTCGTTTATGTTTGCACCCGTTTCTTGTATGAGCATCCGACCAGTTCGTATACCCGGACCGTCACTGTAGGCACAGAGCAACAGAATAGCCATTTGAGCAGTCATTGCTTTTGTAGAGGCCACCGCTTTTTCTGCTCCCGTATTAATATCAATATGTTTTGTTGACATTCGTGCGATAGAAGAGCTGGGAGTATTGGTTATGGAGAGTATCTTCGCACGATGTTTCTTTCCATACTCAAGCACCTCAAGGGCGTCTGCGGTCTCTCCAGATTGTGATATCGCCACTAATGCAGTTCCTTTTTTGATAAAGCGCTCAAACATTTTCATTTCCTCTGAGCGCACTACATTGATTTTCCTATCCGCCACTTCGGCGAATAGATATTCCGCAAACAGTGCCGCCTTATGCGCCGTTCCGCTGGCAATCATATAAGTACCGTTTTGCTTCTGCACTTCAGATAGAAAGCCCTGTATAGAGGAGCTGGCGTGCTCCACTGTTCGCAATATCGTTTCTTTTTGTTCCAGTATCTCCTTGAGCATAAAATGCGGCCATCCTTCTTTTGTAGCGTTTTCCTCATTCCATCCGACGGTAATGTTTCTCTTTTTAATCGACTTACCATTTGCAATTGAGTACACCCGCACCTGATTTTTGTGTATATGAGCAAGCTCTCCGTCGTCGAGATAATTCACCACTTTCGTGTATGGAAGGAATGCGGGTATGTCACTTGCAACGTATGTTTTTTCTTTTCCTCGCCCTATAATTAAAGGACTTCCTCTGCGAACGGCCCATATTCCCGGTGCGTCAGAGATCATCACGACAAGTGCGAAACGTCCCTCAATCATTTTTGCAACTTTTCGCAAAGCATTTTTAGGATTCATGGTATCTGCGAGTAGGTTGTCGATAATGGCAGCTAATACTTCGGAGTCGGTTTTGGAGAGGAGCGTATATCTCTTTGGGAGGGATTTCTTCAGATCTTGGAAGTTTTCAGCGACACCATTGTGCACAAGCGTCACACGTCCTTGGGTGTGGGGATGAGCATTTCTTTTGGTGACACCGCCATGGGTTGCCCATCTGGTATGCCCCAAGCCAGTTGTACCTTTGGGAAATGTCATCTGCACATCTGATATTTTTCCGACATCTTTAAACGTTTTTTCTCCTTTCACCGCAATACCCCAAGAGTCATATCCACGATATTCCAATTTCTTCAGCCCCGCTAAAATTATTTCCCCGGAATCTTCAGTGTTTCCGGTTATCGCAAAGACGCCACACATATATCTAGTATAGCTTTAAGTTGCCCGAAGCGGAAATATCTGTGTGTGCTGCAGGAGGAGTATCACTGATGGCGGCAGCAAATGCAATCATTACGCCATTGTCTGTCGCCAGTGTAGGTGCTGCAACATGAAAAGACACATCGGCATATTCATGTACCATTGCGCTCAGTTGCGCTCTGATTGTTGTATTTGCCGATACACCACCACCGACAATAAGTGCATGAGCGTCGTACGCGTCTATCGCGTTTTGTACTTTCTTTACCAGTGTCTCGGTGATAGCGTCTTCCAGTTCGCGCGCGATTTGCTTCTTGTGTGTTTTGTTGAGTTCTCCAATATCTTCAACTAAGGTGCGTACTGCAGTTTTAAGGCCCGAAAATGAAAAATCGTGATTATCAGCGTCAATCATCGGGCGCGGAAGAGAAAAGGGTTGTGCAAGGTTTTCTTCTCGCGCGTCGTGCGCACATTTTGATATTTCAGGGCCACCCGGATAGGGTAGTCCAAGTAATCGAGCTGACTTATCAAACGCCTCACCCACAGCATCATCGCGGGTTGATCCAATCTTTTCGTATTCAAGCCAGTTTTTCATCACCACAAGTTCCGTATGGCCTCCTGAAATGAGGAGAATGATCGCCGGGAAGTTGGGCTTTCTGATCAGAAATGTGTTGTCTGATTCTTGTTTTGCAAGAGCGGTTGCAACGTGACCTGCAAGGTGATTTATCGGCAGTAGTGGAATATTCCAGGCAATTGAAAGGGCGCGGGCAAAATTAACACCAACCCACAGCGCAGGTTCCAGTCCCGGTCCGTGTGTGACGGCAATTGCATCAATAGCGGGGCGCTGTATTTGTGCAAGCGTGAGCACCAGGTACGAAAAAAGGTCTTGCTCACGATGCAGCACATCTTTTATCTCATCAAGTGCTTCTTTAGTAACAGTCGAAGATGAGCTTGTATGGTACAGATTGGCTTTCTGCAAGGCATCGACAAATAGAGGACCGATATTCTTTGCATGCTCACGTTTTGCAAGTGATGGATATACTCCGCCGTATTGAGCATGGAGCATTGCTTGCGAGAGAAGTACATCGGCGCATACGGTAATGTGCACCCCTTTTTTTGTTTCGGTTACATCGACAATTGCAATACCTGTTTCGTCGCAAGAGGTTTCTATTGCCAGTATTTTCATGGAGATATAGTAGGGTGTATTTGCGCAAAACACAATGAGCAACTACTATTTGTAGCATGCAGAAACACGAAGACACACAGCAGAAAGTGGTGACCATTGGGGGAGGAACCGGCGGATTTACCCTGCTATCAGGTTTAAAACAGTATCCGATACATATTTCGGCGATAGTGAGTATGGCAGACGATGGGGGATCAACGGGGATTTTAAGAGATGAGATGGGTGTACTACCGCCTGGCGATGTACGACAGTGCTTGGCGGCACTTGCAAGAGCACCACATGAGGTGCGAGAACTTTTCAGTTATCGATTTCCCCAAGGAGATCTTAAGGGACACAACATGGGCAATCTGTTCCTTTCAGCACTGGAGAAAATTACCGGAAGCTTTTCAAGAGCAGTGGAAGAAGCCGGACGCATTCTTGACGTATATGGAAAAGTTATCCCTGTGAGTGAAGGAGATATGCAACTCGTGGTGGAATTGCACAATGGTGTGATGCTCTATGGCGAAAGCAAGCTTGATGATGATGCGCGTGTTGCACAACATGGCGTACGGTCCGTCTCACTCGCACATCCCGTATCTGCATCTCGTGACGCACTTTCAGCAATTGAAGCCGCAGATTTGGTAGTTATCGGCCCAGGAGATTTGTATGGAAGCATAGCGCCCAATTTATTGGTAGGGGGTATATGTGAGGCGCTTGCACAAACATCTGCACGCATTGCTGTTGTAGCTAATGTTACCAACAAGAAAGGGATTTCTTCCGGATTTACCGCAGAAGACCACGCACGTTTTGTGGAACAGTATATTGGTTCCGGGAGTGTTGATGTATTGGTGGTAAACACACAACAACCAGAAGCTGATTTGGTGCAAAAGTATGAGGCGCAAGAGGGAGAAGGTATGCTTGTCAGTAGTGACGGAACACTTGAAAATGTGACGTATTTCAAAGACGATTTAGTGCTACATGCACAGGATACCTCCCTTATTCGGCATGATAGTGAAAAACTTGCAGAAGTGATACTGAAAGTGTTGCGGCAATAGTTGTTAACGAAAATCAATTTCTCGCATCATACTGCTTCGAGCGCGAAGTTAAATTTTGCGGAGGAGAGAGGATTCGAACCTCCAAGTGCTTGCGCACGACGCTTTTCGAAAGCGCTCCGTTACCGTTCCGGGCACTCCTCCTATTATGACGAGAGGATAGCATGTTCTAAAAAAATATTGTAGTATGGCGCCACCACAGCGGTCCCATCGTCTAACGGTTAGGACACCAGGTTTTCATCCTGGAAATCG
>CESG01011337.1_pt1 | contig 11105 bp, 10 predicted proteins | sample 531121 | NCBI WGS metagenome assembly CESG01 (sample SAMEA2621287, study PRJEB7988) | marine metagenome | biome: marine biome (ENVO:00000447); feature: mesopelagic zone (ENVO:00000213); material: "saline water (ENVO:00002010), including plankton (ENVO:xxxxxxxx)" | depth 800 m
TCCCAAGACCCTTTTTCTCGTCTTCTTTTGTGTATCTTTCCTCAACAACATTTACCTTCTTACCTTCACCTCGCTTAAAGCCAGAGAGGGCTGTTCTTTTGGATCTTTGCTTTCCAAGACTTCTAACAAACTCATTTTGAGCATCCCTGTCGGGCTCTAAGCCAATTGCTTTGCTGTAAGCTCTTGACAATAGGCCACCGCTATAGAGCTTGAGATCATTTCCTTCCTTGTCTTTACCGACCTTATCATAAAGTTTTGCCTGTCTTTCAACTTTATTTTCAAGTGCTTTATTATACCCACCCTTTGCTCCTCCAAAGGTTGCACTTGCCGTGTAATCAATTGGACGAAGCATCATGGCACCAATTCGAGGGTTTCGTGCCGCAAATCGTTTTGCTGCATCTGAATTAGAAATGGTACTTGCGGCACGGCCAATGGTATTTTGACCAATTCTTCCGATAGTCCTATCGCTTGTTTTGAGAATTTTGCTATTAATAATACTTGCCCGTCCGTACCCGGCTAGTTTTCTTGAAATAACAATTGATCCCCACAGGAATCCAAGGGCAAGTCCTAGATTAACACTATATATAACAAGACGTTGAATGATTCCTCCTCCAGGAGAAGCTCCATAAGTTGAGAAGAAGGTGCTCGTAATAAGACGCACAGCAACGTAGTACATAATCATAAACGCTGGCGCCCAAAATGCATGATGAAGTAAGTGGTTTAACCACTCTTTAAAGTATTTTTCACCAAAATTTGGAATAGCATATGCTGCGATTGCGAGTGGCGAAAGAATCATAACAAAAATAAGAATGATGGTTCGTGTTAAGAACAAAAATCCAGCAGTGATCATGATGAGCCCCCCCATCCCAACCATAATAGCGCGTACAATATTAAACATTGCCCCTTTTCCATCACTCCCCCCTGATGTTGCTGGCGAGACAGTGGTTGTATTGCCTGCTACAAATGTCTCTGTGTTAAATAAATCAGTAAAGCCTGGTGTTTTTGCAATTGGTGCAGTAAGGGACTTGCTCCCCGGTGGCGCGATACCAAGTTTAGTAACTAAATCATTACTTTCAGGAAAAGCATTGTAAAAACCGAGAGCGGCAGCATTTGATGCGTCGATAACAAGACCGGTAAGGACTAAGCTAAAGTTTATAAAAATAGCGGCAAGCACAATTCTAATAAGAAGTTTTTTAAGGTCACCAGACAGTATTCCTAAAATAGTGCTAATACCAATATAAAGAACAATAAAAATAAAGATAATGTTGGTAATGTCGCGAAGAATAGACCATCCTAAATAAACAAATCCGCCAGCGCCAGTTCTGTCTGAAGAGATGTTGTAAATGGAGTCAGCGTTTGGTCCTGAACCAAGCGGTGTACCAAGCGAGATTGCCGCCATCCAATCAAAAAAGATTCCTGCAAACCCGGCAAATATAGTTGCGGGGACTGTAACAAAATACCACGTAAGGCCAGAGAGAGTTTTACCAACAAGGTTCCCTTCACTATCAAGGGCACCCGTGGCAACCGAAAGAGTTCCTCGGACGATCCTGTCAAAGAGCCAAGAAACAATTCCTTGATCTGTATCCGCGTGGACTTCTGAAATCGGAAGAAGCAGGATGGATATCAGAACAAGAATCGCAATGAATTGTGGGAATTTTTTATTCATTAACTTTCAAATAAGCTCCCTCCCCCGCTCATAATAGTAAAGCTTCTATTCACAAGTGCATCAAAAAGTTCTGCAATTTCATCAGTTTGTGTAAGCTGATCAAGTCCGACACCAAGGTTTTGTTTTAGAAGATCATTAATGATGGCCCCTGGTGTGACAATGTTGCCTGCTGCGTCTCGTTCAGGAAGAGTTCCTTCTCCTTGTGTAAGTAATTGTTCGTACTCTTTTTTTGATTGTTGCTGTTGTTGGGCAAGGATAGACTCACCAGTGTAGTATGCAGCATCGGGACTGCAGCCGGGATTTGTTGTTGCGTCGATAAATGAAAGCCAGCTATCACTCGCCCCCCCTTGGAATACCTGGTCAATATTTTCTCCAGAGCATGTATAGATTTGATTTAGGGTCGGTCTGGACTGGCTTTGTGCAATGCGTTGACTTACTGCACCTTGGAATGGCTGATTAAGACTCCCAGGAAGTTGATTTGAAAGAAAGTCTTGTGTTGCAGCATCCTCAATTCCGGCAAAAAACTGACTAAGATCTTGTACATAAAATGGTTGCCCTCCGAAGCCTGTGTTAACCCACTGGATAGTTGCTTGAACAACGTTTTCACTCACAAGTTGTGCTGCTTCTCGCACTGAACAGTCGAGCAAAAACTCTTTTGCTTCAATAGCTCTATCTTGAATGGGAACTTTTGTTGGGTCGGGAATAACAAATGCTCCAGAGATAACAGATGAGAGTGCTGCTGTTCCACATGATAGCGCCTCATTTAATTGCGCATGTGTTCTGTAAACATGAAACGAGAAAAGTGCAGCAATGGTAATTACAAAAATAGTGGTTCCAATAAAAAATGTTTTTAAAATATGAGTCATCGTTTTGTTATGTTTGCAGTGCGAAAAGAACTTGGAGTGCTTCGGTAAAAAGTTGTGTCGCAGGAATTATGTAAACAGGATCGACAGAAGTATTTTGCATAAGTTGTGTGCTTACCGTGAGCTTCTCGAAGGTGTTAACAAGCTCTAAATGTCTTGAAACAAATGGTGTTGGAACAGGTGTGACAAGAAGTCCGTCGCGCATCCCCCGATAAGCTTCTTCAGAACGTTTGAGTTCAGCGAGTCCTTCCTCTTTTTGTTCTGTTGTTGCACCCGGTGTTGCAACCTTTTTCAAACTATTCGACTCGGTTCCAAGATCTTCAAAAAAGTGAGCCTGATTTATGGCAGCAAGGTCGGCTTCGTATTGTGCTTGGGAATTATTGGTGAGCGGAACAATCTGTATATCGCTTGTGGTAAACGTTTGTACCTTCCGCGCCTCTTTGATGTCGGGAGAATCAAGAAGTTTTTCAAGATCGACTTCAGTTATGTCTTCAGCATCTTTTCCCGTCTCGTCTTCAAGGTAGGTGTTATAGAGTTCTCGGGCGATTTTGCTTGTTTCGGTGTCAGTACCAAAATTTGCAAGGGCTCCACCCTCGAAGGAACTATCATTTTCTCGATCTATTTCTTGGACAAAAAGAAGACCTTTTGCTTTTTGTGATTCATTTCCTACAAACCACAAACCACCAATGATGACGAGGATCACAACTAAAATACCAACTCCCGTTTTCCCAAAAAAACCTTTCAAAATATCGTTCTTTTAGAAATTATACCGCCTTTAGTAACCTTCTCCTACGCGCGGTTTTACCCTTTGTGGATAAGGCTTTTAGTATTGGATTTTTTTAGAAGATGTGTGTGTTACGATAAAACAATGAAACGAGTTTTTGTCTCTTTTTGTATGGTCTTAGTCCTTGTTTTTGGGGGATTTTTGTATACAGAGGCATTGACCGAAACACAAATAGACTCAATTCTTAATCTCTTGACAAGTTTTGGTGCTGACGGAGTTACGCTTTCAAACGTTGAATCGGCCTTGCGTGGGGGTACAAACTCGTCAAGTTTTCAATATACCTTCACCCAAAACCTTTCTTTTGGGGACAGAAACGAAGAGGTAAGAAACCTTCAAAGGGCTCTAAATAGCCTTGTTTGTTGCCAAATCGCGGCACAGGGAGCAGGATCCCCAGGGCAAGAAAGCACATTTTATGGCTCTAAAACAAGGGATTCTGTGATTCGCTTTCAAAATACCTATAGAGGAGATATTTTGACGCCGGCAGGGCTTGTTACTGGAAACGGTTTTTTTGGCCCTCGTACTCGGGCAAAATTAAATGAGCTTTTGGCACAACCGGGTGCAACAGGCACAGAATCACAAGCGACCCTTGCTATTACGGGACTTTCACAAAGTTCTGGGACTCGCGGAGAAACTTTTACGATTTTGGGGAGAGGATTTACTGACTTGAACGATGTTCATTTTGGAAATGGATTTTTTCCAGATGTAGTAAGTACGGACGGAACAAGTATTTCATTTTTGGTTCCCACAACGCTTTCTCCTGAATGTGCTTTTACAGTTCCCCTTCCTGAATCGTGCACTACAACACTTGAGATTGCAGAAAGTACAACCTACCCGATTCGTGTTTCAAACGAAAATGGAACAAGCAACACCTTTAACTTCACTATTATAGAAACTCCCGGTGTTCCTGGAACACCGCGCATTGATGCAATTGCTCCTAAGAGTGGTCCTGTTGGGACAACCATAACCATTACGGGAAGTGGATTTTCTCAAACAGACAATACAGTGCTTTCTACCTTCTTTAATTACGAAGACGTTTCATCTGATGGGACAACAATTACGGTAACCGTAACTGTTCCAGAAAATATTCGAGAATTATTTGATACACCAACTGGTTCCCGCGTTATTGGTTTCCCCAATATTTTTTCAGTATCAAACCAAAATGGAATCAGTAATCCTATTATTTTTAACTTAGTAACTGATTAATATGAAAGTAAAAATAATTGCAATCTTTATCGTGCTTGCCATTGTGTTTGGCCCACCGCTTTTCTTTGTTCCGCAAGCGGTTCAGGCAGGTTTTGATTTTGATGATGCGGTTCGTTTTGCTTTTAATTTATATGCCAACATTTTGTTGAGTGTTCTTGGTGGAGGGGGAGCAGGAACAGGACAAACCTTCCCGCAGAACTTTGGCGGCCGTGTTATAGCATCACTCCCCTGTTTGTGTAGTCAGAGTATCGCTTTTGTAACGATCCCTGTCTCTGGTCCTGCTGGCGTATACAATGCGCACGTTTCGTCACTTAAACAAAACTATGCACTTAACCCTGGCAATGCTGTGTTGGGAACAGCAACACAAGGTGGGGTATGTTCTGTTTTTGTTGTGATTTGGTGTGTAAATATTAATACCAATTGGCAGGTAACCTTCCCGCCAGGGTCTGGTGTGGGGACCTCTCTTGTTCCGGGAGTTTAATTAAGTTCTATCTCTATAAATTCGCCTGGTGTAATATTGTTTTCTTTTGAGAAACCAGCGTTTACCTCAAGTACAAACTTGCTAGGGTTTTGCGATGAAAATGTTTCAGGGAAACTCTCTGGCAAAACAGAGTGTGTGACCTCAGTTATTTGTGAATTTTCATCAATCCAAATAATATCGATTGGAAAGTTCATATCTTTCATCCAAAATGAATAGGTTCCGGGTCTGTCGAACACAAACAATAGGCCCTCATCTTCGGGGAGTGATGGACGCCCAGACAGCCCCACTGTTCTTTTTTGGTCAGTATCAGCAAGGGTAACAAACAGCTCTGTCTCCCCAATGGTAAGAGGGATTCGTTTGTCGGTTTGGGTTCCTTCATACGAAGGAAGGATTATTAAAAATCCTATAAATAAAAGAATTGCAAGTAATCCAATTTTATAATTCATGTTTTGTAAGGCAGAGCCAGTCGTTTACGGTAAGCTCTTCGGCTCGTGCCGACTCCTTTATACCACAGGCAAATAATTTGTCTCTATCGGTGTCGAGGTTGTTTTTGAGCATCTTTCGTTTTTCAGAAAACCCTTGTTTTACAAGCTTAAAAAAGGTTTGCTCGTCTACTTTTTCAAAATTTTTTTTAGAAATGTCGCTGATTAAAAGAACAGCAGAATCTACTTTGGGAGAGGGTGAAAAAAGTTTTTTAGAGACTTTTTTAAGAGACCGTGGTGTCCCAACCGCTTTTACACTGATCGATAAAATACTTTCTTTTCCATCGCGCGCAACAATTCTATCGGCAACTTCTTTTTGAACCAAAAGAACAATTTTTGATGGCATTGGAGCGAGACCAAAAAAGAACGGCAACAATTTTCCGGTAATGTTGTACGGAATATTGGCAACAATTTTTAATGTCTTCAAAGATTCACCAAAACTATCACGATGATTTTCGAAGTTAAAAATATCGTCGTGAATTAAAATAAGTTTTTTTGAGTCAATTTCTTTTTCAAAAATTTCTTTGAGTTTTGCATAAAGTTCATCGTCTTTTTCAAAGGCAATAACCGTTCCTGCTTGCACTAAGAGCTCTCTGGTAAGAATTCCTTTTCCGGGCCCAACTTCAAGTACGGTATCGTTATTGGTAAGTTCTCCCGCATTTGCAATAGACTGCGCAACAGCTTTAGATATTAAAAAGTTTTGCCCCAGTGATCGTTTTGCCCGCAAAACTTTCTGACCATCAATGGATTTTTTATTTTGTGGTAATTTTTTCCCTGACTCTTTTTTTCTCATTTTCTTATGGCATTAAGAAAGTTGGGCGGGTAAACATGCATACCCCTACTCTATACTAATCACGGTCTCGTAGGCACCCTCTTGGTTTTCGATCAGGCTTTCATCTATATCGTAAATAAATTGCGACGGAAGATTCATTGTTTCTTGCCCATAGAGCATTCGTTTATGTCCATACGTTAAAAAGAGTTTTTCTTTTGCGCGAGTGACAGCAACATAAAAAAGTCTGCGCTCTTCTTCTTCATCTTTTTCTTCACTCCCCAACTTTGTATGAGGGAAAAGATCTTCTTCAAGTCCTGTTACAAAAACATAATCAAACTCAAGACCTTTTGCAGCGTGTACGGTCATTAACTTTACTCCTTTAGCGTCTTCTATTTGATCTTGGTCACTTGTCATAAGAGACGCATCTTCTAAAAAGAGATCAAGTCCTTCTTCAGCAGGGAGTGTGTCGTATTTGGTTGCAAGGGTTACCAGCTCGTTAATGTTTTCGAGTCGTTCTAAATCGTCTTCACTCCCTTTTTTAAGGGCGCCCTCAATTCCTGAAACTCGTGCAACATATTTTAGAAGCTCCGATGGTGCAAGTACATGACTTTTATTGTTAATTGATTTTAAGATTTCAAAAAAAGTGTCTACCTTTTCTTTCATTCTTGGTGAGAGAGACTCTCTTTGTCCGCCAAACACTTTTGCAAGCGTAACCTTCCCAATACCACGTGCTGGTACATTAATGATTCTTTCAATACTGTGAAGGTCGTCGGGATTAATAGCGGCACGCAAATATGCGAGCATGTTTTTAATTTCTTTTCGTTCAAAAAAACGCACACCAAGGACTTGGTACGGGATACCAGAATGCAAAAACTTTTCTTCTAAAATTCGTGACTGAAAGTTTGCTCGGTACAGAACGGCAATATCTTTTGGATTGGTCCCCTTATCAATTAATTCTTTGGTCTTCCCCACGATAAATTCCGCCTCTTTCTTCTCGTCGGGTGCTGCATACACCAAAATTCTTTCTCCATCGTCACGGCTGGTAAATAAATTCTTTTCAATTCGTTCACGATTCTTTTTAATGACCTCATTTGCGGCACTAATAATGGTTTTAGTTGAGCGGTAATTTTCTTCTAAAAGAACAATTTTCGCCTTTGGGTAATCCTTTTCAAAATTAAGAATGTTTGAGTAGTCTGCTCCCCGCCAACTGTAAATAGATTGATCATTGTCCCCCACCACACAAATATTTTTGTATTTGTTTGCTAAGAGTTTAGTGAATTCATATTGAACACGGTTAGTGTCTTGGTACTCATCCACATGAATGTACCTCCATCGTTCTTGATACTTTTCTAAAATTTCTTTGTTTTGTTCAAGTAAGTGAAGTGTTTTTACTAAAAGGTCGTCAAAATCAAGAGCATTTGTTTCCCTAAGTTCTTTTTCATACTTTTCCCATACGGTTACCACAATGTTTCCAAAAAAATCATGAGTACCTTCTGCAAACTCTTTAAATCCAACTCCATCTCCTTTTGTGCGAGAGATTCTATTTAAGATTTTTCGAGGTTCATATTGTTTAGGGTCTAGGTCAAGTCGTTTTAAGATACGTTTAATTGCTCGCAATGAGTCGTCTTTATCTAGAATGGTAAAGTTTTTTGTTTTACCAATATCTTTTGCATGCTCTTTTAGAATTTTTACTCCCAGAGAATGGAATGTTGAGATCTCGGGTAAATGCTGACGCACTACCCAGGGGTTAGAGCTGGGGAAACTTAAAACATTATCTTTTTCAATAAGTGACATGACACGGTCGCGCATCTCGCCCGCCGCCTTGTTGGTAAACGTAACAGCCAAAATACTTGTTGGGGCAACTCCTTCTTGAATAAGATGAAGGATTCTGTGAGTAACGGTTTTTGTTTTGCCGGCACCCGCCCCTGCAAAAATTAAAAGCGGACCGTCTTTGTGGAGTACGGCCTCTTTTTGTCCTTTGTTTAACCCTTCGAGGTAATTCATGGGGTGTATTGTAGCACGGGGTTTTGAGACGGGGCTTGAAGCACCGGAAACCCTATTCCAGCGATAGGGTTTCCTTATCCTCGGCTCACATTCTGTTCACGCAGAACCAAGCATGTTTCGCCTGCGGCAGTACTTCAAGCCCTGTCTCGGGACAAATTTTAAAAAGTTTCCAGATCCCAAGTATTATTTTTGGGAGAAAAAAATTTTGGTAAAAAGGAAGCCCCGGCGCATGCGCCGGGGCAGAGTCCCTAGTAGCTCACCGGGTGCCTGGTTCGCAAGAGCGAGAGCCCTGCGATTCCTGCTCCGATCAGAAGGAGCGATCCGGGCTCACCTTCTCCGGTGAATGCCCTCCAAGCGAGGAACCCGACGAACAAGAGAGCTGCGACAGCACCTAGTGTGCGTAACAATTTCATGAGACCCTCCGTGTTTCTTCTATCACTTTACGTTCAAAATAAATAAAAAGAAAGAGCCCCGACAGTGATGTGCTGTCAAGGCTCTCGACGTCCCGAAGGACGGCTGCCTAGGAGCTCGTCTGCCTGTGTGGGTGACGCAGGGACTCGTAGGTCGGGAGATCCACCTCGCCGTTTTCGTTGATCGCCCAGGTCAGCGCATGGCTGGGGTCCGGGTCGTCCTGGTAGTAGAAGCGGATGGTCACCACGTGACCGCCATCCTCGAAGCTCTTGAGGTAGCAGTCGAAGCGGTTGCCCTTCTCGTTGCGCCAGGTGCCGGTGCACAGCGAGGGGACGGGGTCCCCGGCGTCCGACAGCTCGAGGGCCGTGGCGACCTCCTGGAACTCCACGTTCATCTGCTGCTTGATCTGGAAATGCAGGAAGTTCGGGATGGCGATGGCCGCCAAGATGCCGATGATGGCGACGACGATCATGAGCTCGATCAGGGTGAAGCCGTTGCGGTGGTTCCGCATGGTATCGATCTCCTTGGTGTGAAGGTTCTGTGGTGGGATTTCTCCCAGAAACTGGAGGAACTATAGCACAATAATCACTCTTTTGTCAAGAGTATTTTCTTATCCACAAAATCATTGCTTTTTCCTTCCCTAGGGGTAAAATGGTGGGTGAGTAATTACTACGGTCACAGCAAATATGGCCTGAAATAAGGCTTTTTTTGCAACTTATACTCAATTGCTCACATAATATTGAGGCTTATTACATCGAATCTACAAGACCCTGAACCTTCCGGTACATGGCTTCAGGCGATTATACGAACTTTAAAGAACCTTTCATTTAAAAAGGCCACTACCCTTGTGGTTGCCCTTATTATCCTTGGATCCTTTGCTCTCCCTGCTCATGCCGGGATTGTTTCTTTTTTGGGGAGTTTATTTGGAGTAGATAATGATCTTACCTACGATATCAACTCTCAAAACGTAGCGCTTTTGCGTGCGGCCCTTAACCCAGACCCCAACCCAGCTAAAGGAGGTGGGGACGTAACGATTGCTGACGGGCAAGCACTTGTGGCCGACAATGGACCACTTGGTTCCAGGGGTAATACCGAAATTGCCCCACGGCCAGAACAAATTAGTGTGTATGTGGTTCGTTCTGGTGACTCCCTTTCGCAAATTGCAAAACTATTTGGAGTAACAACCGACACTATTATTTGGGCAAATGATATTGGACGAGGTGGTGTGATTCATGAAGGACAAACGCTTGTAATTTTGCCAGTAAGCGGAATTGAGCACACCGTAAAAAGTGGAGACACGCTCGCAAGTATCGCTAAGAAATATGGCGTAAAGACAGAAGAAATTATTTCATTTAATGGAATACAAGACGGTCATGTTTTGGCTGTTGGCGACAGTATTATTGTTCCCGATGGAAAAATTCAAAGTAGTTATACCTCTACCGCAACAGGCGCTATTGTAAGAGGAGCAGGAGGTCCAGCAATTAGTGGATACTTTAGTGCTCCCGTTACTGGATACAAACGAACACAAGGGCTTCACGGATACAATGCTGTTGACTTGGCTACCCCAACAGGAACACCTATCTTAGCGGCGGCAAGTGGGGATGTGATTATTTCACGAACAGGCTGGAATGGAGGGTACGGAAATTACATTGTTATTGCACACCCTAACGGAACACAGACGGTATACTCGCACAACTCAAGTAACATTGTGTATGCTGGGCAAAGCGTGGTTCAAGGACAAGTTATTGGATACGTTGGGAACACCGGACGCTCAACAGGGCCCCATGTTCACTTTGAAGTGCGCGGAGCAAAAAACCCTTTCTAAAATACTGAACGGGTAAACCCATTTTAACTTTTCATAATAAAAGTAAGGAGACATCTCAGGCGAACACAAAACCCCCATATGGGGGTTTTGTGTTGACCCTGTTTAGTAAGGCAAACTACTAACTAGGGTTGAGGCTTACATTGAAAAACAGATTTCGCTCGTTTTCTTGTGAGCTCATCAGGTCTCGTCTATGAGACTATCTGCCCTTCGTTGTATATAACGAGATTAATTAAAAAAAGTTACAGAATAGGAACAAAATGGCCCCGGACGCACTAACCGAAGTTAGTGGCCGGGGCCGATTGAGGCTTGCGCCTCCTAGCTCTGACGATCCCGCAGGCGCTGGATCAGGAGATCACGCGCCGCATACACCGCCTTCGTCTGACGCTCGGCATAGGACTGGGCGCCCTTGTTGCCGTTGGCGTGCTTGTCGGGGTGAACGAACTGCAGCTGCATGTTGACCCAGCCACGAACCTTCTCCTCCGTGTCGAAGAGGTCGACGTTGAGCATCTGGAGTACGCACTGCGCATCCTCGACGCTTCGAACAGCGATCTCGTCGACGGGGGGATCCCAGTCCTCGGGCGGGTCGGCGATCGCACCGTCCTGGAGTGCCTTCC
>CESG01139145.1_pt1 | contig 11101 bp, 9 predicted proteins | sample 531121 | NCBI WGS metagenome assembly CESG01 (sample SAMEA2621287, study PRJEB7988) | marine metagenome | biome: marine biome (ENVO:00000447); feature: mesopelagic zone (ENVO:00000213); material: "saline water (ENVO:00002010), including plankton (ENVO:xxxxxxxx)" | depth 800 m
ACTTGGTGGTAGATCGTATGCTACTGCTGCTGTTTCTATTCTCTCTCGTCTTGCAGGAGGAAGTTTCGCAAAGAATCACCCTCTGTTTGTGAAGCGAACAGGAAAGAAACTTTTAATGCTTGTTATTACAAGTGACAAGGGGCTTGCGGGGTCACTTAATGCTGGGGTCCTTAAGGCAACAGAAGCTGCAATACATCTTAAGTCTCCAGATTCATCTCTTGTAGACATCTATGCAATTGGAAAGAAGGGACGAGATTACTTCCGTAATCGAGGACCTGAGATCATTGGATATACAGAGAATAAGAATGATGATATTGAGATTGATTCAATTAAGGATGTTGCAGATATCCTTACAACAAAGTTTATAAGTGGTGAATATCATGAGTGCATTGTTGCGTATAGTAAGTTCAACTCAACATTTGAACAGATTCCTATGGTGAGGAGACTACTTCCACTTTCAGTTGAATCTTTGCAAGAGATTGTAAATGATATTGCACCGAAGGAAGGTAAGTGGAGTGACACAGAAGCTAAAGAAGCTCCCGTGTACACTGTGGAGCCATCACCTGAGGAAGTGCTTGAGGTGTTGATTCCAAAATTACTCTCGATTGGAATCTATCACCTCTTGCTCGAAGGAAAGGCCTCCGAGCACTCGGCAAGAATGGTTGCCATGAAGAGTGCATCAGACAAGAGTAAGGAGGTAAAGCAGGAATTGAATTTGAAGTTTAACAGAGCAAGGCAGGCAGTTATTACAAGAGAAGTTTCAGAGATTATTGGAGGAATAGAGGCAATGGCAAATTAATATGAAAAAAGGAACAATCACACAAGTTATCGGGCCAGTTGTAGACGTACATTTTGATGAAAACCTACCTGCTATTCAGGAGGCACTTGTTGTTGCAAAAACAAAGACACACGGAGAAATAACCCTAGAGGTAGCCCAGCACTTGGGACTTGATCGAGTGCGAGCTATTGCTATGAGTGATACCGGAGGACTTACTCGAGATGAGCAGGTAGAGGCAACCGGTGCTCCAATCTCTGTTCCTGTTGGAGAAGTTGCTCTAGGACGTTTGATGAACGTGCTTGGAGAGACTGTAGATGGAGGAAAGGCAATTCCTGCAAAAGCAAAGCGTGCTCCAATTCACGCAAAGCCACCTTCTTTTGATCAGCAGACAACTAAAGCTGAGGTATTTGAAACAGGAATTAAGGCAGTAGACCTTATGGTTCCTTTCCTAAAGGGAGGAAAGGTTGGACTCTTTGGAGGAGCGGGAGTAGGAAAGACTGTTCTTATTCAAGAGCTTATCCGAAACGTGGCAACTGAGCACGGAGGATACTCAGTGTTTGCTGGAGTAGGAGAGCGAGTACGAGAGGGAAATGACCTTTATCATGAAATGAAAGAGTCAGGAGTGCTTCCAAAGACAGCTCTTGTATTTGGACAGATGAATGAGGTGCCAGGAGCCAGGGCGCGAGTAGCGCTCACCGGACTTGCTCTAGCTGAGAACTTCCGAGATGAGGGAGGGAAGGACGTACTCTTCTTTATGGATAATGTGTTTAGGTTTATTCAGGCAGGATCAGAGGTGTCATCACTTCTTGGACGAGTGCCTTCTGCTGTGGGATATCAGCCAACACTAGCTCAAGAGATGGGACAGCTTCAGGAGCGTATTACTTCTACAAATAATGGTTCTATTACATCAGTACAGGCTGTGTACGTGCCTGCCGATGACCTTACCGATCCAGCACCTGCTACAACTTTCGCGCACCTAGACGGTACAGTAGTGCTTTCTCGTCAGCTTGCAGCGCTTGGTATCTATCCTGCGATTGACCCGCTAGAGTCTAGCTCAGCTGCTCTTGATCCAGATGTGGTGGGAGATGAGCACTATGAGGTGGCAAACCAGGTAAAGCAGGTGTTGCAGCGATACAAAGACCTTCAGGATATTATTGCCATTCTTGGTATTGAAGAGCTTTCAGATGAAGACCGGCTTGTTGTTAGCAGAGCAAGAAAGCTTCAGAAATTCCTCTCTCAGCCATTCCACGTTGCTGAGGTATTTACCGGAGCTCCCGGAAAGTATGTATCTCGAGAAGATACGGTGCGAGGATTTAAAGAGATTGTAGAAGGAAAGCATGATGACAAGGATGAACAGGCTTTCTACATGAAGGGTTCAATCGACGAAGTAAAATAACATGAAGTCTTTTCACCTTACTGTTTCTAAAGTTGGAGAGAGTCTCTACGAAGGTGATGCGCATTCACTTACACTTGCGTGTGTAGATGGTGAAATAACAGTGCTTGCAGATCACGAACCATTTGTAGCTCCTGTAGTGCCTTGTACTGCTGTTGTCTATGACGGAAAAGAGCATAGGCATGACATTGAGTTTAAACATGCTGGTGTCATTGAGATTTCAAACAATCAGGTGACGGTGATTCTATAAAAATAAAAACCCCACACAACTGTGTGGGGTTTTTATTTTTAATGCTGTACTGCTTGCTCCTCTGCAAGTTTCTTTGCTTCCTTTTCTTCAGGAAGCATTCCTGGCCATCGCCTATAGATGATAGGGATAAGGATAAGGGTTAGAACAACCGAGAAGGTAAGTCCAAAGATAATTGCCCATGCAAGTGGTGCCCATAGTGCTGAGGCAAAGATAAGTGGCATGATTCCAATTACTGTTGTAAGGGTAGTAAGAAGAATCGGTCGCAGTCGAGCTGTTGCTCCTTCAAGTACAACCTCATCAATAGATTTCTCAGGATTCTTTCGACGGATGTTATTCATTACGTCGATAAGGATAATTGAGTTATTTACCACAATTCCAGTTAGAGCAATGAATCCCATAATAGAAGGGAAGGATAGCGCCTGCCCTGAAATCATAAGTCCAAAGAAGATTCCAATAAGTGAGAATGGAACAACTGAAAGCACGTACAGTGCATATCGGAATGAATTAAATTGTAGTACAAGGATCGCAAGCATTGCGATAATTCCAACAATAAGTGAGAGAAGCATCTCAACAAATGCCTGATTTGATTCGTCAGACTCTCCTGCAATATTTAGTGTTACTCCAGCAGGGAGATCAAGACTCTCTCGTCCCTTCATGATCTCTCCAAGGATTTGGTATGTATTTCCATCTTTTGCAAGTCCTGCAGATACAGTGAGAATACGCTTCCCGTCTTTGTGTGAGATAACAGCATTACTTACTTCATAGCTCTCTGTTACAAGAGATCCAAGAAGCACAGGTCCCTTAGGTCCTTGCACTGTTAGCTGCCGCACTTCATCGAGTGTTGCTCGATTGGTCTCGTGAGGGTCTGTATAGTCTGCTGCAAGGTTTGTCTTTACGACAATATCAATATCCTCATCATTTTGTGGGATTGATGTTGCATCTACTCCAGAGATAGAGGTTCGAAGTACCTCAGCTACAGCAAGAGGTGAGAGTCCAAGTTCTACAACCTTTGCTCGATCAATGGTAAGTACAAATTGCGCGACATTGTCTCGTGCACTTGTAAGCACGTTTGCAGTTCCTGGAATTCCCTCAAGGAATTGCCGGACAGTAGTTCCAGCTGCAATAAGGTCATCATTATTTGTTCCTGAAAGCTCGAGAGCAATGGCATCTCCTGTAGGAGGTCCATCACTTGGCTCATCAACACGAATATCTGATGTGGTGATGTGTGCAAGGCTTGCGCGAATATCTTCGAGGATCTCAGTACTTGTCTGCTTCCTATCTTCTTTAAGAGTAATCTGCATGTTTGCAAACTTTGAGTCTGCAGAACCTGACCCATTAAATGGACTTGCTACTCCCACTCCGGTAGTGAAGTCTTCAATGCGAGAATCCTGCAGAAGAATTGCTTCTACTTTCTGTGCCTCAAGATTACTTCGAGCAAGTGTTGTTCCTTGTGGAAGTTCAATATCTACAAAGAGGTTGTCTACATCTCCTTGGTCAAAGAATGTAACTCGCACAAGACCAAATGCAGGAAGTGTGAATGAGAGAATGAACATTGCGATAATAGTCCAAATGAAGATAGTCTCTCGTCTCTTGTTTCCTACAATTTTTTGTACATTCTTTTTATACCAAGATCGAATCTCATCAGTTTTCTGCTCCTGAAGTTTTCCAAACTTTGTTGTTGTTCGTCGCTTAAGGAATGTTGAGGCGATAAGAGGAATAAGACCAAGGGCCACAAATAGTGATGCAGCAAGTACGAAGATTATCGTAAACGGAATAGATGCAATAAATTGCCCAGTTACTCCAGATACAAGGAATAGGGGAGCAAATACTGCAATGGTAGTAAGTGTTCCTGCAGTAATAGGGTAGCTGTACTCACGGAGTGCTTCACGTGCACTTTGAAGTTTTCCGTGCCACTCCTTCATGCGTCCATTAATTCCTTCTACAACTACAATCGCAGAGTCCACAAGGATTCCAACTGCGAGGATAAGTGAGAAGAGAGAAACAAAGTTAAGTGTGTTTCCAGACGTATAGAGTCCAATAAATCCAATAAAGAATGAAAGAGGAATCGCAAGTCCTGCAATAAGAGCTTCTCGCCATCCAATGGCAACAAGAAGAATAAGAATTACAAGAGAAATGGTCTGGATTCCTGTTCGCGTAAGGTTTATAAGGTCGTCTTCTACGAGCTCTCCATTATCATAAGTAATCAAAGTAGTGAGTCCTTGCAGTTCCTTTGTTTCTTCAAGTTCAGTTACTTTATTTCGTACATCACGTGCAATAGACGTGATGTCTCCGCCACTTCGTTTATACACTGAAAATGAAATTGCGTTTTGAGGCTGGCTTCCCTCTACTGATACTCGAGAAATAGAACGTGTCTTTGCAAGACCAACGCGCACGTCTGCAATATCTCGTACATACACGGGCTCTCCTCCAACTGCAAGAATTGGAAGTCCTGCTACATCCTCCGGAGACTCAATATCTCCTTCAAACTTAATTGCATACTTTGCATTTCCAATTGAAATATCTCCCACAGGGACTGAAGTATTTGCTGAAGCTAATCCTCTTGTAACATCAGAGATGCCAATACCGTATGTTTTGAGAGATTCTTGAGAAACAATTACTTGCACCTCTTCATCTCGTACCCCTACAGTGTCTACATTAGAAACACCAGATACTCCTTCAAGCTCTTCTTCAATAAAGCTTGCTACTTTTGTAAGCTCTTCTACAGGCACAGACCCAAGAACTGCAACAGTTAGGATTGGTTGGTCTGCAAGGTTCACTTCAGACACGATTGGGTCAAACGCATCATCAGGTAACTCACCTCGTGCAGTATCCGCTGCATCTCGAAGCTTTCGCAGTGACGTATCAAGATCAGCGCTAGCCTCAAACTCAACAACAACACCAACAGAACCCTCACGAGTAGTTGAGGTAATTTGCTTTACGTCATCTAGAGATGATCGAAACTCCTGCTCAAGTTTATTAGTAATAAGTGTCTCAACATCCTCAGCCGATGCATTTGGAAGTCCAGAAGTTACAACTCCAATAGGAACAACAACCTCAGGTGAAGACTCTTTGGGAATTGAAACAACAGAAGTAAATCCAAAGAAAAGAAGCGCTACGATAAGAAGGTAGCTAAATGATCGCTTGCTTAGAAAGAAATTCCAGAAATGAAACATATTATTTTACGTCTACCTTATCTCCTACAAGGAATCCTCGAGCATCTACGACAACTTTGGTATCAAGATCAATTCCTTCAATCTCAACTTGATCTCCAAGGATTACGCCAAGCGTTACAGGAAGCGCAATAAGAGTTCCTTCTTGATCTACTGCAAGGACGTGAGGGTCGTTTCCAATAAATGAAATTGCTGTTAGGGGGACAGCTGGGGTTGCAACCTCTACCTCTTCATTTGTTCGCTCAACAAGAAGTCGTACAGACTGTCCATTTGTAATGGCATCTGAGTTATTGAGTGCAATTCGTACCTCAATACGCTTTGTAACAGGATCAAGTGCAGGAGCAACAGAAGTAATAACTCCAGTGATTCCATCACGTGAAGAAACTTCGAGTCCTGGGACTACAAATTCTTTGTCACGCTGTGTCACGTATGCACGAATCTCAAGCAAGTTGTTGTTTGCAACAGTGGCTGCAGGCTCAAACGCTCCAACAAACTGTCCAAGCTCAATATTCAGTGCATTAAGGGATCCGGCAAAAGGTGCGCGGATGATTTTCTTCTCAAGTGTTGCTCGTGCTGCAGCAAGAGATGCTTCAGCCTGTAGTACATCTTGTCGCTTCTCTCCAGCAGCGCTGTTTTCTAGGTTATTTTCTGCAACCTCATTTGCAGCTCGTTTCGCAGCAAGGTTTTCGATGCTTGAAGCAAGAGAGCTGATAGATGTAGTTACGCTTGTACGTGCTGTACTAATGCTTGTTTTGAATCCAGAGATATCAGATGCGCTGTAGTTATTATCCGGAATGGCCTTTGTTAGAGAATCAACAATAAGGTCTAGGTATGCTCGAACATCCTTTAGTTCATCAATGGCAATAGAAAGTTCTCCATCAAGATCACTCTCTGTTGTTAGGATTGCACCAGAGTTTTGCTGTCGAGAAAGGATAAGTTGGATATCAGTACGATCTCCCTCGATAGTATTTTCAAGTGCACTGTCACTTGTAAGAAGTATGTATTCTCCAGCGCTTGTTGTTGGGTTGGTAAATGTCTGGTCAGCTTCCTGGCGAATAGCGCTTTGCACCGTCGCATATGCTGAAAGAAGTGTTGTAAGAGAAGATTCCTTTGCAGTTGCAAGTCCTGCAGCAGCAGATTCAATTTGCTGGTCTTCAGAAGACTCTAGAACACGAGCAAGGTTTGCTTCAGCTTGAAGCACTTGTGCACGCTCTGAAGAGCTTTCAATTTCAGCAATAATTGCTCCTCGAGAAACAAATTGTCCAAGTGATCGGTATACACCGATAACTCGTCCGCTTGCCTCGGTTAGGATTGTTGCCTCAGTTGCAGATCGAACTGTCCCTACAAGTGGTAGGGGATCAAGTGTTGTTGCAATTTCTCGTGCTGACTTCAATTCAACAATAGGAGTTGCATTTACAAGCTCTTCTGGAGTCTTGCTTCCTCCAAAGAGGGTGCTTGTTCCAATACCAATAAGTATAAAAGCTCCTACAGCGAGGATAATGATCTTTGTTCGGCGCCGAGCGCTCTTAAATCGTGCGATTATTGATCGCACAAATGATGCAATTTTTCTTACGTACTTCATGTGTTTTGCCTAGAAATTAATGGCAGAATAATACAATAAATTAGTATTTTAGTAAAGAAAAAGGACGTCCCGTTAGGGACGTCCTTTTGCGAAGATTTATGTGTCTTCAGGCGCAGACGCTCTGCTAGTCATAACAACTACTTCCATGGATCCAAATAGGCCTTTTGGTTCTTCGTCTTTGAAAATGACGATTTCCCAGTTGGCTCGCATGCCAAGCGCGCGTGTTGGGTCATGAGTAATTTTTTCACTTTTGAACTCATCACGAATGAGAGTCCAGAAGAGTCCATTAACAATATCAATCTGTCTTCGCAACATTGACCTTGTGCAGACGCCAAGTTCTTCATGGTCTCGGTCATGAGTTTCCTGAGCTTCTTCACAGAGGTTATTGTGAAGCACACACACTGCTTGCACTGCAGGAGAAACCGTTCCAAGAACGGACTCTTCATCACTTTTCTCCCTGAGATTTTCAAGTGCAGGAAGCGTTTCCGTGTTGGAAAGTGCTTCTGCAATGCGTTCAGCGAAAGTTTTCTGTTCCATCTGAAAGATCCTTTATTCAGAATTGAATACCACAAGGAATTTCCCACAAATGTTAAGTGTTGTCAATAATTTAAGCTTTTACTGCACATGCTATACTCCTGCCATGTTAAAGAATTTTTTCACACGACAGCTGATGAAGCATCAGATGAAGGATGTTCCTGCTGAGCAGCAGGAGAAGATGATTGAAATGGTTCAAAAGAACCCAGATTTGTTTAAGAAAATTGGGGAAGAGATCAATCATCGGGTAAAGAAAGGAGGAGAAGACCAGATGAAGGCAAGTATTGAGGTAATGAAGAAGTACCAAAAAGAATTGCAAGAGTTGCAAGGATAGAGTACAACCTACATCTATGTCACTTAAGATGGGAATCGTTGGTCTACCAAACGTGGGGAAATCCACGCTCTTTTGTGCACTCACAAAACATGACGTGGCGGTAGAGAACTATCCTTTCTGTACCATTGATCCTTCTGTTGGGGTTGTTCCTGTTCCTGATTCTCGCATTGATAAACTTTCTCAATTTTCAAATTCAGAGAAAACAATTCCTGCAATTGTTGAGTTTGTAGATATTGCAGGTCTTGTAAAGGGAGCATCAGAGGGAGAGGGTCTTGGAAATAAGTTCCTTTCTAATATTCGAGAGGTAGATGCGATCTTGCATACCGTACGTTTCTTTGATGATTCTGATATTACACACGTATCAGGAGACATTGATCCTATTAAAGATATGGAGGTTATTAACCTTGAGCTTATGCTCTCTGACCTAGAGCAGGTAAATAATCGTTTGCAGAAGTTGGAGCGAGATGTGAAGCGAGGAGACAAAGATGCTGTTGCAGAAGAAGAGGTGATGCAAAAGATTCTTCATGCTCTTCGTGAGAGTACACCTGTTCGAGCTCTTGAGTTTACCGAGGAGGAGACTCCTTTTGTAAAACAAATGGCATTTCTTACATATAAGCCAATGCTTTATGCGCTTAATACAAAAACTGGAGGACACAACCTACAGGAGTTAAATGATGGGCGAGCAGAGAAGGCTTTTGACTATATAAAGGAGCAGGGAGGACAGTATGTAATTATGGATGCGCAGACAGAGCGTGATTTAAATGATGTTGCAGATGAAGATAAGGATTCATTCAGGCAAGAGTTAGGGGCTCAGGGAGATGGTCTCGTTGACCTTATTCGAAAGAGTTATGAGATCTTGGGGCTCATGACATTTTTCACAACAGGAGATACAGAGACTCGTGCATGGACTATTAAGCAGGGGAGTTCTGCACCTATCGCAGGAGCTGCAATTCACAATGATTTTAAAGATAAGTTTATTCGAGCTGAGGTTATTGGTACAGAAGAGCTTCTAGAGGCAGGAAGCTACGCAAAAGCGCGAGAATTAGGGAAAGTTCGTACTGAGGGAAAGGAATATATCGTACAAGATGGAGATGTGATGGTTTTCCTACATTCTTGACAAAGAGTGTAGGAGTGTTATAATAAAGTCTGTTGTGGTATTGCCTAGGGAGGGCAAAATGAACTTTCAATTTAAATCGCTGACCATAAAAGATTTCCTCATTGCTATTGCAGTGACAGCAGTCTTTGCCTTCGTTGTGTTCTCGCCCAAGGTCGCCCCGCATTCGTGGGCTGATGGAAACGCTTCTCAAGCGTATGTCTGTTTGGAAACGAACAGCACTGCCGCTCGAGAAGAAATGGCTGGGATCATCCAGGATTCGGATGCTCACCTTGTGAGCTGTGGCGACTGGCATGACTTCCGCATTGTTGTGCGGAAGCAGGAGTATCGTCACGAAGGAAATCGTACAGAAGTCGAAATTCATTTCAATGTTTATGATTTCCACGGAAACAACCTTACGTGGTTTCCGACAATGTCTTCTGGTCCGTACAACCGTGATGCCGATGCTGGTCGTCGGATTCACAACGTGACCACCCAGATCCAACATCTGGTTCGCCAGAACCGTGAAGGGTACCTGGAAGTGATCAACAGCCTTTAAGTCGCGCAAAAGCGCGCAAAACAGTCCACCAACTGCAGAACGCAGACGGTGGGCTTTTCATTTTGTATATAGCTTGTACTATGAAGGTATATGGAAAATCAACCACCAAAATTCGTACGTTGGGCAGTGCTTATAGGAATTGTAGTACTTCTAAACGTATTCTCATTTATTAGTGTCTCTTATGCATTCCCTGAACCTGAATTTAATGACTTCTGTGAGCGGGAGAATGTAGGAATTATTGAAACTGAATCTCAGTGTCTTGAAAATGAAGGAAAGTGGAATACATACCAAGGAACAGCTCCCAAAGAAGGTCCTCTTGGGTACTGTGATCTAAACCACGAGTGTAGTGCAATGTATGACGATGCTCGAGTGGATCACGCTCAAACTTCATTTCTTATACTTCTTGTAGTAGGTGCAGCAGCAATTATTCTTGGCATGTTCCTAAAAGGTTCAAGTATTGTGGCGGCAGGGCTCTCATATGGTGGAGTGGTGCTACTTATTACGTCTGGAATGCGATATCTTGGGGATCTTGATCAACTTACACAGATCCTCGCAGTAGGTGCGGCTCTCGTGCTCGTACTTATCATTGCGTATCGAAAGTTCAAAGACTAATGGAAAGTTACAACCATAAAGATATAGAAAAGAAATGGCAGGAAGCCTGGCAGGAAGCCGGGCTCTATGCTGTTGATACAGAAAGCGCAAAAGATAAAGCGTATCTTTTGGTTGAATTCCCATACCCATCAGGAGACCTTCATGTTGGGCATTGGTTTGCATTTGCGGTGCCAGACATCTACGCAAGGTACCTACGTATGAATGGAAAAGATGTTCTCTATCCAATTGGATTTGATGCATTTGGACTTCCTGCAGAGAATGCAGCTATTAAGCATGGAGAAGATCCAAAGGAATGGACCTTTCAAAATATTGAGCGAATGCATAAGCAATTACGTTCAATGGGAAATAGTTTTGATTGGGATCGAGAGGTTGTAACTGCAGATCCTAATTATTACAAATGGACACAGTGGATCTTTACGCAGCTCTTTTCAAAAGATCTTGCATATAAAAAGGAGGCAACAGTTAATTGGGATCCGGTAGATAAGACAGTGCTTGCAAATGAGCAGGTGTTGCCTGATGGAACAGGAGAAAGATCTGGCGCACTAGTTGAGCAGAAGCTTATGAATCAGTGGTTCTTTAAGATTACTGATTATGCTGATCGGTTGATTGATGATTTAGATGATCTTGATTGGCCTGAGGAAATCAAAGACGCGCAGCGCAATTGGATTGGAAGATCTCATGGTGCTGAGATTCCTTTTGTTCTCTTTCACAACGGGAAGAGTTGGAATACTAGTGTCTTTACAACACGAGCGGACACCCTTGTGGGAGTTACATTTATAACTATCGCACCAGAGCG
>CESG01139509.1_pt1 | contig 11059 bp, 10 predicted proteins | sample 531121 | NCBI WGS metagenome assembly CESG01 (sample SAMEA2621287, study PRJEB7988) | marine metagenome | biome: marine biome (ENVO:00000447); feature: mesopelagic zone (ENVO:00000213); material: "saline water (ENVO:00002010), including plankton (ENVO:xxxxxxxx)" | depth 800 m
AAAGCGATGTACGTGAGAAAGTTACTCCTCGGCTTTTTCTGCAACCACTTCGTCCATTGTTTCAACAGTGTCCTCGGTCACGGTAACATCACCTTCTTCGGTTGATTCGGCAAGAGCTTCACCGCCAACTGATGTGATATCGATACCCCAACCAGTTAATTTGGCAGCAAGACGTACATTTTGACCCCCGCGACCAATGGCGAGAGATTGTTGATCCTCAGTGACCTCAACCACGGCACGTTTTTCTCCTTCTGCGTCTTCTGCAATGGCAACACTGATTACCTCGGCAGGAGAGAGCGCTCGTTCAATAAATTCCGCAGAATCTTCTGAATAGTCAATAATATCGATTTTCTCACCACCAAGCTCACTCGTGACAGTTGAGACCCGAACGCCTCGTTGACCAACAAGTGATCCAACAGGATCGATATGATCGTCTGTGGTGATAACGGCAAGTTTAGATCGAGAACCTGCTTCACGAGCAACAGCTTTTATTTCAATAGTTCCGTTGGCGAGCTCAGGAGACTCTATCTCGAAGAGTTTCACCAGGAATTGGGGATGCGATCTGGAAAGTTTCAAGAATGTTCCACGAGGAGATTCATCCACTTTGTACAAAAGAGCGCGAATACGTTCCCCTTGTCGATACCGTTCCCCTGGAATCTGCTCTTCGTAGGGAAGAATGCCGGTTGTTCGTCCAAGATCAACGTATAGGTTGCCTCGCTCAAATCTCTGTACGTGTCCTGATACTACCTCGCCTTCTCGTTCTCCGAATTCCTCAAGAATTGATACTTTCTCAGCTTCTCGAATCTTTTGCATAATCACCTGCTTTGCTGTCTGTGCAGCGATGCGTCCAAAGTCCTCCTGTGCTTCCAATGGAAAGTCAATTTCATCATCCAAATGTACATCCTTCCTAATATGACGCGCGTCAGCGATCATAATGTGGTGCTCTGGATTAAATCGAGTGCGTTCATCATCATCAGACTCCTCCTCATCATCCTGTCGTACGAGTGTTTCGTCAACTACAATTTTAATCTGTCGGAACTCAACATCACCCAAATCCATATTAAAGGATGCACGAATGATTTGCCCCTTCTTTCCGTATTCTTTCTTGTATGCTGCAGCAAGCGATTGTTCAATTGCGCTCAGCACTTTTTCTCGCGGAATACCACGATCCTCTTCAAGTTCAGCTAATACTGAGTTGATTACCTTAAGGTCGAATAAGCTCATAGGCGTGTCTTAATGTTTTAATAAAAAGTTCCGGCTGATGCCGGACTAATCAATAACGGTATGTGCGGGTAATATACGGTATACGAGGCAATAAGTCAAGAAAAAAGCCTGTGTGGCATCCCTCCGTCTTTGGGCTGGAGACGAAGACATACCGCACAGGCCCGGCACCCTCGAGCCGGAGAGGGTGCCGCTTGATTGAATATACACTATCGGTACTTCGTGTGTCAAAGTCATGAAAAGCACCACCGACGGATTTCTACACAACCCAAGAGAAGGAGATACGACAAACACTTGATATACTTACAACATAAAGGGCACGTCTGTGCTCATGTGTGAATATGTACATTAACGATGAACAATTACGAGAGTTTCTCGGTGACTCAGGTCTTGTCTCAGAGAAGAAGTTTGATGCTGTATTACGGAAGGCGGAGAAGAAAGGTGTTTCGGCGAGCGACATGCTTGTTTCAGAAGGTGAATTGTCAGAAGATGATTTGCGACGGTCGCATGCATACGTACTGGGCATTCCTTTTGTGGATTTGTCTCACACCAAGCCGGATCTCAACACACTGGCACTGATACCCGAACCCATTGCTCGGAGAAATAACATTGTTGCCTTTCGACAGGAGGGAAATGAACTTGAGGTAGCCATGCTTGATACTGATGATTTGGCAGCGATTGATTTCGTAAAGAAAAAGACCCAATTGAAAATCCTCCCTCGTTTGACTGACAATGAGTCAATTAAACATATGTTGCGACAGTATCAGAAGTCTCTGAGAGATGAGTTGGGGGACGTGATTGCTCGTGAATCTCAAACACTTGAGAAGTTTGGAAAATTACAACCCGAAAATGAACAAGATTTAAGAAAGTTGGCAGAGGGTGTGCCTGCGGTGCGAGTTCTCGATTCGCTACTACGGCATGCAATAGTGCAAAATGCATCTGATATCCATATTGAACCGCGAGAAGATGCGCTCCTTGTTCGCTATCGCATCGACGGATTGTTACATGATGCAATGTCATTACCAAAAAGCGCATCGGCATCGATAACCGCTCGGGTGAAAGTACTTGCGAGTCTCCGATTGGATGAAAAACGTCTTCCACAAGATGGAAGATTTAGAATGGAAACCGATGGTGATCGCGTTTCTTTTCGTGTTTCCGTGTTGCCAACTCATCATGGAGAGAAAACGGTAATGCGTCTTTTGCGAGAAGATGTATCTGGATTCACCCTCGAGTCTCTCGGTTTTCACGGAGAGGGATTGGAACGTATACACGAGGCAACACGAAAAAAGACAGGGCTCATCTTAGTCACCGGACCAACCGGGTCAGGAAAATCTACGACTCTCTACACCATACTAGATATTTTGAACACACCAGATGTGAATATTTCAACTGTTGAAGATCCAATTGAATATCAAATGCCACGCATTAACCAAACACAGGTAAAACCCGATATAGGGTTCACTTTTGCAACCGGGTTGAGAAGTCTCGTGCGACAAGACCCTGATATTATCATGGTGGGGGAAATTAGAGACAGAGAAACTGCTGCACTTGCAATTAATGCAGCCCTTACCGGACACTTGGTGCTTTCAACGCTCCACACCAATTCTGCTTCAGGAGCTGTTCCTCGGCTGTTGGACATGGGTGTAGAACCATTTCTATTGGCATCAGTGCTCCAAGTGGTGGTGGGACAACGACTGGTGCGAACACTGTGTACGGAAAAAGATGAACAGAAGCTTTCTGCGGCAGAACTTGGTTCACTGGAAAAACATGCAGATATGGGAGCAATCCTCGATGCGCTGAAGGATGAAGAAATGATTTCCAAAAAAGCTACGTGGAAAAGCATTTCGATTGCCAAAGAAAAATCAACTCCCGAATGCGAGTCGGGCTATAGCGGGAGGAGGGGTATACAGGAGATACTCACGGTAAGTGAAGCGATAAAGCAACTTATACTCGAAGGCGCCTCCACAGACAAGATTGAATCACAAGCACGAAAGGAGGGGATGCTCACCATGCTTGAGGATGGTGTATACAAAACAGTAGTAGGAACAACGAGTCTCGCTGAAGTGTTGCGCGTAGTTTCAGAATAGGTATGAAATTTACATATACAGCAGAACGTCATGGCGAAACATACACCGGTACCATTGAGGCCAATGATCGCTTTGAAGTGTACCGTCAGGTGCGTGCTGAGGGAGGGGTGATCGTAAACGTAAATTCAGAGTCAAAAATAGTATGGAGTTTTTCGTATTGGAACGCCCGACTCTCCACCATCAAAGAGCACGACAAAATTATTCTTGCGTCGAACCTCTCGGCGATGCTTGAAGCTGGGTTGCCGGTCTCTCGGGCACTTGCGGTCGCCGAGAGACAGGCAAAAAACCCCAAACTTATCCAAGTACTCAGACTGGTTCGTGGAGACATCCAAAAGGGAGGCACGTTGCATACTGCGCTTGAGAGATTTCCTCATGTGTTTTCAAAGCTTTTCATCGCCATGGTGCGCGCAGGAGAAGAGTCCGGGACATTGGACATGGCACTTAAGAGTATTGCCAGTCAACTCGAGAGTGCCTATCAATTAAAAAAAAGAATCAAAGGAGCACTTATTTACCCCAGCATTATTGTCATAGCAATTGTGGGTATTGGGTTTTTAATGATGACTAGAGTGGTTCCCACACTCTCTAAAACATTTAAAGAGCTTGGTGCTGAATTACCTACAGCAACACAGGCGATTGTTTCGGCAAGTGATTTTTTGGTGAATTACACTGCATTTTTCGCCGTTGGTCTCGTACTATGTATATTGGGAATACATGCTGCGCTTAAAACCACCACAGGACAAAGAAGCCGTGACAAACTATTGCTCGTGATGCCACTGATTGGGACATTGGTGAGGGAAATCAATTCAGCGAGAACGGCACGAACTTTTGCATCGCTTCTTGAGGCGGGTGTTGACGTAGTGACGTCTCTTGAAATTACGGAACAAGTGGTGCAAAACCACTATCACAAAGATGTACTTCGTCTTGCTCAGAAAAAAGTACAGAAGGGAGAGCAATTATCAGAAGTATTTATGAAAAGAGAGGATCTTTATCCACCACTCATGTCAGAAATGCTTTTAGTTGGAGAGGAGACTGGAGCACTCGCAGATATGCTGGTACGAGTTGCTGATTTTTATGAAAGTGAGGTAACGCAAAAAACAAAAAACATGTCCACCATCATTGAGCCGTTCTTAATGCTGCTCATTGGAGGGGCGGTTGGGTTCTTTGCGATTGCGATGGTGGGCCCAATATACTCACTATCGGAAGCGTTCTAAGTGTAATGCGGTACAATACGAATATGAATAGACGCGTTCTTTCCTCGCAAGGTTCAGGTTTAATTGAAGTGGTTGTAGCTTCAGCTTTGCTGCTCACGGTGTTTGTAGGTCTTTTTACCGTGCTGCAACTCAGTACCAAATTAGCGACTGATAACAAAGCGCATACGGGAGCAACAGCACTTGCAGTTGAGCGGATGGAATACATTCGGAGTCTAGACTACTCCGTAGTGGGGGTCGTGGGCGGAGACCCGCAAGGAGTGCTTGAAGCAACTGAAAACATCACGCTCAATACCGTTGCATACACACGCGACACCACCATCGTGTATGTAGATGATGAAAAAGATGGATTAGGAGGATCTGATGTAAACGGAATCAGTAATGACTACAAGCGAGTAAAAGTTGAAGTGTCATGGCAGAGCCCTTCCGGTACTCGATCGTCCACCATAGTGAGCGACATAGCAGGGTTACAAATAGAACAGTAATATGCGATATTCTTCCGAGAGAGGATTTACACTTATAGAATCAATAGTGTTTCTCAGTGTCGTGGTCATCATCATCGTCGCTATTGTGGTTTCTCTACGGTATGCGTATCGAGGACAACGGTTTGCATTCGAACAAGCGGATGCAACACGCAGCGCACGCGCAGGCATTAGCCGGGTTGTCGAGGATGTGCGAGAAGCATCATATGCTGATGATGGCGCGTACCCCATTGTGGCGATGGCGACTTCCAGCATCACTTTCTACAGCGACTACGACAATGACAACAAAGTGGAACGTATCAGATACTTTTTAGAGAATACTGATTTCAAGAGAGGTATTATTGAATCAGCGGGAGATCCTCCCGCATACGAACCTTCAAACGAAATTGTTACAGTAGTTTCGGATAATGTGAGAAATGAAAGTGTCGGGGTGCCCCTTTTCACGTTCTATGACACATCAGGAGTTGAGATGAGTACACTCTCGGAAGTGGACGAACTTGCGTTCCTGCTCGTACGATTAATGGTGAACTTAAATCCAGAACGCGCACCGAATGATTTTGAATTACGAAGTAGTGCAGCGCTACGCAATATTAAATAGGTATGGAAAAAGCACAAAAAGGAATTGCTATAATACTCGTTCTCGTATTTGCCGCCGTATTCACATTGGCAATATCGGCGCTTGTTGGTTTCATCTTCACCCAAGCACAATTGGGAGCTTCAAAAGAGACGAGAGAAAAGGCATTGGGTATTGCAGAAGCAGGTCTTGCGTATTACCACTGGTTCCTCACACACAATCCGGGGGACATACAAGATGGAACGGGGACGAGTGGTCCGTACGTACATGCATATAACGAACCCGGAGCAGGTCAGTTGGGTTCATACAGTTTGTCGATAGCGGGAAATGAGGCATGTGGAGTAATACAGTCCATAGACGTGACCTCCACAGGAGAGGTTGCGGCTGACACTGCATTTAAACGAACCGTTTTCGGTCGACATGCAAAACCGAGTGTTGCAGAGTATTCGTACATTATTGGTGAAAGTGTATGGGCAGGATCTGATAGAAATATAACAGGCCCGTACCATTCAAACGGAGGTATTCGAATGGATGGCACGAACAACTCTTTGGTAACCAGCGCGGTTGCAAACTGGTCATGTAACTCCAGTTTCGGTTGTTCACCGACGCAAACCCAAAATGGAGTATTTGGAGCAGGTTCTGGAAGCGTATTGTGGCAGTTTCCAGCAAATAGCATTGATTTTAACGATATGGCAGCAGACTTCTCTGAGCTGAAAGGGTATGCACAAGCAAACGGGGTATACCTTGCTCCGTACAGTTCAACTGAAATCAATTATGGTGGATATATGACCGCAACGAATGGATATCACCTTGTGTTTAATAGTGATGGTACGGTTGATATCTACCAAGTCACTAATACAGGAGGATATTGGGGCTATCGTAGTGGTATCGGATGGACTCCGGATTTCCACATCATTAACGCAGAGTCATTTATCGAGAGAAGGGCGATACCGTCGAGCTGCTCTCTTATATACGTGGAGGACAAGGTATGGATAGAGGGAACGGTAAAGGGAAAAGTGACTGTTGTTGCAGCAGATGTGGTAAACAATTATGATCCTGATGTAATTCTTGAGGATAATATAGACTATTCAGCACAAGACGGGTCAGACGGTCTGACGGTGATAAGTGAGAATGGTATTTACATACCACCTCAATCACCCGACAACTTGTCACTAAAAGGAATTTTTGTTGCTCAAGGAGATCGGTTCGGCAGACCATACTATTCAGGAGATACCAAAAGTCAGCTCACCATGAGTGGATCGATCGTTTCTCTTAAAAGAGTAGGGACGAGTTGGTCGTGTAGCGGATCATTCTGTTCAGGGTACGCTAATCGTGAAAACTCATATGATCGATTACAAACGACAAACCCACCACCATTCACTCCGGCGAGTACCACCACTCCGCAATACATTTTGTGGAGAGAGATGTAGCATATATACTTACCCTCATGAAAACAGTAATCGGTAATTGGAAACTGAATCCGCAATCTTTCCTGGAAGCGAAGCGGCTTTTTGAAGCAACAAAAAAAGTAGCGCATGCATACAAAAATACCAATATTATCATCGCACCTCCCGCGGTGTTTCTCTATGCACTCACAAAAGGATACCGCGGAACTCGGGTTGAGTTTGGGGCACAAGGTGTATCAAAAGAACTCACCGGATCGCACACCGGTGCCATATCCGCATTACAACTGCGCGATGTTGGTGCAACAGTTGCGATAATCGGACATGCCGAACAAAGAGCTGAAGGACTCACAAATGAAGAGGTTCGTGCACAGGTTGCAGCTTGTCTTGAGGGAAGACTGGATCCAATAGTTGCAGTAGGAGAAAAAGAACGAGATACGCAAGGAAATTATGTTGCTTTTGTGAGAGAGCAACTTGCTGAAGCACTACGGGATGTTTCGGGGACAAAATTTAAAAATATCACCATTGCATACGAACCGGTGTGGGCAATTGGAGCTCCTGACGCGCCAAGTGCGATGATGGTGCACCAAATGATTTTACTCGTACGAAAATTAATGGTTGAGTTGTACGGAGAAAGAGCGATGAAGGCGGTTCGTATTGTATACGGTGGGGCAATTAATGAGGACAATGCAAAGGACATTCTTGCCATCCCGGGACTTCACGGAGTGCTCGTTGGAAGAGCGAGTTTAGATCCGGTGAGACTGGAGGAAATCGTTAAGGTAGCAAATGAATAATATGAAATATATCGATGAAAATGTAGAAGTGACCGGAAAGAAAGTGCTGGTGAGAGCGGGGTTAAATGTGCCGTTACACGAAGAAAGAATAGTGGATGATTTTAGAATTAAAAATGCAATAGACACACTCAAGTTTTTGCACACACAAGGTGCACAAACCATCGTTATTGCGCATATCGGGAGGAGGGGAAATGAATCGCTTCGACACGTATCCGAACTTCTCAGTGAGCACGTTCCGGTAGTTTTCGGAGAGGAGCATTTAGAGAAAATGAAGGATGGAGACATCGTGCTTCTGGAGAATTTGAGAAGAGATCCCCGCGAGACGAATAATGATGAGTCGTTCGCGCGAGAACTCGCCGACTTGGCCGAGATATTCGTTCAAGATGCGTTTGAAGTGTGTCACCGAGAGCATGCGAGCATTGTAGGAGTGGCAAAGCACCTACCAAGCTATGGAGGATTGTTATTGAAGAGAGAAATCACCGCTCTTTCCATGGCATTTAAGCCACGCCATCCAGCTCTCTTTATACTGGGAGGGGGAAAGGTGATCACGAAGGAGCCCCTGGCACAAAAATTTGAGGGCATTTACGATGCCGTGTTCATTGGAGGCATCCTGCAAAATGAGATACTTTCTGCAAGAGGGTTGGAGATAGGAAAATCTGCCGTCGAAGACGGCGCGGTGCCGTTTAGTGTACTATCATCACCGAAAGTTGTAGAAGTGGAAGATGTCATTATCGAAGATGAAAAAGGCGGAACAGCAAATATTTCGATTCATGATGTCGCACCGACAGACACTATTGTCGATATGGGAGAAGCCACTACACGAGCACTCATCGACACACTTCACATGTATAAAACTATTGTGTGGAACGGACCGCTTGGTTGGTACGAGCGGGGGTATGACGCGTCAACGGTGACGTTGCTACATGCCGTCGCAAAAAGTAATGCTAAAACGATCGTTGGCGGTGGTGATACGGTCGCAGTGATTCAAAAAGAAGGTCTGGAAGACGATCTCTCTTTTGTGTCCACCGGCGGAGGGGCGATGTTACAGTTTCTGCAAGAAGGAACGCTTCCCGGAATTGAAGCATTAGGGTAGATTTTTTACAATCTGCAAAGCAGCCGTGTCCATCGCTTCATCACTCAGATCTTTAATGTTTTTAAGGTTAATGGATCCACCGTGCCCATCATTTTCGTGACGTGGCACCAACCACATGTGTGCGTGAGGAACTTCTTCTCCGAAGATAAGTGAGACAATGTGATCAGTCTCAAAAGCGCTTCTCTGAGCGTTTGCGATTTTGTGACATACTTCCATGTACGCGGGCGTGTTTTCCATATCCCATACCCATCGATGATGTTTTTTTGGTATGACGAGCGTGTGTCCGGGATTGAGCGGCCGTACATCAAGGAAGGCGAGAAAGGAGTCATCCTCATACACCACTCTTGAAGGTATTTCTCCAGCAACTATGTTACAGAAAATACAATCTGTCATTAACGAAAGTATATCGCATGCTACAATCTCCTCCAATGGAAGATTTTATACACAATCTACTCACACAGAGAGGGATAGTGACCGAAGAAGATAGAGATCGATTTTTCAATCCAAATTATGAAAGGGACTTGCACGATCCTTTTCTCTTGAAAGACATGGATGCTGCGGTTGTTCGCATCGTAGCGGCAATTGAGAACAAAGAAAAAATTGCAATTTATAGTGACTTTGATGCGGATGGAATTCCCGCAGGTGTGTTGCTTGCCGAATTCTTACAAAAAGTCGGTCACACAAATTTTGTAAATTATATTCCACATCGTCATACTCAAGGGTACGGATTTCACACAACAGCAGTTACCGAGTTATGCACACAAAATGTCTCCTTGATAATTACTGCAGACGTTGGTATCGCAGATGTGGAGACGGTAGCATATGCTGCGGATAGGGGGGTGGATGTCATTATCACCGATCATCACCTACCAAAGGAGCAATTACCAAAAGCGATTGCTATCGTGAACCCGCAAAGAAAGGATTGTGTATATCCCAACAAACATCTCTGCGGGAGCGGTGTTGCGTTCAAGCTCGTACAGGCACTGCTTACACACTCTCGTAAGGAAAAACGTGTATGGGTGGACGCAATTACAGAAGGGTGGGAAAAATGGCTATTGGACTTAGTGGCTATAGCAACTGTCGGAGACATGGTTGAATTAACGGGAGAAAATAGAGCACTTGTTCATTTTGGAATACTTGTTCTGAGAAAATCAAAAAGACCTGGCATCGCAGCGCTCTGCAAAAAACTGCGATTGGCTAAGCCATTTCTTACAGAAGACGATATAGGGTTTTCAATTGCTCCGAGAATCAATGCCTCCAGTCGCATGGGTAGTCCGGAAACGGCTTTTCGACTACTTGCAACACATCATGAGCAAGAGGCGGTCAGTATGGCAAAGGAGTTAGAATCTTTGAACAATAAGAGAAAAGGCGGTGTTGCAAGTATTGTGCGCACACTCAAGGAAAGATTTGATGATCATGAAGCCAATGTATTGGTGGCGGGGAATCCTCACTGGAACCCGGCTCTGCTTGGGCTCGCAGCGAATTCTTTGGTTGACACCTATGGTAAAACAGTCTGTCTCTGGGGGAGAGAGGGTACAGGAAGTATCAAAGGGTCATGTCGGGGCAACGGAGACGTTGGCGTGGTTGATTTGTTTACACACATGGGAGAAGTACTCACCCAATTTGGAGGACATGCTCATGCTGGGGGCTTTTCAGTCTCAGGAGACAACATATACGATATTGAAAAAGCTTTTGAAGATGCCTATGTGCAGATGCCAAAAACAAATATGACACAATCAGTATCTCCAGATGCCGCACTGCCACATGATGCGCTTGAACATACTCACCGTGCAATTGCACGCATGGCTCCGTTTGGTGTTGGTAATCCCAAGCCGTTATTTGTGTATGAAAATGCGCATGTCACTTCTCTTCGCCAGTTTGGAAAAGAAGGACTTCACTTGGAGATGCAGCTTCGTAGTGGAAGTTTGAAAGAACAGATACGCGCCATTTCTTTTTTTAAGCATCCCGATTCATTCACTGAGAAAGTAACCGAAGGAAACCAAGTGAATGTAATCGGCACACTTGAATTATCGCGGTTTATGGGACGTGTGCAATTTGAGTTGCGGGTTGTTGATGTGGTATAGAGGGGCTATCAACAAAGAGAGGGCCATACATCGTGCGGGTACGATATACTGTGTATATGAAATCGTTCTCTACAAAGGAAGCTCTTGTTGTAGGGTGGCAAACATTCAAAGAG
>CESG01024055.1_pt1 | contig 10997 bp, 10 predicted proteins | sample 531121 | NCBI WGS metagenome assembly CESG01 (sample SAMEA2621287, study PRJEB7988) | marine metagenome | biome: marine biome (ENVO:00000447); feature: mesopelagic zone (ENVO:00000213); material: "saline water (ENVO:00002010), including plankton (ENVO:xxxxxxxx)" | depth 800 m
ACCGTCGATGGGGCGCACTTTAACTGCCCTGCCGGACATTTTCTTCATATGGTAAACGTATATATTCCTCATTTCTTGCCAAGTAAGAAGGCCGCACTGGCGCACTTTTTGATGAAATTCCAGTTCTATCTCAAATCTGGCAATGCACATTACGATAGTTTTCAGATTGTCGCTAATGTGTTTGTTTAAGAGCTCTACTTTTTCCTTGCCTGTGGACTTATTGAGTAACTTCTTCATAACCAAACCTTCAAAGAAGGTGCTGGCGGTTTCAGCGGTGGCTATAGAATGTCCCTCATATAAAACCGGCTGGAGCTTACTTCTGTACGCATGTACAGCGTGTCCCATTTCGTGAGCAAGTGTTCGTAGACCATCCAGACCATCATTGTGATTGAGGAAAACCATGGTTGGTTGATTGATTCCACTACTGCAAAAAGCACCTCCGCCTTTGCCTTTTCTGGGGTATACGTCTAATTGTCCACTTTCAAGCATTTCATCAAATATTTTCCCGTATTTCTCATTCACTTCATAAAATACTTCACGACAAATTGTCACCGCTTTTGCAAATGGAATTTTTGCTATTTTTGACCTACCTTCATCACGGTCGATAAAGGTCAGTTCTTTTTTAAGCCATTTCTTCTTTAGTGAATAGAACTTTCGACTAAGGTCATAGCCTTCGGTGGTAATTAATTTACGCAAGGATTCAAGACTCTCTACCGATTGATCGTAAGAGTTTAGCGTACCCTCGTACGGCAGTGTGTAACCGCGAAGCTCATCGTTGATCTTTTTGTCGGTGTAAAGAGCATTCAGCTCGCTTTCCACCACCGGAGCCACTTCCTCCAAGACAGTCACCGCCTTGTTGTAGATCTGATGGCGTTCTTTTTTGTTCTTATCCATATAACCCATAAGAGCTCCGTGAATAGGGACAGATTTCCCCTTGTGTACAATTGTCTTCTGATTCAGGATTTTATCCGTTGCAGCTATCCACATACTACGTGCCGGCATAGACTTTAAGTTTAATACCCTCTCTTCAGGTTCAGAAAGAACAAATCTTGCGTCACGAAACACGCGTCGCAGATACTCGCGGTAATCACTAAGAAGGTTACTTCGCAAATACTGCTTTTGCTTTGCTTTATCAATCTGAGCCAGTGCAACTTCATAGAAGAGTATCGAATTTTCCAACTCTGTCAGCCTTGCTTCCAGTTTATTTAGCTCCATGGCAGCTACCTTATCAGTAGCGGAGAGTTCCTTTCTGTAGTGAAAATAGTAAGCCGGTTTAGACACAGATAATCCCATCAGTTTTTCATAGTCTTTCAATGAGTTTAGTAGCTTACTGGCCGAGGATGTGAACTGGCTGTTCTTATATTTCTGAACAAACCGCTTAAAGGCCCGTTCAGATTTTTTTAGGTCTTTCTCTATTTGTGGGTCCTTCTCACTCTTATAATAATGCTTTTTCAAATCCCATTCTAATTTCATTTTCGTCTTTCTGCTTTTCATATCATTTCTTTTGTAATGTCTCTAGTTCAACTAGAAACTGCTTATATTTCATAAATACCGTATTAAATTCGTGCACGATAGCATTTTTAACTCGGCTATTGATGAGGTTGCCGAAGTTTTGATACTGCCCCAGTCTCTCATCTAATGAACCGCCAAACTCTCTAACAAATTTGTCCTCATGGCCTGTAAAATCACGTACGATACTCAGCATATTGTGTATTTTATCAGCTGCTGCTACCAACAGAGCTTCATTGGGGCCACTTTTAAGTGACTTTAAGTACCGATCTTTTCTCTTGCTCCAGTCTTTAATTTCCTTCGGTTCTGTAACAGCCTGAACTATTTCTCTGATCCTGGAGCCAAAATCTTCCTCCAATTCCTCCAATGTGTAGTCGGTATCCTCAATAGTGTCATGCAAAATAGTGCTTACAACAACATCTTCATCAGATGTATACTGAGAAACAATCAAGGCGGCAGCAAAAAGATGTGTTACATAAGGGGGGTTACCCGGTCCCTTTCTAACTTGGTCTCTATGCAGAGTACTGGCCGCTCGAAGAGCTTTTTCTACCTTCTCGGTGTACATTAACTACGGCGAATGTTATCCAGCTCTCTTTGCAACATCTCAATTTTTTTCTCCAGTAGAGTCTTTTCTTTCATGAAAGCCTTGACGGAGTCGTCAGCGTTCTGAGCGAGTTGCGCCAGCATCTCATCGCGCCACTTCTCTGCAGCGTGCAGTTTTTCCTCGAAAGCCCTTTGAATTTCTTGTCTTCGCCCTCTTTGGTCTGCTTCTCTTGTTCTTCTTTTCTCATCAATCTTTGCTTCCAGTCGTCTGAGCTGGTCTTGAGCTTCATTTACTTCACCTTGTTTTTGATTAAATGCTTGGTCATCCATGTTAGTTACTTTCATTTATAAGTAATTTCTTCTTAGCTTCGACACCGCCTCTGTTATATCCACCTAATTCTCCGTTTGACCTTATTACACGATGGCACGGTATAGCCAAATTGTAATTCTTTGCCATTAAGTTAGCAACCGCCCTAAACGCTCTTGGGGAGCCGGCCTTCCTGGCAACTTCAGCATAGGATAAAGTCTCCCCTCTAGGTATATTTATTACCACCTCATACACTCTATCAGAAAATGTCTTCATATTATTCTTTATAGATAGCTTGCAATTTCTTACCACATGCCTCACGATAAGGGCAATATTCGCAATTCTCTCCAGGAGCGGGATATTTCTTGTCCTCAAGACATATCTTGATGTTTCTGAGTGTATTCTCTATCCAACTTATGTCTGTAGGGCACGACACCAATGTTGTATCAAATGTGAGCTTGTTGTCGAATACATCTACTGATTTGTCAGCGTTGGCATATACTAAGTATCCCTCTTCTTCCACTTCAAAACCATTCTGTTCCAAGAGCCACCTATAGACTCCAAGCTGGCGTTGGTATTGTTTTTCCCATGGCGAATCTCCCAATTCTTCAATCTTCTCCGACTTAGAAGTAGCTTTGTAATCGACGATAATGAGTTTTCCTTTCGAGTTTTGCCAAACATCATCCACAGCTCCTGAAACAGTTAGGCCTGTCTCCTTGTGGGTATGTTCCAGACCTTTGAAGTTGTCCCGCCATAAGTCAATATCTCTGTGCTTAAACGGCACCGCATCAAGCTCGTACTTGGTCATTATCGGATGAGGAGTACCGGCTGCACGATGTCCATCAAATTCTTTCTTGAATAGCTCATCTACCGCAATATTCAAATTGAAGGAAGGAAAACCCGGACGTTTTGTACCCAGTTTGTTATCCAAATAGAAGCATCTAGGACACTCCATGAACAAATCAATTTTTGAACGTGACAGTCTCCACTTCATTCCACCATAGTTCCAGTCCGCTCCCCTATCAGGATTGTATTTGTATGTATATTCAGCCATTGTGTCTATGTCGAAAGTATAGCACAAACAAAAAAGCCATCTTGTGGCTTTTTTGCTACATGCAGCTGCTGCTAGTTGACTTGGAAGGTAGTCAAGTCGGTATCAATCTGCACATCACCATCTAGATTGAATGTCTTGTTGCCATCTTCAGAGAAAAAGACAATGGCGTAGGTTCTTCCTGAAATAGTTGGAGTAAGGAGTGAGATCGTCTTTGGTTTTAATCCGTCCGAATTACTGTATCTGGCTGCTCCCAAAATACTACCAAGTTGACCTTCGCTATAACTTCGCACAGCTACCCAACCTTCCTCCGATGGAAAGTTCGCACCGTTTAGGGTTACTTCCATTCCGGCATTCTGATCAGTTACTGATGCACTACCATTACCAAATGTCGGTGAATCGATGCCCGTATCTGGGCTTGCGGAGTTTGCCTCAGCTTCTGTGCCACCCTCAACAGTTATTTGATCGTCGCCTTGTTGGTCAGCCGGTGCCGCTGCGTTATCACCGGTAAAAATCCAGACCAGCAGAGCACCTACCAACAGTCCGGCTGCAAACGCAGAAATTGTCTTTTTGTTTTCTTGATTAAGTTCTGTCATACAACTATACAGAGTTATTGTTTAATACAGACGATTATACCAAAACTCATTGGTCATGACAGAGTTGACGAGCTTCAGAAATTACTGCCTCAAATTTCTTCTCACTTATGTGTAGATGACGCAACTGTGATTCATTTTTGAGTAGGCTACGACAAGTGATTATTCCCCTCTTAATTAGAGCTCTCTTATCCGACATACTAAGCTGTTGCAGTGTAGATATAGGATAAATTTGAGCTCTCTGGATTCGATCATGTAAGTTGTTCTTCTTTGGATAGTCCCAACTTAGTAGTTCTACACCAACACACTTCGCGTAGTCCTCAGCGGTTCTGGTGAATTTAGTGTTAGTCACCACAACAAAATTATCAATACCACAATGATCTTCCTTACAAATTTTTCTTCCCCGTAAGTCGAGAAAACGAGCATAACAATACATAACTACCTGTAAGTCAGATTTGATACTTGGTCTGGCGTGAAACTTTGCCTCGCAGACAAAAGAATGCTCGGCATTATAACTTGCCACATCCAGCTCATGCTCCACACAATGACCTGTTAGAGCGACGCGGGTTCTAGATTTATAGCCTTCTGCTTCAAATAGTTCCGCCAGAAAGTCTTCAAATGGAAATCCGGTTGGTCCCAAACCAAACAAAGCTCTTCTCAATGAATATCTAGCCGCCGATGTTACTTCGTTAGCACGAAGAAACTCAAACGCCCTTCGATAAATTTCACCCGTTCGGATTCCGTCGTATAGGATTTTGTTGACCTTATCAACTATTTCCTTTACTTCTTCATCTGTAGCACCTGATCTTTTTAGTGATTTTCTTAGCTTTGTTTCTTTGAAACGCTCTCTACTTCCATCGGCTTTAGTTACAACGATTGACATGCTTCAATGATACCACCGCCAAGACACCACTCTCGATCATAAACCACAGCCGATTGTCCCGCTGCCGGCATCTCTGTATTATCAAGCAGTTCGATAGTGGCGTTGCGGCCACTCGCACTTACTATCTTCGCTCTAATGGGTTTTTGTCTATATCTAAATTGCACCTCGTATACTTCGCTATCGTCAATCTTGCTTCTCCAGGTACAATTACCGAGCAAGACCTGGCTACTGTCCGCTAATCGTGGCTCTTTGCTGTCGACAGTTACCGTATTGCTCTTAAGATTACGCTCAACGACATAAAGTCTTTCGGTAGAATTTCCGTTCCAGACTGTAAAACCATGTCTTTGTCCCAACGTGTAAACCAAAGCGCCGACATGAGAGCCAATTACTCGACCGCTCGTATCTAACACATCACCAGGTTTCAACTCGACAAAATGACTGAGGAAGTTTGCAATATCGACCTGTCCGAGAAAGCAAATCCCCTGACTGTCTTTTTTATCGGCAGTGTGCAAACCAGCAGCTTTGGCTTCTTTTCTTATGGTACTTTTGGGTGAATCTCCTATTGGGAAGAGGGTTCTCTCCATGTCATCTGAAGAAAGTGCCCACAAGAAGTACGACTGGTCTTTATTAGTGTCCACACCACGAAGCATTTGGTGTCCCTGTCGTCTAACATAGTGTCCGGTGGCAACGTAGTCTGCGCCGTGTTTTGTAGCAAAGTCTAAGAACACCCCAAATTTTATGTATTTGTTGCACATTACATCGGGGTTTGGAGTTCTGCCTGAGCGGTACTCCGCAACAAAGTAGTCAGCCACTCTCTCTCTATAGGCATTCTCTGCATCAAATGTTAGAAACGGTATATCAAGTTGAGCTGCCACCTGCATCGCGGAAAGTCTCTCTTCCTCCCAGTTACACTGAAGAAAGTCCGGTTGCCATACCTTAATAAAAACCCCAACTACGTTATAACCGGCTTTCTTCAAACGCAAAGCAGACACCGAGGAATCTACTCCTCCGGAAAGTCCTACGTATACTGTCTTTCCTTTTCTCATGGTATATCTCATGAGGTATAACATGAGATATACCTAGCGTAAATACTTGGCAACATTACTCAAGTGCTCATTATAGGTAGTCGCGTAATGAAATACTCCATCACTCCCTGTTATGTAATAAAAGTAATCGGTTTTTTCGGGGTTCAAAACTGCATCTATAGATTGGCTTCCGGGATTACCTATTGGGGTAGGAGGGAGTCTGTTGTGAGAGTAAGTATTGTAGGGTGAGTCAATTTTTAAGTCGGCCTCAGTCAACTCTGTAAGCGGCTTGTTTAATACATATTCCAGCGTTGCGTCTGCCTGTAGTGGCATACCAATTTGCAATCTATTTTGTAACACACTAGACACCATCCTCATAGACTTCTCGCTATTTGCTTCCCTTTCCACTATGGACGCCAATATTAGCACTTCATAAGGTGAAAGGCTTTCGTGTTCAAGGCTCTTTACCTTGGCATTGAAGTTATCTTGCATCAACATAACTAACTCCTGGGCAGTGTAGTCTATGGGTACGAAGTATGTATCGGGATACAAGTAACCTTCCTTGCCTTCAGCGGCTTTGGTAAAATCACCGGCCAACCCGGGATTAGCAGTCGCAATTATTTCCGCATATTTCGCTATTGAAAAACCTTCAGGGAAAGTAAGTGCGTACGATTCACCTTGCGGTCTAGCACTTACCAGCATTCTTGCTACGTCACGAACACTGCCGGGTCGTGTAAATGTGTGTACGCCCGCCTGTATGGACGAGGCATCATGGAACGCCAGTAGCCATAAGTACAGTATCCCGCCTGACCTGACTACTTTCTTCTCCTCGAGCAACCGTGTTATGTCAGCGGTACTAGAGCCAAAAGGTATGTCAACAACTATCGGGTACGAGGTGCGAGGAACAGAGAAAAGAAAGACAGCATAGATCAAAACGCTCAATACTATCGCTATGGAAAGTTTGAGCAGGATTTTCCTGGCATCAAAATCTCCGCTCACAAAATCAGCTAGCTTGTCGCTCAGTTTCATAGTCAATCAGCTGGAAGGTTCTGTACCGGGAGATTACTCGGAGCCTCACCTCTGGTTGAACCAACTCTGGTGAGAGATGGAGTAAGTGCGACCTTGCCCGGTAAGTGAAACATAGTAGCGAGCTCCTCAGCAGTGAATATTTTTGGATAGGCATCGAGTGTTTTAGGAAAGTAAAATCTCAACTTATATTCTTTGAACTCCTGCCTTTTCCAGGCGGCAATCTTCTTATATGACCCAGGTACAATGTCTTTGTAATGAATGTCCGTTCTCCAACGAACACCAATCTGGTTTCTTCCAATTATATCGTACTGACTGAAAGTTCTTATCGTGGGATTGATTCTGTCAGCCTGGAACTTTCCCTTCTTAGCAAAATACATCCATCTAATTCCCGTTTCGAACGGATATTTTTCCGCATTTCTCTCCATTGCCGCAATGGTTTCTCTTTCTCCCGCTGTTAGACGAGCCAATTCCTCTGCTCCGCCTCCCTCCTTGGCTGCTCGAGTTTCCGGATCTCGGTTCATCATTTCGTTTATCTTTTTAAATAGGTTTTCGGTCCAATCCGGCCCCTTCCCTCTGATTAATTGTCCGTTCTTGAACGATGATCTCCTAAAGGCCTTTATAACAAACTGAACATATAAGCGTTCATCAGGGTCTAAGTTACTTAAGATTTCCAGCATAGGAGTTATAGGATCGACCTTTTCTTCCTCTTTTGGCATGCGATTCAACTCGTAGTCTACGTATGTCTTAATGGGAAAAATTTCATCTTCTTTCTTCCCCATGTGGAAACTCATCCAATCCCACTCGTCGGTGTCCAAAGGAATCTCGCATGTATAATCGACAGGCTCTTCAACAATTTCCACCCCGGGATATTGCGCATACATATTTGCCTCAAAAGCCGGCTTAGCCTTTGATCTCGGTACATTGGCATAAAACCTAATTTCCCCACCGATTGAAACAATTTCCAGACTCAAATTTAACGGTCGTTTGCCGTCTAAATAAGTCTGCATCAGGTTATCCGGATTTGCGACATTATGTAATTGAGACAGAACAAATTCCATTGCCTCGGGAGATTTTGTCACTTCTTCCGGAAGTTTAATTCTCAGGGTAGAGCGACCTTCCTTTATCCAAAATTTTCGACCGACCTGGTTCATCCACATCCAAAAAAACAGATTGAAGATCAGATAAGTTATCCAAATCGGACTTAAGGCAATAGTGATAGCGACTATCTGGACCCATGATACATCTGTATATAGGCCCATGAAAGTTAGCATCAAAATAGCAGTAATTGCTAGAATGCCACCATAATCCTCATTATTCCCGGCCAGCCACTTAACAATAAAGCCGAGAATGGGAACCCTTTCAATTGCCTTTTTGTAATCCACGTCACTATTGTACAACAAAGGGCGAGCTTTCAGCTCGCCCTTTGTTCAAAATTACTCAACCAATGCGTATCTACCGTCAGAAAGTTTTTTAAACAAATTATGATCCTGCAAATTAACTACGATAGTATTATCCTTTACGTATCTTTCCTTGCGAACTTTATCAATCAACTCATCTTTGGTAAGAGCACCCTCCTTCTCAAGAATGTCACGTAACACATCCTTCACCACACCGGCAGAATATCCCCACTCAGTCAGGGCGTAAAGGCCTCTACCGACGAGCACAAAGCGCTCATCTTTGATAAGTTCATTGTGAGTTGTAGCGGTGTGCGCTTGCCGTTCAAAAAGTTCAGTGATTGCCTCTGCAACTTCGCGAAAGTGCATTGGTGAACCATGTCTCTTCACGACCAAATATGCGTAGTCACGCACCCCTTTCACTTTTACGTTGGGAGAAGAAGCGTGTCCCCACTCTCCAAGGGGGTTACTGGCCACCTCTTTGGAAATTTGCAACCATTTTTTCAAAATCTCGTCATCGTGTCTGTCAGCAATCTCAATCAATTCATCACGAAAACGGCTCAGAACTTCCTCTTCTGAGATGAGTTCGTCACTATCGAGACTGCGATACACATTCCTCAACCCTTTTTCCACAATTTCGGAAATGTTCTTGTCAGTATACCAGCGGTGATTGTAGTAAGGATTTTCTTTGCTCCGATAGAACAAATCACCTACCACCAATAGAAAATAGATATGGTTCCTTGTGATCTCATCTTTAGTAAGGACTGAGAGCAGAGTTTCTTCAGCAACCACCCCTCCACCTAGCTCCTCAATAGCCTTTTGCAGCTCCGCAAAAATAGATTCAAATTCAAGGTAGATATCAGACTTTTGAATAGACCTGATACCATAGTTCTCTATCTGACGCACTCGTTCGCGGGTAATGCCATAAGTCTGACCGATTGCTTCCAATGTTTGTTTCTCGCTGGTTTTTCCTACTCCATAACGTTTCTCGAGCACATCTCGAGCTCTATCAGGTAGAACAGAGAGGAGTTTTTTAGTTACTTGTTTTGGTTTAAAGGTAATCATAAGAATTTGTTCTTGCTTGAGTTCTATGCGTTAAGGCTTTTATAACATACGATTTTACGTATGTCTAGCCCTTAATCTACGATGATATTTAATATTTTGCCAGGCTTATAAATTACCTTTTTAGGCTTCTTGGAACCTATTTTATCTCGTAATACCTCTACGGAGTAAACCATCTTCATTACTTCCTCCTCGGTAGTGGAAGGAGTGACGGTCACCTCCCCTCGGTGTTTCCCGTTTATTTGCACTCCAATTGTCATTTTCTTCAGAACCACCAAAGATTCATCGTAAGTTGGAAACTTCTCGACATGAATTGAGTCACCTTTGTTAAGAGTGCTCCATAACTCTTCGGCCAAATGTGGAGCAAAAGGTGCCAATAACTTAAGGAAGGTTTCGTAGGAGCTTTGTGACAAACCTTCTTTCTCTACGATATTAACGAAACTCATCATAGAACTAATGGCGGTGTTAAACTTATACTCTGGTATATCTGTGTGTATTTTCTTTATAAGTCGATGTAGCTCCTCTGTTACTTCCTGTGTCTCACTCTCAACCACATGCTCGTAGAGACCATTTACTCGTTCAAGAAATCGTCTAATACCTGCGATTCCGCCCATATCCCACGGATAGTTTGTCATTTCTCCGTACGGCCCCATAAAGGCCAGATACATTTTCACCGTATCGGCTCCCACTCTTTCTACTTGTTCATCCGGATCAATTACATTGCCTTTACTCTTACTCATCTTATTTCCATCCGGACCGAGGATAAGACCTCGATTGATTCTCTTTTTGTATGGCTCATCTACTGTCACCAAACCAAGATCGTAGAGAGCTTTCTGCCAGAAGCGAGAGTACAAAAGGTGCATGGTGGTGTGTTCTGCGCCGCCAAAATATATATCTATTGGCATCCAGCTTTCTTGAGCTTCCTTACAGGACAATTCGTCATTATTCTTGTTATCTATGTAGCGCAGAAAATACCAAGAAGAGTCCACAAACGTATCCAGAGTTTCCACTTCCGGAGTCCAACCTACGCCAAATATTTCCTCGGTTCTCTTCTTAAGCTCCTCGCTTTTTGCCAGCGGAGCTTCACCTGTTGGCTTAAAATCAACATCTTCAGGAAGTATCCAGGGAAGATGTTCCTTAGGTACAGGATGTGCCTTTCCATCAGGGTCATAAACAATTGGAATGGGTACTCCCCAGTAGCGTTGCCTACCTACAGACCAGTCACGCAGTCTATAGGTACTGGTCATTCTCCCACCGACTTTTTCGACAATTTTCCTCTTAGCTTCCTGTGAATCCATGCCGTCAAATTCACCTGAGTGTGCAATAACTCCATCTCCACAATATGGAAGCTTGTCCAATGATTTCGCAGCATCGGTACTACTAAAAGTTGGTTTAATAACCTGCTTCACGGGAATACTAAATTTTTTGGCAAATTCGCTGTCACGTTCATCGTGAGCCGGTACCGCCATAATGGCCCCTGTACCATAAGAAGCTAGCACGTAGTCAGCAATATATACAGGAATATTCTCACCTGATGCAGGATTTTTGGCTGTGACACCCTCTAGTTTTACTCCGGTCTTTTCTCTAGTATCATCCAAACG
>CESG01046485.1_pt1 | contig 10919 bp, 9 predicted proteins | sample 531121 | NCBI WGS metagenome assembly CESG01 (sample SAMEA2621287, study PRJEB7988) | marine metagenome | biome: marine biome (ENVO:00000447); feature: mesopelagic zone (ENVO:00000213); material: "saline water (ENVO:00002010), including plankton (ENVO:xxxxxxxx)" | depth 800 m
TCCTAAGTCGGGGAAAATCCCCGGGTAAAACCGAAGTGAGTAAAACAGCATGATTCAGAGAATTGAACATCAATTTGCCGGGCGAACCCTTTCGCTTGAGATAGGCCGTATGGCAAAGCTCGCGCAGGGCTCATGCCTGGTTCAGTACGGCGACACAGTTGTTCTGTGCGCCGCGACAGTCCGAGACGGACCGACGCATCTCCCCTTCTTCCCGTTGACGGTAGAGTACCGGGAGAAGACATATGCGGCAGGGAAGATCCCGGGTGGCTTCTTCAAACGCGAAGGCCAGCCCGGTGAGAAGGAAATTCTCTCGGCCCGCATGATCGACCGACCGGTTCGGCCGCTGTTCCCTGACGGATTCATGCACGAGACACAGCTCGCGTGCTTCATTCTGTCGGCCGATCAGGAAAACGACGCGGATGTGCTCGCGCTGCTCGGCAGCTCGGTCGCGCTCAACATGTCCAAGATCCCGTTCAACACGCCGGTAGCATCGGTTCGCGTCGGTCGGATCAAGGACACGTGGGTTCTCAACCCGACGTTCCAGCAGCTCGAGTACTCGGACGTCGACATCGTTGTGTCGGGCACTTCCGATGCCATCACGATGGTCGAGGGCGGCGCTATCGAGGTGCCGGAGGCCGACATTCTCGAGGCGCTCGACATCGCGCACGGCGGGATCAAGGAGCTGTGCGCGCTGCAGGTGGAGCTGCTCGAGGGGCACCTTGTGCCCGATATGGAGTGGAGCCCGATCGAGCCCGATGCGGATCTCAGGGCGAAGGTGGAGGGCGTCGCTGAGTCCAGGGTCGCCGAGGCGCTCAACCTTGCCGACAAACAGGAGCGCAATCAGGCGATGGCCGCGGTGACCGAAAATGTCATCGCCACGCTGACGGCGGAGGATGAGGCCTACGCGGATCAGAAAAAGGACATTGGCGAGATCCTCAGGGGGATCGAGAAGCGCACCATGCGCCGTCAGATCCTGGACAAGGGCGAGCGCGCTGATGGTCGTGGTTTGGATGAGGTTCGCCAGATTACGTCGGAGGTCGGAGTGCTCCCGCGCACGCACGGATCAGCGCTCTTCACCCGCGGGCAGACGCAGGCTCTCGCCGTGGTCACCCTTGGGACGTCACGTGACGAGCAACGGATCGATTCGATCGATTCACGCGAAGAGATCAACAAGTCGTTCATGCTCCACTACAACTTCCCGCCCTTCTGCGTCGGTGAGGCGAAGCCGTTCCGCGGACCGTCTCGGCGTGAGAAAGGGCACGGGCACCTGGCGGAGCGCGCGATGCAGCCGCTCTTGCCGACGTACGACGACTTCCCGTACACGATTCGCGTCGTGTCGGAGATCCTCGAGTCGAACGGTTCGTCATCGATGGCATCGGTCTGTGGCACGTCTCTCTCGCTGATGGATGCCGGCGTGCCGATCAAGGCAGCCGCCGCAGGCGTCGCGATGGGACTCATCAAGGAGGGTGATAAGGTCGCGATCCTGACCGACATCCTGGGTCTCGAGGACGCGCTCGGGGACATGGACTTCAAGGTCGCTGGCACCCGAGATGGCGTGACCTCGATCCAGATGGACATCAAGATCGAAGAAGGTCTTACGGTGGAGATCCTCGAGGAGGCGCTCAAGCGTGCTCACACGGCCAGGATGCACATCTTGGACCTCATGGATGAGACATTGCCTGGGGCTCGAGAGGATCTTTCAACATATGCCCCACGCATTGTGTCAATCCAAATCAATCCAGAGAAGATCGGTGAGATTATTGGACCGAAGGGGAAGACGATTCGAGCGATTCAAGATGAATCAGGTGCCACAATAGAGGTTGATGATAGCGGGCTCGTTAAGATTGCCGCGGTTTCGGGAGAGGCTGGAACTCGCGCCCGGGAAATGATCGAGGCGATTGTTAAGGATCCAGAGATAGGCCGTATCTATGAAGGTCCAGTCAAAAACACTACGACCTTCGGTGCCTTCATTGAAATTATGCCAGGGACTGAGGGCCTATGTCATATCTCAGAACTCTCAGAGGATCGGACTGACCGGACTGAAGATGTGCTAAAAAGAGGTGATATTACGAGAGTCAAACTCCTTTCGATCGATGAAAAAGGAAGGTTGAGATTGTCTCGAAAGGCTGCCCTTGCAGAAGAGGCAGAGGGTACTTCCGAGGACGGGGTCGAGGATGAAGGCGCGGACAGTCTTGAGGTGATCGAAGACTGAGCTTTCCTGGCAATTGTATTGGGGGAATTAACCTACTTGCCCATCGGGATACTTTGTCTCGCACGACACCAGGCTTGACCGCTGCCTCTTCAGATGATGTTGAGCATATTTTTGAAACCCGGCTCACGAGTGGCATACATGTTCTCAGTGAGTATATACCCTCAGTACGTTCAGCTGCCGTGGGGGTGTGGGTACGCCAAGGATCGGCTCACGAAACTGATTCTGATTCAGGTGTGAGCCATTTACTTGAGCACATGGTGTTCAAGGGTACGGAAAGACGCTCAGCGTCAGAGATTGCACTCTCCTTAGAGAGTTTGGGAGGGCTCCTGGACGCGTATACGACGCGTGAACACACCTCTTATCAGGCGAGGGTCCTCGACGAGCATCTTGGGAAAGCTCTAGATGTACTAGCAGACCTAACTCTCGCCCCATTATTGAGTGATAACGACCTAGAGTTGGAGCGAGAAGTAATTCTAGAAGAGATAGCCCAAGTCCAGGATACTCCGGATGACTTGGTTTTTGAGATGCACTCTGATCAACTTTGGCAGGGACATCCATACGGTCGATCAATACTTGGAACGAAGACATCAGTCTCACAGCTTTCAAGCGACAAGCTCCGACAGCTACACCAAAGAACTTATCGAGGAGATAATCTTATTGTGGCTGCAGCTGGCAATCTCTGCCACGAAGAGCTTGTTGAGGCGGTAAGCCGGTTGTTCCCCACCCACTCTTCAGATGTAGATGACGTGTCTTTGGTTGTGGAACCAGAGGGGATAAAGCATGGGGATGAGTTCGTTGCACGCACTTCTGCTCAGACGCACATCGTATTTGGGACAAATGTGCCCGGACATTGTCATCCTGATCGGTATCCACTTGCACTCTTGTCTTCGGCCCTAGGTGGCGGAATGAGTTCCAGACTTTTCCAGAAAATTAGAGAGAAGATGGGACTCTGTTACTCGATCTATAGTTATCAGTCTTTCTACAGTGCTGCCGGTATTTCTGGCGTCTACGTTGCGACACGACCTACTACAGCTCAAGCTGCAGTTGAAGCTATATCCACCGAGTTATCGACACTTGCAGCAAGTGGCTTAACTGTGGAGGAATTGGATAAGACTAAGAGACAGGTTAAGGGACAGGTCATGCTTTCTCTGGAATCTCCGGGCTCTAGGCTTCACCGACTTGCTTCGTTTGCGTTGCACAAAGAGCCATTTGTGGGCTTAGATGGAGTCTTAGAGAAGATCGACGCCGTATCTTTTGAAGAAATTCAGCGAGTGGCTGAAATGTACTACTCTCCTGACCATCATTTCGTGCTACGTCTGGGGCCAGAGGCAATCTAGAGGTAGCATTTTTCAAAGAACTGAGAACTGTGAGAATCGAATGCTGATTGGCGTACCCAAGGAAATCAAACCTGATGAATATCGTGTTGCCCTCACTCCAGCCGGGGCAGAGATGCTTTCTCAGGATGGGCATAACGTCGTCATGGAGCGTGGTGCGGGCTTAGGAAGCGGCTTCACTGACGATTTCTATGCAGAAGTAGGAGTGGGACTGCTTGATACAGCGGAAGAGGTTTGGGCTCAGGCTGACATGATTATGAAAGTCAAGGAGCCTATACACCAAGAGTTACCGCACATGAGAGATGGTCAGGTGATTTTTACCTACTTCCATTTTGCAGCTGATGAAAACCTAACCAGAGCATGTTTAGAAGCAGGTGTGGTGGCGATTGCCTATGAAACTGTCAAACTATCTAGTGGAGAATTGCCCCTACTAACTCCAATGAGTGAAGTGGCAGGGCGCATGGCGGTCCAGGAGGGAGCAAAATATCTGGAGAAGCCACAAGGTGGGTTGGGGGTTTTACTGGGTGGAGTACCCGGGGTACTACCGGGCAAAGTTCTGATTTTGGGTGGTGGAGTTGTTGGCACTAACGCGGCAAAGATGGCCGCAGGGTTAGGTTCGAGGGTCCATATAATGGACATCGATCTCGAGCGGCTGCGTTACCTGGATGATGTCATGCCTGCGAACGTCCAAGTGCTCTTCAGTACGCGATATGCGATTCGCAAACAAGTCCAAGACGCTGACCTAATTATCGGTGCCGTGCTGATTCCAGGAGCGAAGGCTCCGAGATTGATCAATCGTGAAGATTTGGCTTTGATGCGTCCCGGGACGGTGATTGTGGATGTTGCTGTGGATCAGGGTGGGTGTGTAGAGACGATCAAGCCAACTACCCATCAGGACCCGGTTTATCTGGTTGATGAGGTCATGCATTATGGGGTGGCGAATATGCCCGGAGGAGTCCCGCGAACAAGCACCCTTGCTCTGACTAATTCAACTCTCCCGTATGCACTCGCGCTTGCTGAGAAGGGATGGGAGCAAGCTTGTTTGCTGGATTCAGCCTTGAAAACAGGAGTGAACATCGTCCGCGGTCAGGTTACTTGTCAGGGTGTTGCAGATGCTTTCGGGATGGAATGCCATGATGTCAATGACTTATTGATGGGTTCGGCTCAGGTGTGACTCAAGAATTAAAGGTCCAATTTCAAAGGCTTCCGTCCAATCCGGATCTCCCATTACCGGCACGAGCGACACCACAGGCCGCCGGTTATGACATACGATCCGCTGAAACTAAGGTAGTGCTAGACCCGGGGGAGATTCGTTTAATAAGTACCGGGTTGATTATGGAGTTACCCGAAGGAATGGAATGCCAGGTGCGTCCGCGTTCGGGCTTGGCGCTGAACTATGGGATCACTCTGCCAAATAGTCCGGGTACTATCGATCCAGATTACAGAGGTGAAGTCAAGATTATTATCCAAAATCTCGGATCGGAGCAGGTTACGTTAATCAGGGGCGAGCGTGTGGCTCAGCTGGTCTTCTCGCTATTTCAAAGCCCGGAAGTGGCAGAGGTGGAAGAACTTAGCAATACGGACCGGGGAGAAAGTGGCTTCGGAAGTACTGGAACTGGTTAGGTACCATAGGATATCATCCCGATACGTTTTGGATACTGGCTTCTGGTAGTCAGTAAACGTATGTTCTCGGGCCCTTTGAGCGGTGTAACACGCCCAAAAATCCCGAAAATTGCCCCATGACCTTGGAATGTCGACTGAACTGTTGTCTGGACTAAGTAGTTGGTTTAGCTCGGGACGTCTAGTCCCGGTGAATGACATTGCTGTCGACCTCGGCACTGCAAATACGTTGGTCTACGTGAAGGGCGAGGGCATTGTACTCAACGAACCATCTGTAGTGGCAGTTGAAAAGGGAAGCAGCAGAATCATGGGCATAGGGCTCGAGGCCAAGCGCATGCTCGGGCGCACACCGGAAGGGATCGAGGCGATTCGTCCTTTAAAGGACGGGGTAATCGCTGATGTAGACGTAACAGAGATGATGCTTCGGCACTTCCTAGTTCAGGTTACACATAAACGAATCTTTCGGATCAAGCCTCGCGTAGTCATAGGTGTTCCGTCTGGGATTACTGAGCTTGAGCGTAGGGCAGTCCGGTCATCGGCTATGTCAGCTGGAGCGAAGATTGTATACATGGTGGATGAGCCAATGGGGGCGGCCATAGGGGTGGGTCTTCCGGTGGAAACACCAACTGGGAATATGGTTATCGATATTGGTGGAGGTACTACGGAGATTGCGGTCATCGCGCTGTCAGGAATTGTCTCTAACACATCAATCCGAGTCGGAGGAGACGAACTTGACGCGGCGATCGTCACATTTCTTCGGAAGAACTACAATCTGCTTATCGGTGAACCGACAGCGGAGGCCATCAAGATCCAGATTGGGTCAGCGTTTGATGTTGGTGAAGAGCGAGAGATGGAGGTAAAGGGCAGGGACCTGGTATCTGGTATCCCAAAGACTGTGACCGTCCACTCGCAGGAAGTTCGAGAGTGCATACAAGAGCCAATTCAGGCGATTGTCGAGGCCGTGCGTCGAGCGCTTGAAATTACTCCACCTGAACTCTCCGCAGACATTGTGGACCGAGGGATCGTGATGACCGGTGGTGGCGCACTGATCCGAGGACTGGATCGGTTATTGCAGCACGAGACTAACCTCCCAATCCATGTGGATGAAGAACCGCTAACGTGTGTGGTGCGAGGTGCAGGCCGGATCCTCGATGATCTCCACCACTATCGTACTGTTCTAGTCCAATAGGAGGCAGAAGTCTTGGTGGCGTTCAGGCCCGAGCCGGAGCACGCTGAGGGTCAACGACGTCAGAATCTACTCGCAATCTCATTCTTTATCCTGGCATTAGTCACCGCATATATCCCAGCTGATATGCAACAAAGCATCGCCTGGTCGATGCGAGTCACAACTCTGCGGCCCTTCATCTTGACTCAGCAATGGGTAGTTGCCGCTAAGGAAAATGCTACAGAGACAGGCATCCTAAGAGCTCAACTAGACTCTCTTACCGCTACGCTATCCTCGCAGGCCGGTCTTTTGGATGAGAACCGAGTCCTTAGGGATTTGCTTGATTTAGCTGAGCGAGGTGAGGGTTTTTTCCGTCCTGCGACAGTATTGCGTTCAGGAATTCCTGGATCGGAGAGCATGTTTTTTTTGGAGCTCGGGTCAGGGGATGGGATTGAAAATGGGGCCCCGGTGGTGAATAGACATGGATTGGTGGGTAGAATCCTGGAGGTACGACAAGAAATGTCAGTAGGAATGGACTGGACTCATCCCGATTTCCGTGTAAGTGCGATGCTTCAGGACGGTCGCATATATGGTATAGTAGAGAATCGGCGAGGAGCCTTCCGGGAAGAGGATCGATTAGTGCTCAACGGGACTGCGTACTACGAAACCGCGTCCGACGATACTCCAGTGGTGACTAGTGGGCTTGGTGGCGTGTTTCCGAGAGGGATTCCTATAGGCCGTATAGCTGGTATTGAGGAAGTTCAAGGACAGTGGAGGAAGGCCTATCGACTTCGGCCGATGGTAGAGCCGGGTTCTGTCACACACGTTATTGTCTTCACTAATCGCGTGCCCGATAACGTGGATCAACTCTGGTCAGACGATTCTCTAAGTACCGTAGAAAGGGAGATTGTGGAGCGTAGGGAGCCATGAGTCACAGCATCAGATTATGGCTCGTTGTTCTATGCCTTTTCTTGGCTCACTTCATAATGCATGTGGGGCTTGGGCTGGGGCCTGTGGTACCGGATATGCTCACCATTGCGCTACTTCTGGCTGCACGAGAAATCGGCATAGGATGGGCCTCTGGACTTGGGCTTGCGTTTGGGCTCTTAGAAGACTCACTAAGTGTCCTGGCTTTTGGGGCTAGCAGCGTGGCCATGACGGTGACTGGAGCCCTGGGGGCGACTACACGGAACCTGTTCGTGGGTGATTCACTAAGTTTTCAGCTTTCGTACTTCATTCTCGGAAAATGGGCTCGCGAGTTACTTCATTGGGTAATGGCGGGTGAGGCTCTGCGTCTCCCATTTCTTGAACAAGTGATGCTGAATGGTCTCTTAGGGGGTGTATACGCTGCAGCTATAGCGACGCCACTCATGGTATTGATGGGATGGCGTAGGAGAGAAGAGAGATGAACCTATATCACCCGCACTCTCGGAGGCAGCGAGCGCGAGGTTTATATCTGACCATGGGGATCTTGATGGGTATCCTCACTGTTGCGTTCTTCAGACTTCAAGTGTTGCGCTCAGATACTTGGGAACTGAGAGCGGAGTCAAACCGTATTCGCCAGCTCCCAATTCCTGCTCCACGAGGCACTATCCACGATCGAAATGGCCGTGTCATTGCCGATAATGTTCCGGGCTATGCGATAACACTTCTACCTGGGCCACCAGACTCTATCCGAGCGACGCTCAATAAAATGAGCCAGTATATGGAGATCTCGGATGAGCGTATTGAGTCTCTGTTAGCGTTCCTTACGCGTTATGGCAGACAGCCTCTGGTGGTGGACTCTGATGCTGACTTCCCAGTGGTGAGTGCTCTTCAAGAACGCCGAACAGAGTTCCCGACAGTCTACATCGAAATGAGACCGCGGCGCAGGTATTTTGGAGGTGAGGCAGCGGCCCATGTACTCGGCTACGTCGGAGAAATCACTGCTGATGAACTAGCATCCACTGACTTTTCCCAGGACCTTTATGAACAGGGCATGGTCGTGGGAAAGGCGGGTGTGGAGAAGCAATATGAATCGATCCTACAGGGCAGAAGAGGTCTCAAGTACGTTGAAGTAGACGCTCGTGGGCGTATCGTAGGTGACTTCGGTGCCTTCAGAGTGGACCCCGGTGAGGGAGGAGAGAGCCTCCACCTGAATATTGACATCGAGTTGCAGGAGTGGATCCACCGCATCTTTCCCAAATCATTGTCCGGGGCTGTGATAGCGTTGGACCCGGAAGACGGGGGTGTTCTCGCCCTCTATTCTAACCCAGGATATGACCCCAATGACTTTGTGAGTGGAATATCAACTGAACTTTGGGAAGACCTCAACGCTGATAATCGCAACCCCCTGTTCAATCGTGTCGTACTGGGTCTCTACCCCCCTGCGTCGACCTGGAAATTGGCTGTGGCCGGAATTGGCCTAGATCTTGGAGCGATCACACCGGACGAGAAGATGCCTGTCCCGTGCACTGGGTCCTATGCTTTTGGTGACCGATCCTACAGGTGCTGGGACCCTGACGGTCATGGGTTCAACAACTTAGCTGAGGCAATTGGTAATTCTTGCGATGTCTATTTTTATCAACTTGGGCTTAGAATTGGGCTTGATCCGCTTCTGCGGCGCTCCACAGAAATTGGCTTCAGCCGACGGTGTGGTATTGATCTTCCCCAAGAGAGTCAGGGAATTTTTCCATCTGAGAGAGAGTTTTGGGAGCGGCGGTTCGGGTACACTCCTCGGGAAGGGGAGGTCCTCCCGCTTTCAATTGGTCAGGGCCCGAATTCCCAAACACCTCTTAAGATAGCTCAGCTCTATCTTGCACTTGCTAGAGATGGTACCGCCCCGACCCCCGTCCTGGCTCGTGATCTGGAAATTGAGGACACATGGGCCCTTGATCTAGATCCTGACCACATGGAGGCTCTCCGTGAGGGGTTGAAGAAGGTCACAGCCCCAGGTGGTACCGCCCACTTCGGTACAGCGCTCGAACATTGGGAAGTCCTAGGCAAAACAGGTACTGCTGAGCACGGACTGAGTCAGGCCGGCCTCGCTGAGCCACATGCTTGGTTCGCTGGAATGGCCGGCCCTTTCGGTGGATCTCCGGGCATTGTGGTGGTAGTGATCGTGGAATATGGGGAGAGTGGCTCCGCGATAGCTGCCCCCATCATGGCAAAAACAGCTGACTACTACCTCAGAAGGAAGCACGGTATCCCAACGGACAGTGTGCAAACGTACTTGGATCATGTGCAGATTGGGCCTGTGCCAACCTGGTATCAAGAGCGCTATCCTGCGGTAATTGCTGCTATGCGATGACGCGTCAATTGACGAAATGGCTCTTGGAACCTTCCCTGGTGCTAGCCGTCCTCGCTCTCACATGTTTTGGGGTAGCAATGATCTATTCTGCAGGAGTTGTCCATATCCCAAACGATGTAACTCAGAATGCATGGATCCGCCAAGGGACATGGTTCGTACTTGCAGTGACAGCGTTCATTCTTGTGGTTCGGGTCCCGGTGCGCTGGTTCGAATGGGTCGCCCTACCCTCATATACGCTCAGTATCCTACTTTTGGTAGCTACTCTTGTAGTCGGGACAGGGGTGGGGACAGCTGCAGGTGTGAAAAGTTGGATTCAGATTGGATCATTCAGTTTCCAACCATCTGAGATCGCGAAGATTGCGACTATCCTGTTTCTAGCAAGATTCTTATCACAGAGGAAGGACCCGCTCAATTCAGTTCAGGATCTTCTGCTTCCTGCACTCTTGGTTGGGCTTCCACTGGTACTCGTCATGCTCCAACCCGACTTGGGTACCGCGATGGCGTTTGGGGGGATCCTTTTCGCGATGTTCTTCTGGGCGGGAACCCCAGTGATCCTACTTCTCCTTATAGCCAGTCCTGTCCTTGGCCTAATGCTTTCCTATGACACGATTATATGGTCCGGCTATATGGTTGCATTAGTTGGCTTCCTGTATCTCTTCCGCTATCGGCTTCTTCTATTTGAGTCTATTGGAGTAGTTCTTGCTAATTTAGCAGCTGGCACGGTAGCTCAACCCCTCTGGAATCGACTTGCCATCTATCAACAAAATCGCATCCTTGTTTTTCTTAATCCGGAAGTAGACCCCCGTGGAGCTGGATACCAGCTCATTCAATCGAAAGTCGCAGTTGGAAGCGGCGGGGTCATGGGTCAAGGATTCACTTTAGGTTCTCAAAAACGGTATGACTTTCTTCCCGAGCAGCATACTGACTTTATCTTCAGTGTTGTGGGGGAAGAGCTTGGGTTCATCGGCACTGTGCTCGGGATCCTCGCTTTTTGCTTCATCCTGGGACGTCTGGTGCACCTGGCGACACGGACGCCAGATCCCTTTGCCGGCTTGGTAGTGCTTGGTATCTTCGGTGCCTGGCTTGCCCATATCTTCGTAAATATCGGCATGACTGTCGGTGTAGTACCGATCACCGGTATACCACTTCCATTTGTGAGTTACGGAGGCACGTTCCTTTTAATGTGTTGGATCTCCTTGGCTATTGCTGTTCGTGTAGCCCACGAAGGCTAGGCAAGCTGCTTGGATAAACGTGGACTGCATCGACAAAAGGAATCGGCAACTGAGGGTTAGGCGAACA
>CESG01075656.1_pt1 | contig 10913 bp, 10 predicted proteins | sample 531121 | NCBI WGS metagenome assembly CESG01 (sample SAMEA2621287, study PRJEB7988) | marine metagenome | biome: marine biome (ENVO:00000447); feature: mesopelagic zone (ENVO:00000213); material: "saline water (ENVO:00002010), including plankton (ENVO:xxxxxxxx)" | depth 800 m
TGTTTGGCAAACGACACCGGCTATGAGAATATTTATTCTCATCAACTTAAGGTAAAGGCCAGTAGTGGAGATTTGCTCATTGTATTATCGGGCAGTGGAAATTCTGCCAACGTTGTAAACGCCTTAACTATTGCTAAAGAGTTGGGGGTTACCACATCCGCGATTCTTGGATATTCAGGCGGAAAATGTAAAGAAATAGCTGATATTCCGATACATTTTGCTATAGATGATATGCAAATCAGTGAAGATCTACAGTTGTCAGTCGCTCATATGGTCATGCAATATTTGAACACCCTCAAGAAAAATCAGAGCGCACAGAAACTCGCCTGACGCATGGATAGTAATAATGAATGAAAAGATACTGGTATTAGGTAGCAATTCGTTTTCTGGCAGTTATTTTGTTGAATATTGCTTGTGCCAGGGAATGCAAGTTTTTGGAGCAAGTCGTTCTCCCGAACCGATTACGGCATTTCTTCCTTATCGATGGTTAGGTGCCGAGCAGCAACACCTGTTTTCCTTTACGCAGTGTGATCTCAACCATGATCAAGAAAAACTGTTTGAACTCATAAAGAAAGAAAAAATAGGCAAAGTAGTCAATTTTGCAGCCCAAAGTATGGTAGGGCAAAGCTGGGACTATCCTTTAGACTGGTACCAAACCAATGTGATGGGGCTAGTGAGCCTAACCCAACGATTAAAGCATCTTGATTTTCTCGATCGTTACGTCCATATATCAACCCCGGAAGTCTATGGAAGCTGTAGCGGTTTCATAGAAGAAAATAAAAACTATGCGCCGAGCACACCCTATGCAGTATCAAGAGCTGCTGGGGATTTGCACTTACATGCATTGCACGATGCTTTTGGTTTTCCAGTTGTTTTTACACGGGCGGCCAATGTATTTGGTCCTGGGCAGCAGCTATACCGAATCATTCCTAAAGTAGTTATTAGCTTATTAACCGGTAAGAAAATTCCGTTGCATGGTGGAGGAACCTCTCAGCGAAGCTTCATACACATGCAAGACGTTGCCGATGCAACTTTTAAGATTTTAAACGCAGGAGAAAATGGCGAAATTTATCATATTTCTACTGACCATATTGTGACCATTCGTGAGCTGGTGGAAATGATATGCATGAAAATTGGGAAGACATTCGAAGATAATGTGGACATTGTAGGCGACAGGGTCGGTAAAGATGCTGCGTATTTGTTAGATGCTCGGAAGATTAAAGCTTTAGGATGGGTACATAAGCGAACACTAGACTCTGGATTGGATGAGACCGAACAATGGCTAAAACATAACATTGAAGAATTAATGGAATGTAGCTTGAATTACATACATCGGGCGTAGAGGAACAAAGATGGGAAATAATAGCGTAAGGCGAATGTACGTTACTTTCGCATTCTGGGGCGATAGTTATATAGATAGTTTTCTCAATTACTCCTTACCCAGTATTTTAGCTGCGGAGAACCTGCCATACCTTAGCCAAAGAATCGAAACAGTATTATTGATATATACTGATGAAGCAGGCTATTCAAGAATTAATGCTAATGATACTTTTAGCCGCCTAAATTCGCTACCGAACGTAAAAGTAGAGTATATCGATGCGAACATAACTTTAAAAGAACGTTTGGATAGGTCATCACAAGCTCTGCAAAAGCAAGCGGGTTTATTAAATAAAAGCGTAAATGTCGCAGTAAAAATCTCTGAGCTAGAGAGCGCTACTATTGATGGAAACGACCATAATTATAATAACCTGATACTTACCTGTTGCAATTTCGATGCTTTGAGAATCGCTAGTTCAGAAAATTGTCCCTGTATTTTCCTTGGTCCAGATGGCGTATATTCGAGGAGTACACTGAGATATGTGTGGGAAGCTTTAAGCCTTGGCAAAAGGGCTTTTCTTTCTTCACACCTTAGAGCCAATGAGATACCTGGAAGGGAAGTGTGTGACTCATTAGCTAGGCATGATGATAATGTAAAAATTATTGATATGCATGGTCGTCGCCTTGTAAGGCTGGGACTGGATCATATGCATCGAGTTTCTCAATCGATGTTTTGGCCGGAAATTTACACCACGTATGATAATAAAAAGCATATTTTTTCTAATAATGCCACTCAACTGTATTGCCAAGTGGATAACGATACAGTCTTACAAAGAAACTTTACACTTCATCCTCTGATGCTTTATCCAGTAGAGCCTGTTGTACGGCACGGATTTTTATCTATAGATATGTCTTTGATTCGACACGCAGTGAAAGATTACAATAGTGTATTTGTTTGTAGCGATAGCGATCTGCAAATGACGATTGATCTTACGCCGGAAAGTTATCAGGGTTTTGATAAGCACTTATCTGACGGTGAGCCAAATTATAGTGAGATTGCACGTTGGTTTTGGATCCACAATGACGGATTTCATGAGAGGTTTATGAGGACTCCCGTCGTCTTGCACTCAGAAGAAGCGGTAAATCAACACAAGTTGAAAGAGATGATCTCTACAACCACCAGTGTCATAGACAAGATCACTAGTACTGTTAACGAAATGCATAGTGCTAATTTATTGTAGAAGAATTTTTTTGCCTATGTCCGTAAACAAAGCATTCCTATTAGAAGAGCTAAAAGCTTTTGCCAAAGCCTCTGGTGACCACAACCCTATTCATACGAATGAGGAGGTAGCTCGAAGGTTAATATTTGGAAGCGTTATTGTTCATGGCATTTATGCGCTATGCAAATTACTGGAGTACGCTTTTGGTCTGGTAAATGAGAACGTAAAGTTATCGATAGTTAATTTACAAGCAGATTTTCTAAAACCCATTAAAGTTGGTATTGAAGTTACGCTGAAGCTAGACACATTTACGGCAAATGAAATGTCTGGTGTAATATTAGACAGCAACTCATCCACTGTTCTACTTAAAGTTTCTTGTAGTCTTCGTTCCTTAAAGGAATCTGCATTACCTGAGTACTCTTACGCCCCTTCCACCGAAGCCGTACCTAAAGAGCTGTCTTCGGAACAAATGCCTGAAACTTTTGCTCGTGAGACAAAAGCCTTTTTAGATATGAGTATTCTGCGAAAGTTATTGCCTCTTTTATCTGAAAGGTTGGTTTTAGGAGATATTCTACTACTGTTTGGTTCTAGTAGAATTGTTGGGATGAAATATCCAGGGTTGCACTCTCTTTACTCGTCATTGAATGTTATAGATACTCCAGGCAGTTATAACAGGACCGATTATATTAGATATTCCCTTAGTAACTACGATAGGCGAATTAATCGAGCAGAAATAAACATGCTTTTCGACCAAAAGCAAGCGACTGTTATTGCTTACCGAAGGCCGCCACCAGTCCAGCAATTGCAAGGCTTCAGACTTGAAAAATATCCACGACTACCGCTTTATGCAAAGCGCCGAGCCCTTGTTCTTGGTGGATCGCGCGGGCTAGGTGCAGCAGCTAGCCTTATACTAGCTGCTAGGGGGGCTTCGGTTATGATTACTTACAACCGAGGTAAGCGTGAAGCAGAAACACTAGCTAACCAGATAAACCGGTTCGGTGGAGAAGCTAAAATAGTGCAAATTAATGTTTGCAACGAGTCTATCGATAATTGTAAGGATATTCTTTCATTTGCGCCAACGCACCTCTATTATTTCGCAAGTCCGCATATCTTTGCGGGTGAAAGAAGTTTCTTTTCATCGGGCCTATATAATCAATTTTGTAAAGTATATGTAACGAAATATGTTGAAATTGTTAGATGTCTTCATAAAGAAAAGCTTCGCTACGTGTTTTATCCATCCTCTATAGCTATTGAAGAAAAGCCTATAAATATGCAAGAGTATGTGCTTGCAAAGGTCTCGGGCGAGTATGCTTGTGACTATTTGGAGAAAACGTTTTCAACATTAAGGGTTTTTCGACCCAGGCTAGAGCGCGTTAGAACAGATCAGACAGCAAGCTTGCTCCCTGTTAGCGCGTTAGATTGTTATGACTGCCTTGATCCTCTGTTTAACGAGTTTGATCACCTGTATCACAAAGAGAATCTTTAGACTTTTAGGCGATCCATGTCGCTATCACCTTTCGTAATATACCACTGATGGATGTCTATTGTTCTATCTCTCCTATGCGGCGGAAGGTCGATGGCAACCCTTAAATCATGCTTGATATAGTTAAGTGGCCTAAATAAGGCTGGAATATTTTCCTTGATGTTAGAGCTAAGAGTGAATCCTATTTTCGTCATAGTGTCACCCAGTGATGACAAGGTACAGTAAAAGTCGATTAAAATAGTTTGGTGATCCGCTATATTGTCGATTATGTATGATAACGCGCAGGCCGATGATGCTTTGTCAAACGTCCATTCAGTTATTCGTACTACATTATCGTCGGAGCCAAGTATTTGCTCCTTCCGCAGCACGCAGTACATTGTGGGACAAGTTTTCGACACAAAGACTTTGTATTGATGAGATGGGATATCTATATAACGCCAGTTAAGATATTTTCCCGTACGTCGCACCCCATTTGCATAGTTCCCGTTATGCAATACAGAATAATCAATATCATCGTCAAATCTATACACTGCCTCTATGACCGAGGTCTTACTGAGCTCGGAGTTATCTATAAAATAATTGTTGGTGAAGGTGTTATGATTAAAATATTTAGATGCTGCCGCCGAGGGAAGTATTAAAACATAGCGCTCGATCGAGTCATGTGTAGGAATCTTCAGTGATTGACAAATAGGGTAGGACTCACTGCTTAGTCCTAGCAGAAGCCTGTTATCCAGGTTTTCCACCGCTTTATTTAATAGACGAAGGCCGGTTATATCTTTGGGTAATGAAGTCCAGTGTTGTAACATGCAACCACTGGCTATCTTCCCGTTTATCCACAAGTTGCATGGGACATAGCCGATGAAACCATTGATACCTTCTTTATTAAAGCTAACGAAAAAATTGTATTGCTTTTCTTCGCTCAGATACTGCCAGTTGAAATGGTCTAGCTGCCTAATTAGTGGGTTGTTTGGATAGACTTTGGTGAATAATTTTTGAAGTTCTTCCCATTTCGATATTTTTAGACGATGAATACTCATTTTTTCAATTCAATCGATTCAACAATTGATTGTAGCGAGTTTAGCTCTACTAATTCTGATTCAGTGAATACGATCCCTAATTGCTGTTCAATTGCTATCATCATATTCATATGATTTAACGAATCCCATTTTTCAATAGACTCCGCGTGTGCTTCATCGCCTATTTCAGATATCGGAATAGAGAGAATATCGGCCATTATCTGCTTTATTTCATTTATCAACATATTTATTTACTCAAGAAACGTGGTGATGGAATCGTTAGTTGCGCCTTTTCTGCACTATAAAGATGCGTTTGCTCTGTTTGTTCTACTGAGGTAAAGCCTAGCTTATCCCAAAATGATGAAACTTGGTCGTTTTTGAGAGTTCTGGTATAGGTTGCTATAAGCTGTCCAGGGCTCCATTGAGCATAGATATCTTCTATGCATTTTTCTATGAAATAAAACTCAAGATCTTTACCTAGTATCCGGCAGCTTAGTAGGAATGTATCAATTATCACATCGCTTTCATCTAGTTGTGCGATAAATAAGCCTGTGATTCCGTAGTCGCCATATCTATCACTTACCTGTAGAGCCTTGACAAAGTAAGATGGAGACGCCGCCATTGCTTTAATCTCGCCAAGATTACGGCGGCGAGTGGTGAGGTTGAACTGATTGGTCTTTTGGGTTAATTGCGTTAGCCGACCGAAATGCTTTTCTTCTGGCGTAAAGACATTCGGTGAGACATCCAAAGCAGCCAAAAAAGATTCTAAATCTGTATATTTCTCAGCTACTTTTATACGCACCTTTTCACTTTCATAAAGCTGAGTGCGAACTTTATCTTCATCCGATATCAGGGGGAAGCCGTCAAAACTGCGCGAATTTTCAATCAATGAGGGAAGGTCGTATGGCGGTACATTAGCGCAAATAGTTTCGACTTCAGGTAGCTCTTGTTCAATAAGGGCTATTTCAGTCGGGGAGTCATCAATAAAAACCATGCTATCCAATCCAAGGTTTAATTCCATAGCAATTTTACGAATATTGGTTGCCTTGTCATCCCAGTTTATTTGCATTGCTACGATATTTTGCCGTTTAATAAGGCAGCTAGGATGCCTATCAAGCACAGCCAATACATCTTCTTGGTTGTTTTTGCTCGCCAAGCAGAGAAGTACACCTTTATCTAAAAGTGCAACAACCTGTTTTTGAAAATCATAATATGCTCGACCTGGGTAGTCTGACTGACTTAAGAGTATTCCCTCAATCCCATCTTCACCAATGACTCCACCCCATAGGGTATTGTCGCAATCAAGTATGAGCACTTTTTTAGGGGGGCAAAATGTTGAACAAATAATCGGAGCAATATCTCTACTGTATTCCGCCCAATATGAAGGAGTGAATGGTGAGCTAGCAAGGTACTTATAGCGCCTGTCTATTGCCGCATTGGAGCCTATTCTTGAGACAAGTAGATTAGGGTCTTGGTACACCGTTCTCGGATAGTGTTTATAGCAGAGTCTTCTGAGACTGTTGTTAATGCTTCTAACATATCGAGCTATCCCTGATTCCAGGTCGACCGAGGTAGTACTTGGCAATAAAAGTCCGTTGATTATAAGAACAGCCTTTGTTTTCGCCAAATAGCATTGGATCAACTGTTGTAGTGAGTTGTCTAATTGCCCTAGCTCAGCTTGGTGATCTGTGCGAACAATAAGCTCACTTAAAAGAGATACAAGTATATAGTCTGCATTTTCTATATCAGATGGCAGAATATATGCGTCCATAAAAGCAGTGTTGTAATTACCAACAGAAATATCGAGCTTTACGCCTCTTTCAAAGCAACTAACCTTAAGCGGCGCAATTAGTTGCTCTACTGTATAATTGCGAGCAATATACAGCTTTTGTACCGGTAGCTTATCAAGGGTATGTTTATCAAGCCCGTTTAATTTTTTTGAAACTTCTGTAATATTCGCCAAGTCGGTACTTGCCAATTTCCGTTTCGTTACAACGTCAGACATAAGCCAAACAACACCCCTTTAGCTATCACTCAACCTTTTCTGTTGCCAGTTCTCCAGGTTATTATCCAGGTCAAAAAGTCGACAGCCCCGACAGAGTGAAATTTCATTACGTCGGCCTGTGCTATGTTGTTCGCGAACTTTTTGCCACTTTTCTCCGCGCCAGACTTCAGCAATACTTTGTGTATTTATATCTCCCAAGTTAGCAACTCCGTCAAAGTCTTGGGGGCAAAGTGGTACTATACCCATGGCGGTTACGTGCATGGTTGACCATGGCAATACGCAAGGATGAAAAACATTCCCGTAGGAGGGTGTGTGTCCTTCCCACTCTTTTTGATTTCCCCAGTTATGAGCTTTCTTCATATAGATACGGTCGGTATCCTTTCTTAACTCTCCCCAGAAGTTTTCCCACTTTTTAAGAGCTTCTTGATGTTGAATATTATTTATATCGTAAAAGGAAACGCCTCTTACACGAATGACGCAATTTGGGTTTATTTGGTCTCTTAACTTAAAGAATCCACGAATGTTAGCAATAACATCATTGTAATTTAGGCCAACTCGAGTTTTTTCGTAATTTTCTTTATCTACAGCATCGATAGACAACATGATTTCATCCAAGCCTGCTTCAAGAAGCTCTATAGACTTCTTCTCAAATAACCTTGAGGCATTGGTCGATATGCTGACTCTCTTAATCCCTATATCTTTAAGCTTTTTTACCCGTTTCACAATTTTTTTGTCGAGTAGCGGTTCGCCTGCACGCTGCAATGCGAGGAATTCAATCCAGTCTGAGTAATCTGACATTTCCTCGACAATTTTATCAAAAAGGTTATCAGCCATTAAGGGGACGGACTTGTCCCATTCATCGACGGGACAAAAAGGACAGTGAGCATTACAAATTCGAATCGTCTCGATTTGAAAATACTTAGGGAAATATAGTGCATCTTGGAGGCTGTCTACATCGGCTCGGCGGCGTATATCTTCTAACTCTTTGTTCAGTGTTGTTTCTGTTACGTCTATTTTTTCATATATCATTTCGATGTCTCCAGTGTTGTTCTGTTCGGGACAGAACATCAAAACCGATAAACTACTATCGGCATTTTGAGTTATTTATTTAGTTTTGGACAGAAACAAAGTACAAAGTAAAACCAAGCCATTTTGTGGTGGCCGGTATGCACCACCTCATCATTCATTGAAAAACACATCGTGCGAGCAAAGTAGTTGTCTATAAGCGTTAAAAGTTCATCTTTATCATAGCAGTGGATGTGTGAAGCTTGGCTTAGTGCTCCCTGATGTGGGTAGGAGTATATGCTAGGCGTCCCACAAACGAAAAAACCATGCTCATGAGTCACTTGACTGGCTTGTTCAACAAGCTTATGACCTAGTTCTGGTTCCATGTGTTCAATGACATCCAGGTTTACAACGACGTCAAATTTTTCACTTGGTTGATAATTAAAGAAGTCTTCAACGACGAAGTTTATATTTTTGCGTTGGTTGTAGCTAAGTGCTTCACTAATTTCATGCTCTTTAATGTCTAGTCCCACAACTTCTTTACAATGTTGTGATAGAAACATACTTCCCAAGCCCGAACCGCAACCAACTTCTAACACTCTGTCTGTTGGTTTAATTAACTTTGCAATAAATTTATATCGTGCCAGGCGAATAAATAGCCTCAGCAGGTTTCCCTCAACAAAACTGCCATACTCTGGTGGCAGAGTAACCCCATCGGGAAAGGTGGAATACAGCTCTTTTACTAGCTCGCTGTATAGTTTTTCATCCTTGTTATATTGGCTACTGTGCTGTAAGTCTTGATCTTGGCTCATTTAGTCATTGCCTCTAAAAATCTTAATTTTTGTCTTTTCCCACCATTCTGGCGGCTTTTCATTAGACTTTTCCCAGGGACCGGTTGCTACTTCATGGATAATCGCATGATCGCCATGTATTTTGAGGGTATGCCAATACGGCGTACTTAAATGATAATAACTGGACAAGCCTGTTTCTTTATCTCCTAACTGCAATTCATGAGCCAAGTTGCCAGAGTCATCAAAAAGGAAGACGGATACCCTTCCTTTTAACACATGAAAACTCTCTGTTTTACCATCTAAATGCCGGTGAAGAGGGATCTCACAGCCTGCGGCAAAGGCTATAATCATTTCCTGCACGGGGCTATCGGGGGAGCGATGAAGGCATACTCTTGCTCTTCTAAGGTCCGAATTACCTGCTCGTTGTACCAGCTCGTTTGTTAGCTCTGGGCCTAGCATAAAGACAGGGCCATCGTTTTGCAGTATGTTGTTTGTAACTTCGTTAATTGTGTTATTCATGGTTTTCAAAAAACTGTAGTATGGTATCTACTACAAACTGTACTTCGTTATCCGATAATTTTTCGTGGCATGGGATTGCTAATTTTTTGGCAAATAGTTTGTTAGCATTAGTCGTCCTGCACTCAGCTTGTTTATAGGCTGGTTCATGCGAAATAATGGGATGATAAACCTTTGACTCTATGTCATTTTGGGTCAGATGGGCTAGCAGGGCGTCTCTATGTTCGGTCAATATGTTAAATGTGTAGTAAACATGTTTGCGCTCTTCAATATCCTTGGGGCAACTGACCAAGTGGCCAAAAGATTGCCGGTAATAGGAGGCAATTTCCCGCCGCTTTTGGATTAAGTCATTAACCTGCTCAAGACGATATTGCAAAAATGCAGCCTGTAGCGTATCTAACCTCGCGTTTGTACTTGGCCAACGGCATAATTTCCGGTCTTCAAGTCCGTTATATCTTAACGTTTCAAGTTTAAGTCTCAGCGTTTCATTAGCGGTAAGAACAATGCCAGCTTCGCCCATACCAGCTAAGATCTTCATCGGATTTAAACTTATAGCACCAATATCACCCAATGTCCCTGCATAGCGCCCGCCAGCTGTAGCCCCAAATGCTTGTGAAGCATCTTCTACGACTTGAAGTTTGAACTCGTCGGCAATCTTTTGTATTTCAGCCATATCTGCCATTAGCCCCCCGTAATGAACAGGAATAATAGCTTTGGTCTTCGGTGTAATGAGCGAGCGTATACTATCAGGATCGATGTTGAGATCCTCACCTAAATCAGCAAATACAGGTTTGGCACCTGTTAGAGAAATGGCATTTGCTGTTGCCACAAATGACATACAGCTGGTGATAACTTCATCCCCAACATTGATACCTAGCGCTTTCAGGGCTAGAAATATGGCATCGCTTCCCGAGCCGACACCAATCGCATAAGGCGAGGATGTATAGCGACTTATGCTTTCCTCAAATCGCTCGACTTCAGGTCCAATAACCAAGAGGCCATGATCCAGGATATTGTCAAGAGCCTGATGGAAGGCTTTGCGTTCATCTGGGTCGGTAACGCTAAGATTTAAAAAGCGAACTTTCATTTTTCACCCATTTCAATAGAGCAGCGAATGCTCTCTCCGCTACGCATTTTCTCAATCGCCTCATTGATACGATCTAAATCAAATCGATGACTAATCATCCCGTCTGTTGAAAAATAACCTTGTTGTTGGAGGTTTAGAAGGCGTGGTATGTGGTAATTGGGTTCAATATCGCCCCCATGGCATCCCGTTAGTACTTTGGTAAAGTGTAGTTGCAATGAATCGATTTGCATCTTGTCGCTGGGAGATTTAGGTACGCCAACAAGGACAACGCGAGATGTTTTGGCGGCTAGCGAATACGCTTGTTCTCGAACTGCATTAATCCCCGTGTTTTCTATCACAATATCGGGGCCATCCGGAATTATATCGAGCAGCTTTTCACGAACGTTCTCTGTTGTTGAATTGATGGTGTGGGTTGCCCCAAACTGCTTGGCCTTGTCTAGTTTATGCTGGTGTATATCTATAGCGATAATAGG
>CESG01139739.1_pt1 | contig 10901 bp, 11 predicted proteins | sample 531121 | NCBI WGS metagenome assembly CESG01 (sample SAMEA2621287, study PRJEB7988) | marine metagenome | biome: marine biome (ENVO:00000447); feature: mesopelagic zone (ENVO:00000213); material: "saline water (ENVO:00002010), including plankton (ENVO:xxxxxxxx)" | depth 800 m
GACACCGGCTTCCTGGTTGTAGGTCAGGAGGCCGATCCAGGCCGAATCCTCGAAGTCCGTCTGCAGTTGTCCGTAGGACACGTCGGCGCCGAAGCCCGAGTTATGCTGGTATGCACAGCCGGCCGAGAGCGCGGTCACGCCGTCCTCGAAGTAGAGGGACTCGAAGTAATCAGCGCGGGCACGGCAGGGCACGGACATGATGTCGCCGTGAACCTGCGCACCGAAGCGGTAGTCACCGAGGTCGATCGAGTCGGAATTGAAGTAGCTGCCATCGACGAGGAAGTAATCCCCGAGATCGAGGTTCGTATTCAGGCTGGTGACGCCGCTGTCAGAGACTTCGTCGCCGATGATGCGGTTGAACATGCCATTTTCATGGCCGATATTAATGTCATAGCCCTGGGCGAGTGCCCCAGCCGTGAGCATGAGAGCTGCAAAAGCAGCAGTCAAGGTACGAAGCATGGCAAAACTCCTTTGCTGTTGCCATTGGTACTGGGTAAGTTAAAACATTTTTTAATATAAAAGTCAAGGTATAGTATTATGTCTCTATGCATCACGCACTTCTATATATAGATTCTCCAAACAGCTGCAAAAGCTGTACCAAAGCACTGCAAAAAGAACTCAATGTTTCTTCAATTGATACTCGTGTATACGAGCAGGAAAAATTTCCTATAGCAGATGCAAGAACTCTTGTGCAAAATATTCAAACAACTCCATTGGCAGGAGAGAAAACGCTAACGGTAATAGCAGTAGAGAAAGTAGATATTGAGGCACAAAATGCTCTTCTTAAAATTGCAGAAGAGCCCCCAAAACACGCCCATATTGCCCTTATTGTACCAAGTATAGATATGTTACTTCCAACGCTTATTTCTCGTTTTGTTTTATTCGGGAGTAATTCGGGAGTAGATGACACATCTTCTGCAAAAGAATTTATGTCTGCAACAACAGCAGCTCGGCAGAAAATAACCGAGAAGATTGTAAAAGATAAAGACAATCTTGCAGCAAAAACTTTAATACGAGACCTCGAATCATTTTTTGCAAAATCGTCAGAGAAGGAAAAGTATAAAGATGAAATACAGGATCTTATGGCATTTAGGCAGTACATAGAACAACGAGGTGCAAGTATGAAATTTATGTTGGAGCACCTGGCTCTTACACTTCCACAGATAAAGTAAGTCGTGCTACAATCAGCCCGTTATGGATCAACTAAAAGCAAAAGTAGCAGAGACAAAAGAATGGCTCATCAAAGAGCTTTCAGGAGTTCGAACAGGAAGAGCAGCGCCGCAGCTTCTTGAGAATGTGCGTATTGATGTGTATGGGGCAATGACGCCGCTTGCACAAGTTGCGACTGTTGGGGTAGAGGATGTAAAAACTCTTGTTGTTTCTCCATGGGACAAAGAAAATATAAAGAATATTGAAAAAGCTGTTGCTGAAGCTGATCTTGGGGTTTCTACACAGGCAGGAGATACAAGTGTGCGGGTTATCTTTCCAGATTTAACTGCAGAGCGTCGGGACATGCTTTCAAAACTAGTGGGAGATAGGCTAGAGCAGGCAAAGGTAACGCTGCGCGGTGCTCGAAATGATGCAATCAGTGGATTTGAAAAGCAGAAGAAAGATGGCGAGATTGGAGAGGATGAACTTTTTGGTTTCAAGGATGAGGTGCAAAAGGTAATTGAGGAGGGAGCAAAAGAACTTGAGGAACTTGGGGTTAAGAAAAGGGCGGAAATTTCAGAATAATGGGAATTATTACGTTCATAGTTGTACTTGTTGCGCTCATTATTGTTCATGAGTTTGGGCACTTTGTTGTGGCAAAGCTCTCAAAGATGCGTGTTGATGAGTTTGGTCTTGGATATCCTCCAAAACTTTGGGGAAAGAAAATAGGGGAGACTGAATATACACTCAATGCACTTCCATTTGGTGGGTTTGTAAAAATCTATGGGGAGGATTCAGATGCACCAACAAAGGATGCTCCTCGAGCATTTACTAATCGTCCACGTATCTTACAGGCCGCAACACTTCTTGCAGGAGTTGCAATGAATGTTCTTCTCGCGTGGGTGTTGCTTGTAATTGTTTTAAGTTCAGGAGCACCTCGTGCTCTAGCGCCAGATCAAGTTGCTAGTGCAATAGATGTTGAACTTGCGGTGACGTACGTTGTTCCTGGAACACCAGCTGCTGATGCAGGTCTTAAGGCAGGAGATATTTTGGTAGAAGGGGTATATGAAAACACCTCATTTAGTGGATCAGATGTAGATAGTTTTGTGAATTTTGTAGGAGGAGCAACAGATAAAGAAGTTTCTCTTATTGTAGAGCGTGGAGATGACGAACTAGAACTCTCTATTATTCCAGAGCAAGGAATTGTAGAAGGGCAGGGTGCTATTGGAGTAGGGCTTGCACAGATTGGCGTACTCAATCTTCCATTTCACCAAACTCTAGGAGAGTCTGTGATTGTCACAGGAGTCCTTCTAAAAGATATAACAATAGGAATTACAACATTCCTATACCAAGCCCTTACATTCTCAGCTGATTTCTCTCAGATTGCAGGACCTATTGGTATTGCAGGAGTTGTAGCAGATGCCGGAGAGAGTGGAATCATTCCGCTTCTTTCTCTTACGGCTCTTATTTCTCTTAACCTTGCAGTTATTAACTTGCTTCCAGTTCCAGCGCTCGATGGAGGGCGACTTCTTTTCGTTGCGGTTGAATCAATAATCAGGCGGCCACTTCCAGCTGTTGTTGCACAAACTGCAAATACTATTGGATTCCTTCTACTAATTCTTCTCATGATTGTGGTCTCTATAAGTGATATTGGGAAATTGTTGTAAAAAAACGGACCACCTTCTCGAAGGAAGATAGTCCGTATAATGTACTTTGCGAGGTTATTATTCAGCCTCGCCTTTAGCTTTCGCTTCACGCTCGGATGATTGACGCACTTTCTGGATCAGCTCATCTGCAAGAGTGATCTCCTCAGGAGTGAACTTTTCCTCTCCTGTAAAGATCTCAAGTTTCATTGTGCTCACGAGTCCGTTCGCGACCTCGATTGCATAACGTCCGAGGTTTGTCGTCGCCGCGATATTTGCGATGACGAAGAAACGTGCCTTCGGGGACGAGCATTCTCCCGAACCAAGACGAATCAGTCTTTTCAGGATTACTTGCCCAGCAGGCAAGAGTCTCTTCTCCTCCGATGCGGTGATTGCGTGAATTGCCCTGACCAGAGGCTGGGGCGCACACTCATCAAGCGCATCAAAACTTCTGGTGAGTTCGAGAATGATTTCGAGTATATTCTTCGCCTGCTTGCCCCTTTTCCCAGGCATTTTGACTGACTTTGCAATAAGCGCCAGTTCATCAAGCTCAGCACACTTGGTCACGCCCTCAATTTGAAGCAAAAGCGATTTGTTAATAGGCTCTAAAGAACTACCCACCGATACCTCCTGTGTTGGTGTGGGAACATAAGCACTATGAAGTAAAAAACTAGTTTAGTCAATTAGTAATATATTCATTTGCCCATATGAGAGCGCTCCCATATAATGAGCCTTAATGCGACAAAGTAAGCTATTGGGAAAGACGCGCAAAGAAGCGCCAAAAGATGAAGAAGCACGAAATGCACAACTCCTTATTCGTGCAGGATATGTCCACAAAGAAATGGCAGGAGCTTACGCTTTTCTGCCACTTGGATGGAATGTAATAAAAAAGATTGAGCAGATCATTCGTGAAGAAATGGATGCTGTTGGAGGGCAAGAGATGCATCTTACTGCTCTTCAGAACAAAGCTTCGTGGGAAGCAAGTAATAGATGGGACGATCAAGTTCTTGATGTATGGTTTAAGACGCAGCTTCAAGCAGGTGGAGAGGTTGGTTTAGCTACAACACATGAAGAGCCTCTCACAAACCTTCTAACAGATCACATTGCAAGTCATAGGGATCTTCCAACGTACGCATATCAGATTCAAACAAAGTTTCGAAACGAGCTTCGTGCAAAGAGCGGCTTGCTTCGTGGGCGAGAGTTTCGAATGAAGGATCTTTATTCTTTCTCAAAGACAGAAGAAGAGCATCAAGAATTTTATGAAAAAGCAAAGCAAGCGTACAAGAATGTCTTTGATCGACTTGGTATTGGAGAGCGTACATATCTAACCTTTGCCTCAGGAGGATCTTTTGCAGAATTTAGTCATGAGTTTCAGATGGTAACTGAAGCGGGTGAAGATACTATTTATGTTGATGAGGAGAAGGGGATTGCGATAAATGAAGAGGTGTACAACGATGAGGTCCTCGAAAAGCTTGGACTAAAAAAAGAAAATCTAAAGGAAGTAAAGGCAACAGAAGTTGGAAATATCTTCTCTCTAGGAACACGCTTCTCACTTCCTCTAAAACTTATGTACAAAGATGAGGCGGGGGAGCCACAGCCTGTAGTTATGGGATCATATGGAATTGGTTCTTCACGACTTATTGGTGCAATCTCAGAAGCGCTTGCAGATGAAAAGGGTCTTAGTTGGCCAAGAGCAATCTCTCCATTTGATATTCACCTCATCCAACTTCAAGATGAAGTGAAGGAGGATGCAGAAAGTCTGTACAACAAACTTACAGAAAAGGGGTATTCAGTACTCTTGGATGATAGAGACAAGAGTGCAGGTGAGAAGTTTGCTGATTCTGATTTAATTGGAATTAGCAAGAGGGTTGTTGTAGGAAAGAGAGGAATTGAAAATGGAACGTACGAAGTAACGGATCGAAGTACGGGAGAAACTGCCGATATGAAAGAGGAGGACGTATGCCAGATATAGCAAAAATATTCAGAGGACTTTTTGGGCATGATATAGGAATTGATTTAGGGACAGCAAATACGCTTGTCTATGTTCGAGGTAAGGGGATTTTGATAAATGAACCTTCTGTTGTTGCGGTAAATAGTAAGACAGGGCAGGTGGTGGCTGTGGGAAATGAAGCGCGAGAGATGATCGGGCGGACTCCAGCTCACATTACAGCAATCCGCCCTCTTCAAGATGGCGTTATCTCAGACTTTGAAGTAGCAGAGGAGATGCTCGCGTACTTTATTGAAAAGGTACAAGGAGATGAGCGAAGGCTTTTTGGCCCTCGTGTGGTTATTGGTATTCCATCTGGCATTACTAATGTAGAGAGTAGGGCGGTACGTGATGCTGCAATTAATGCAGGAGCACGAGAGGTGTATATCGTAGAAGAACCTATGGCAGGAGCTATTGGTGCAAAGCTTCCAATTAGAGAGCCTGTTGGAACCATGGTCATTGATGTTGGTGGAGGAACTACAGATATCGCAATGATCTCACTTGGCGGAATTGTTGCGTCAAAACAATCAACTATTGCAGGTGATGCATTTAATCGAGACATCATCGACTACATTCGTGATGAATTTAAGATGATTGTTGGGGAGAAGACTGCAGAGGATTTGAAAATGAAGGTAACAAGCCTCACGCCGCTTGCAGAGCAGCTTCATATGACAGTACGTGGGCGAGATATTTTAACAGGGCTTCCTCGAGAGGTTGTTGTAACGGATGCGCATATACGATCAGCGCTCGCTCCATCAATCGAGGGACTTATGGAGGTGATACAGGAAGTCGTAGAGATAACTCCTCCTGAAGTGCTTGGAGATATTATACAAAGAGGGGCATATATTTTTGGAGGAGGAGCGTGCATGCGTGGACTTTCTAAAATGCTTAAAAACGTATTAGGAGTACCGGTACACGTAGTAGAGGAGCCACTTACTGCAGTAGTGCGTGGTACAGGTATCATTACCGAGAACGTAAAAGATTATAAGGATGTAGTATTAGCTCATGAAGAAGACTTGGCGCCGAAAACGTAGCATCATTTCAATACCTCCGTTTTTTATAATTGCGGGAGGAGTATTTTTCCTTGGATGGGCACTTGTCTCTGCTTTCTCTCATATTGCACCAGGTGCTTTGGAAGGAGTTTTTGCGCAGTCAGCAAATATAAACTCCTCAACTGCCTCTGCAAGCAACAGCTTCCTTTCATTTTTTAAAGACAAGAGTGACTTAGAAGCAAAAGTAAAGCGATTAGAGGACAGTGAGCTAGCTCTTCAATTACAGCTTCAAATTGCCTCATTCACGCAGCAAGAAAATGCTGATTTACGCGAGCTTGTAAGGTACATTCCTCAAAGTGGTGTATTGGGAAGCGTTGTTGCATGGCCACCAAAGACAGCGTACGACACACTTCTTATTGAGACGGGGGAGGATGTGTCTGTTGGAGACTTAGTGTTGGGACGAGGAATAGCTCCTATTGGTACTGTAGAGCGCACAGAGGGGCGTTATGCGTACGTCACGCTCTTCTCTGCGGGGGATTTGCAAACACAGGTACGTGTGGGAGCTGAGAGACTGCCGCTTGAGCTAACAGGGCGTGGAGGAGGAAGTGCATTTATTGTTGCCCCCAAAGAAGTTTCAATTGATAGAGGGGATGAAGTTTTCTTCCCGTACAACGGAAATACATTTATGGGGCACATTGGGGCGGTGGAGACTAATCCATCATCTTCTACAAAAAAACTTTGGATCATTTTCCCTAAGCACTTCTATGCATATACGTGGGTGAGTGTTGTTCCGTATCCTGGAATATGAAATACCTTATAACTTTTATCGTAATGACAATTGGATTTGTTTTTTTGCCGTGGTGGGGAACATTTTTCTTAGGAGTACTTACTCTAATTTACACACAAGGTCATGTGGCGCTTTTATTTACAATTCTTCTTGATTTCTATGCACTTCCTCAAGAATTTCCTTATGCTTCAGGAATCTTTCTCCTTCTTATGGTGCTGGCACACATCATAAAGGACAGAATGTTCGATGGTGTAGAATAGGCATATATGCGGCGTGGGAAGATAACAAGACGTGCAGATTTTGAGATTGAGCCAGATGAAGTTCTTCTTGATGCTTCCAATCTTCCAAGTTTTGATACGGATCAGTTCCAAGGAAGAATCATTGCTCCAATTGAAAAAAGATCCCTCTCTATATTTGCTATAGGATTTGTTCTTGTACTTATTGTTCTCATTGGAGAAGCTTTTCATCTACAGGTAAGTCAGGGGTCTGAACTTCAGGCACGAAGTGAGAATAATAGACTTGAACAATCTATTATCTTTGCAGAACGAGGAGTGGTGCTCGATAGAAATGGAGAAGTGCTTGTTGGAAATATTCAAGATGAAGATTCTTTTGCAAAAAGAGAATATGCATCTCCTGGATTCGGGCACTTGCTTGGATATGTATCGTATCCCAAAAAAGATAAAGCAGGGTATTGGTACAGTACAGAAATTGAAGGAGTGGCAGGGCTTGAGGCAGTATTTGATGATCGTGTGCAGGGAGAGAACGGGCTTGTGCTTATTGAAACAAATGCGCTCGGTGAAGAGAGTTCAAGTGAGACGGTATTAAAGCCACTTACAGGAGAGAATCTACAACTCACTATTGATGCAAATATTCAAAAGAGCTTACACACACATATAAAAACTCTCGCAGATCAGATTCCATTTGAAGGGGGATCAGGAATCATTATGGACGTAAATACAGGGGAGATTTTAGCTCTTACAAATTATCCTGAATACAATCCAAACATCTTAGCCTCAGGGGAAGACAGAGATACTATCGTTTCGTATCAAAATGATGCGCGAAAGCCATACCTCAATAGAGCTGTTTCAGGGCTCTTTACTCCAGGGTCTGTAGTAAAGCCTTTGGTTGCTATAGCAGCACTTGAGGAGAAGGTTGTTGGCATCAATAACACCTTTTTAAGTACAGGGCAGATTAGTATTCCAAATCCATACTTCCCAGATCAACCAACCATCTTTCGAGATTGGAAAGTACATGGGTATGTAAATGTTGTGCGAGCACTCGCAGTATCTTCAAATGTATTTTTCTACATTGTAGGGGGAGGGTATGAGGGCCAAGAAGGTTTGGGCATCGATACTATTTCAAAGTGGTTTAAAGACTTTGGTCTTGGAGAGCCAACAGGAATCCAATTTGCATCTGAAGAGAAGGGGTTTATTCCAACTCCAGCATGGAAAGAGGAAGCGTATAACGAAGACTGGAGGGTGGGAGATACATACTACACAGCCATTGGGCAGTATGCGGTACAAGTTACGCCACTTCAGATGGTTCGCGCTGTTGCTGCAATTGCAAATGGAGGAGCCCTTGTTACGCCAACTATTATTGCAGGAGAGTTTGGTACGGATAAGAAAGTAAATTTCAGTGAAGAGAGCAGAGATATTGTTGTCTCTGGAATGAGAGAAGCGGTAAATAATAGTGAGGTTGGGACTGCAAGAGGGCTTAAAAATAATCATGTATCTGTTGCCGCAAAAACAGGAACAGCCCAAGTTGGTTCTGGAAATAAATTCCATAATGCATGGGTGGAAGGTTTCTTTCCGGCTGAAAATCCCAAGTATGCTTTTGTTGTTGTGATGGATAGAGGGCCAAGCTCTAACCTAATTGGAGCAGTATCGGTAATGCGAAATGTTATTGAGGATATGGCCAATTCTTCTCCACAGTACTTTGTAGTTGACTAGGTGTAAATCCTGCGTAGAATAGTGTGAATTCATATGTCAGGAGAAGACACAGTACTAACAAGAGAAAAATTTGATGAGCTCGTAGCAGAGCTCGATAATCTTAAAACTGTCCGCCGAACAGAAATCGCGGAATCTTTGGAGTATGCACGTTCTCTAGGAGATCTTTCAGAGAATGCTGAGTATCAGGAAGCTCGAGAGCTTCAGGCTGCTACTGAGGAGCGAATCCGAAAATTGGAGGATATCATCAAGCGAGCAAAGATTATTTCTCATAAGAAAAGTGACGTTGTTGATTTCGGTTCTGAGGTAACAATCGTAAAGGTGGGAGATAAGGAAAAGCATGACTATATTATTGTGGGAAGCGAAGAGGCAGACATGCGCTCACGAAAGATCTCACACGTATCTCCACTAGGATCAGCAATGATGGGGAAGAAGAAAGGAGATGAGTTTGACTTTAAGACTCCAAGTGGAAAACAGCAGTACAAAATTGTTTCTGTGAAATAAAAAAAGAAGCCCCGAGTTGCCTCGGGGCTTCTTGTTAGTCACGATTTCGGAAAAATCTGAAGTAGTGTTCTCCCGTACGTTTGCAGTAATCAGGAACAAAATGCCCCTCAGTTTGCATGCGGTCCATGTATTCGGAGGACCAGCTTCCGTAATAGGGAATTGGGCCCCAGATTACTTCAGCTCTCATCGTCACAGTTCGTTCAGTATCACCTTCACGAATTTTCACAACAGCCTTCTGGCCAATCTTTTTGGCACGTAAGATGGGTGTAAAAGCACGAAGTTCTTCTTGAGATTTGAATTCTAATGGTTTCCCATTGTACTCAAGAATTCTTGCTCCAAAACGAACTTTTGCTCTGCCGGAAGGGCTGTCTAATAATCTGGTTAAGACAAAAACCTCTCCGTCTTTCCAGTCAAATTCCCAGCCGTAGCCGATATAGCGGTGGCGAAGTTTATATACGACCCACCAGAGTAAAGGTACAAGCACTGCAAGGAGTGCAAGCATGAGATAGATATTCATGAAAGTTCTCCCTCAGGTTTCTATTTTTAAGGTACCAGAAAGCACCATAAGTCGCCAGAGCATTTGTTTTTATACGAAGTTCCCGTAAGATAACACATAATGTTTTGGGCAGATAAAATAGCGCAGGAAATAAAAGAAAAGCGAGGGGATGGTCCGCTGATCATTCGAGATGAGAAGACCATGAGTGGACGAGTGCATATTGGATCTATGCGCGGTGTTGCAATACATGGTGCTGTGGGAGAGGCGCTAACTGAGCATGGTGTAGACAATGAATACTATTACGAGATCAATGACTTTGATCCCATGGACGGTCTTCCCGCATATTTAGATGAAAAAGAATACGAGCAGCACATGGGGAAGCAGCTAAAGGATGTGCCAGCTCCGGATGGAAAGGCAAAGAACTATGCAGAGTATTTTGCTAATGAGTTTTTGGAGGTAATTGCAAAGTCTGGATATACACCAAAGTACTATCGAGCATCTGAACTTTATGAATCTGGGAAGATGGATCCGTATATCAAGATGGCACTTGAAGGTGCAGACAAAATTCGAGATATCTATAAAAAGATCTCAGGATCAGATAAGCCGGAGGACTGGCTGCCTTTGAATGTTAGGTGTGAGAAGTGTGGAAAGATTGGAACCACAAAAGTAACAAGCTTTGATGGAGGGGAGGTTGAGTATACGTGTCATGAAGATTTAGTTGATTGGGCGAAGGGGTGTGGGCATCAGGGAAAAGTTTCTCCATTTGGTGGGAATGCAAAACTTCCGTGGAAGCCTGAGTGGGCTGCAAAGTGGGGAGCTATGAATGTTTCAGTTGAGGGAGCTGGAAAGGACCACTCAACTCGTGGAGGTTCTCGAGATGTGGCGAATGCTATTGCTACAGAAGTATTTAATATTGAAATACCATTCGATGTACCGTATGAGTTTTTCCTTGTGGGAGGAAAGAAAATGAGCTCATCAAAAGGTTCAGGATCTACTTCAAAGGATATTTCAGATTTATTCCCTCAGGAAGTATTCCGACTAGCCCTTATCGGAAAGGATATTAATAAGCAGATTAATTTTGAGCCAGAAGGTGAGACCGTACCAACGCTCTACGATCAGTACGATAAGATTGCTGCGGCACATGAAGCAGAAGAGGAAGATGATTTCACTCGTCTGTATGAGTACTGTCAGCTTCCCGAAGTTAGAAAAGATATTCCAAAGGCATTCTTGCCTCGATTTAGCCAATTGGCATACATCTCACAGATGCCGCATGTTGATCTTGAAGAACAGGTGAAAGAAATGAAAGAAGCAGAGCTTACTGGTCTTGATAAGGAAACACTTAAGAACCGTCTTGAGTATGTAAAGTATTGGCTTTCTACATATGCGCCAGAGCGATA
>CESG01032068.1_pt1 | contig 10790 bp, 6 predicted proteins | sample 531121 | NCBI WGS metagenome assembly CESG01 (sample SAMEA2621287, study PRJEB7988) | marine metagenome | biome: marine biome (ENVO:00000447); feature: mesopelagic zone (ENVO:00000213); material: "saline water (ENVO:00002010), including plankton (ENVO:xxxxxxxx)" | depth 800 m
ACGAAGAATTTGCAGGTTACCGATATCGTCAAATACGTTGTTGACAAAAGCGCTGGCCATCCAGTTGGAATTTGCAGATGTCCAATTAGCACGAAAATCCAACCGGTCATAGGCTTCTGCTTTTTCTTCCGCTCTCTCGAACGGAGAGTAATAAACTTCATCGGTCCAACTGTAAATGCCGACAAATTCTACCTGAGAACCACCGGGTAGAGGCACTGCGTACATGCCCCAAGCGGTGAGTTTACTCTCTGGTACCTGTAACAACTGATTACCCTTAATATCTTCAACCAATGAATCGAAATTTGGAAACAATGATTCTGGCACGTCTCGACGAGAGGGGTCGGATATTAGCAGGGTTTCGGTGTACTCATTTGGCGTGAAACTGAAGCTGCCACCAACTGTTAGGTCATCAGTCACTAACCACAGTAATTCCGCTTCGGCACCTCTTATTTCTGCGCCAGGTGCCGGCATTACTGAGGTGGTTGTACCACCTATGCTGCTCACTTCGGTTGCTACCGTATGAATGTCTTCGTAGTCATAGACGAAAAAAGACCCATTCAATTGCAAGGTGTTATCCAGCCATTGGGTTTTGTAGCCAATTTCGTATGAAACCAACGTTTCCGGGTCATAGGTGGCGGTGTTGCTGAAGAAAACCAGGTTAAAACCGCCAGCGCGATACCCAGAGGTAGCAGAGAAGTAGATCATGGCATCATCGGTTATGTTCCAATCTAGATTCAAACGCCCGGTAACTTCTGAGTCTTCTCGTTCAAAGGGCCGATAAACACTAAGGGCGAATGGGATGCCTCCGTTAGTCACTTTTTCGGTTGGTTTGATTAGATTGCCGTTACCATCGTCCACCAAGCCACCATTAACACGATTGACTGCGGCGAGGCCTCCATAGAGTGCCAAAAAGGCTCCTGGCGCTGCACCGGTTTCTCCATAACGCCACACATTTTCTTGAGCTTCTAGTTTATCGACCGCGTAACGTAAACCAAAGGTCAGGTCGAAGGTCTCATTGATATTCCATACCCCCTGGGTGTATGCAGCATACGCCTGGCGTTTGGATTGGGTGGTGTATAGCAAATCGGTGCCAGCTGTAGATGGTCCGTGTATTACGTCCAGACCACGATTAGTACCATCGTCGCCATACCAAGCCGAAGTCTGCAAAACAAGAGCACCGGGATTATCCACTCCAAAGTTTGGTGCACAGGCTGCAGCCGGAGCCGGGTCATAGGTCATACAAGAGTCCCTGGCACTAAACAGCTCCACCATTGGGCGCCCGGAGAAGGCCAGTGTTGATGCATTTATCCCGGCTAAAAAGGGAGCACCGATTGCGCCGGCCGCACCCGCAGATAAAGCGGTGTTGTCAGCGTAAGCGTTGATCATTCGAGATTCACCTACGTCGGAGTAGAAGTCACCACGCTGGTCGATTTTTGCATCGTAGGAGAATATGCCTGAAGTAAAGGTGAGCGAGTCGTTAACATCATAAAACGCCTGTATCTCATGAGATACATATCTTGCCTCATGGTTCACGTAAAACTGCCGGTCATGAAACATACTGGCCGTGTTGTCGTCATCCGTAATTCGCTTGTAAGTTAGGGTGTTAAGTCCGCCCAGATATTTGACTTCGAGCCTATCGTTAATGGTCCACGTTGCATTGAACTGGGTGCCTTCCTGCTCAAAAGTTTCATTATTAAGCCCGTTGGTTGCCGCACACAGGTCGCCTCCCTCTATGTCACCCCCGAAAACGCAGTCGTTATATCTTTGTGCGCTTGCAGCAGAGGTGGAATTAAATCCATCAATGGAAGCGGCGGCGTTCTGTGCACCATTGAAATCACCGAAATCGATACCTGGCCTTACCCGCTGTGCTTGTCGCATTGCACCGGTCACAGGATCTTTATAAGTATGAATGGGTTGACTCTGGTCGTACCAGGTGTTGCTGTCGTAATTCGCCTGTGCGGTATTGCTGGTATCAATAAAGCGCATGCCTGGAACCAGTGAAGTTGTGTTGCGGCTTGGTTGTCCGTCTTCGTTGAGTGTGACTAAACCACCTCCATTGGCACCACCAAAGGGACGATCAATCACCATGAAATTTTGCCTTACGTTAAATTCCAGGTTATCCGACGGGGTCCATTTAAACTGTATGGCGCTATTTTCTGTGCCGAGACCGTCAAGGTCGGCTCCGGAACCTAATTCTTCGATAACGCCATCACGATTTCGAACGCTAAAGTTAACCCTGGCTGAAAATTGATCAGTCACAGGGATATTCATCATGCCATACCATTCATCAGTGCCGAAATTTCCGATGATAGATTTTAAGGAATAATCAAATTCCTGGGTGGGTTCGTTGTAAAGGATATTTATAGCGCCACCAACGGCATTTCGGCCGTATAACGTTCCCTGGGGCCCACGTAATACTTCTACTCGCTCAACGTCCCAGAACGTGGCAGCAGTTGCAGTCAGCAGGTCTTCAGAGTAGATGCCGTTCATGTAGGTGGCAATACCTGGATCTCCACCTAATGCACGAAAGTTACGACCTACTCCCCTAACAGTTGCATCGTAAGGCTGGATGGTTGTAGCAGGAATAAAGTTCTGCAAGTCTTCCTGATTTCTAATACCAAAATCTTCCAGGTTTTCTGCAGTCAGGGCTGTAATAGAAATAGAAGTATCTTGTATCGAGGCTTCTCTTCGCTCGGCGGTTACAATTACTTCTTCGATCCCGCGTCCAGGCCCGTCTTCTTGAGCAATTACTAGCGAGGGTGCGTAGATAGCACACATTACCGCTGTGTAGCTGATTCGACGCTTATATGCGCCATTTCTTTTGTTCATTGCGGTTCTTCTCCTACAGTGTTTATTAAATAGGTCTTCTTATTTTTTTTCTGGTTGCTGAACTATGCAACAGGAGCTTTTGTTGAGTGAAGCAGGGGTAAATTGAGTCTTGGTTTTACATCTCTAAGGCGCAAATCAAACAATTAAATCTAATCAGCTATGCTTATTCCCCTATATCGCACACTCGCTCATTCGACGCAGACTAACTCGTTGAGACCAAAGTATCAATAGTTGCGGTGAACCGAATAAGCTGCCAAATAAATGGTAAAAAAGGCACAGGCAAAAGAGGTACTGATTGTGCCGGAGGAGTTAATTCTTTTGGAGATCAACTGGGTCCGTTTAACGTGTCTGGAGAGAGCTGGCCCGACGTACTTAAGTAAAAAAAATTCAAAGGTTAATTCGAAGAAATGATGATTTGATTGAGGTCTATTTCGTTAGGAGACAGCTCCTGGTTTCCGCTCGGAAATTCGTTAGTTCGCAGAATGAAGGCAAGGATATCTGCATAATTGTTAGAGAGCAGACCACCCGGCTGATCAGTAGGCATTTCCGCGCTCATCTTGGTGTATAACTCCCCGACCGACTTTCCTTCCCAGATAAACATGAAGGCCATCCCGCGAAGGCTCGGAGAATTGCTGTTACCACGCAGATCGGCAGAGTGGCAGGAAGCACAACGAGCAGCGTATTGTTCAGCGCCCCGTTCTGCTTGGGCAACGGTGTAAATGCCGTCCCCGATGGAGCTAAAAGATTGCGCGTACCCTATTGATTGCAGGAGAAACAATTTTAACAAGAGGCACAATCGAGCAGTTTTATTCACGTTAATTTCTATCATTCTGGCAGTGCAAATACATAAATGGAATTACCGTTTCTGGGACGGCTTAATTCCGGAGTCAGTTCTCTGGGCAGCATCCCTGACCAACTAGCACCGCCAACACCGACCGGCAGAGCAACATATTGCCTGTCATCTACCATATAAGAAATGGGGAAACCCTGGGCTGAAGTAGTCACCCTGGTTTGCCAGAGTTTTTCACCCGTCTCGGCATCGAAGGCATACATGTACCGATTCCAGTCACCGACAAATACCAGGTTACCGGCGGTGGTTAAGGCAGCGGTGTTAATCGGTGCCCGTTGTCGATAACGCCACTTGACCTCAGCGCTGGGAACATCCAATACCAGTAACTCACCCAGATTTCCGCCAGAATCCGGATGGGGGTAGTTGGTGCGCCGCACCGGACCGGTGCCACCACCACCCAATACTTGCTCCGTGGGGCCAAAGGTGGCGAGTTCGCAATTCAGGGTGATTGGTATATAAAGTGCTTTAGTTTGGGGCGAATAAGCCATGGCACGCCAGCTCTTGAAGCCGGAAGTGCTTGGACACATATCGATCTGCTGGCCGATGCGGGGAATCATCCCGTCACGATAGGTTATGTTGCCGCTGGTAGGGTTTACATTGAGAATGGTCTGATAGCCCATGTCCGTGGCTTTAATTAACTCACCCGTCTCCCGGTCTAGCTGCCAAAGAATCGCTAGTTTGCCCATCTTGAAAATAGATTCGCGGCCATCCACATCGATCAGCACTGTCTCGAATACTTCATCCATGTCATGGGTTTCACCCGGTAGATGTTGGTAGTACCAATTCAGTTCACCAGTATTCGGATTGAGTGCCAGGGTGGAATTTGTATACAACGCATCGCCATCTGTTCCGCGCACAGCCCGAGCCCAGGGCTTGGCCTGGGCTGTGCCGTAGTAGACCAAATTTTTTTCTGGGTCGTAGCTGCCTGCCTGCCATGAATCAGCACCAGCGCGGAAGCGCAGAGCTAAATCACCCCAGGTATCTCCACCGGGAGTCCCAGGTGCCGCCACCGTTGCAAATCGCCACAATTCCTCGCCGCTTAGCGGATCGTGACCGGTAATAAAACACACATCATCCTTATAGCGGTCACAGCCGGTAATGCCTGTTACCAGTACCCCATTGGCGATGATGGGTCCGGCAGTGTAGTAATAACCTAGAGCGGGATCCGCGGTTTGGGTTTCCCAAACCAATAAACCAGTGCGGGCATCGATGGCAACAATACTGGCATTTTCCGTAGCCATATATATCAGCTCATCAAAGATCGCGATATTTTTTTGCACTCCCCTGCCCACACCAGCATAGCCGGTGGCCGGCATGGCAGCATCTCCGAGTTCCTCTATGCTTGAAGACCGGTCAGTATCATCAATGGAAGCGGTAATGCCAGGCCGGTATTCCCAGACCAGATCACCATTGGCCGCATCCAGCGCCTGAACGACACCACGGGGGCCTGGAATAAACATCACCCCATTATGAATGAGGGGTGCGGCTTGCCCGGCACCGGTATCGTCGATTGCCCAGGACCAGACTAGCTGTAGTTGGTTAACATTGTTGGAGTTTATCTGATCGAGAGGGCTGTAACCCCAGCTATTCTGATTCCCGCGCCAGCTTAACCATTCTCCAGGGGGAGGATTGGCCAACATTTCATCAGTTACAGGATCAAATTCGATAATCTGTGAGAAAGCAATTTGACTACCTAGAAGAGCTCCGACAAGGCAAAGGTTGTAGTTGGTTTTCATTTTGTTGTCTTTAATCTCGTTATTGAAAAAGCGGCAAGACGAGCATAAACACTCTCTGTGTGTGAGTCTACTGGCCAGGCAATATCGAGTTTGGCGGAGTAGTTGGGCCTTACAAGCAGCTAAAGACACATTTTGTTTCAGAAGTCAGTAAGCAATCGTATTACTCGACCGGCAAAATTGTGTAGCATACGGGCCACCTTAGGTTTACAGAAGAATAAGAATGTTGTTTAAGAGCATGCTTGTGCATAGGTGCACTAGCCTTATCGTCAAGCGACCTGCGGTTACAGCCTGCTTCATCAGCATAATATTTGGTTCGTCTCCGTTAGCTGTTGCCCAACCGCCGTTGGAAGTCGACGAAGCAATGCTGCATGAAGTTTTTCGTGAGGCTGACAGCTTTTCAGCCAAAGAAGGATCTCCACCGGTTTATAAGGCTTACAGCGATAACCCTGAAAATATAGAGCCAGAGGTGATTGGCTACCTGTTCGAAACTCCTGACTGGCCGCCAGAAGAGATCGGTTACAGCGGACCCATTGATGTGCTGGTGGGCATGGATTTAAAGGGTACCATTGTCGATATCAAAGTTCTTTATTATCGCGAGTCATATAAAAGTATTCGAGGTGACTTTATAAACAGCGAGTACTTCCCCGATCAGTTCAAGGTTAAGAATATTGTCGATGGATTTCGTGTTGGGAGGGATATAGACGGCATCTCTCGCGCCACGATTTCCAGTTGGGCGGTCGCGCGCGGTGTGCGTAACGCTGCCCGACGTGTCGCGCAAACTTACCTGAGTGACTCTGAGTTCGTTTCGCTCACAAGTTCCGATGCTCTGGGGCTTCGCGTACTGGAAGCAAAGAGCTGGGAAGAGATGATTGAAAGCGGCCTGGTGGTAGAGATGAATATTGAGCAACCAGACCAGACTGTTTTAAAACTCGCCCTTGCATTTATCGGTCACGATGGGCTAGGTGAATTACTGGTTGGAAGTAACGATTACTCCCGCGCCGAACGTGAAGCGAGTAACCGGGTTCAGAATGGCAACATGCTGCTAGTAGGCATTGACGGGGATTCGTCACGACCCTTTAGGCAAGAAAGGCTAGCCGTCCAGCAAGGGGATGAAACCTACTCGATTGAACGGCGCCGTTTTGTTTATGTTGGTAGTGCGGACCAAGGCAAGATTGCCGACAAAGTGCGCTTCGCTGGGGCTATGTTGCTAGACCCAGCTATCGACCTTAATGAGCCTTTCACGGTGCTGTATAACACCGGTGGTACTATTGGTGAATTCGGTACGATTGCGAGCGCTCAGTATCAGGTGCCGCCCATCCCTTTAGCTTTAGCTCTAGGTCAGACCATTCCCCCGGAATTGCTGCCTGCCATCGATAAGGATCTAACAGAATTTGAAAACGAAGGGCTATATGCCAGCTTGATAAGCGATGCACCATGGGATGAAGTTGCAGCTCTGCTGGTATTGTTCGCGCTGGTAATGACAGCATTCTTGCGCAAGAACGCGACCATTCGTTGGGTAGCACTGGGTTGTACGCTAGTCTACCTCGGATGGTTAGATGGCGGGTTCGTTTCAGTGTCACATATCACTAACGGAATCAAGCTGGGCCCTTCCTTGTTCCTCAATGATCTACCTTTGCTGCTGATTATCGTTTTCACCTTGGTTACAACTCTTTTTTGGGGCAGAATATTTTGTTCTTCCTTGTGCCCCTTTGGCGCGTTACAGGACTTTATCGCTCACTTCTTGCCTCGTCACTTTCAAAGGGAACTGCCTCAGGCGATTCACGATAAGGCCATATATATCAAGTATGGAGTGCTTGTGTTTTTGGTGGTAATGGCACTGGCTTATAGTGAGCTAAGTCTCTTCCAGTATTTTGAGCCGTTCGGTACTATTTTTTACATCAGCCAATCGCTGGTCCTGTGGCTCATACTATTAATATTTTTACTAGCCTCGGTGTTTGTCAGCCGCTTTTATTGTCGCTACGTTTGTTCCCTCGGCGCGGCACTTGGGCTGGTAGCACTGCTTTCTCCGTGGCGTATCAAGCGGGTGGAACAGTGCCAGGTTTGCAAGGTATGTGAACATGCCTGCCCAACCGGAGCGATACGCGGACCGGATATCGACTTCAAAGAATGCGTACGCTGCGATATCTGTGAGGCCAAGCTTGTCGACAAATCGGGGGTCTGCAAGCACTCTATAGACGAGGTGGCAGCTCGCCACAAAACTTGGAAACCGATCGCAGTTGGATGAAGCTACATGCGGGTCCAGTCGTAACTGGAATTAGTCTTGATAACTCTGAGCTGCAGTCAGGCGAGCCTTGGCATGCGAGTATGAACTAGAAAATTGTCTTGAGATGCACGTTAAGCTGTAACTTGTACGGATTTATTGAAAGTGTTCTTCGACTTTAGTTGGAAGCTTGTTGCCTGTCCTTGGCACGGCCGGCACTTAGGGTATTCGGGACCGCATAGTTGCCTTCATGGCAAGCATACTCGTACATCACGTACTCATTATCCCGAGTAAGAGGCATGGAAATAGTGAATGGCTGAGTATAGATTTCGGGATCAGTAATCGTGGCCGACCAAATGATGGTGCCTTCGTTCACTCGTGTGAATCGTTCAACTACATGCAAGTTTTCAGTTATAGGTACACCCTTCAATCTACCACCTGCGCTGCTGCTGGCAATCATGCCGCGGTCATTGTAGTTGGTTGTTTCAACCACAAGTGTATCGCCTTCCCAACGGGCAACAGAGTCACCCATGTAAAGTTTCACCTTGTCATCGATGTGTTCTTCTTTGTTCAGGTGAATCACACGCACGTCATGTATCATTTCATGCACAATTGTGAAGGTATCTGGCGTCTGTATGAATCGATAGGCATTGTTGTAACCCGCCGGTAGCATGGACCCCGGCACACCGCGCGTCAGGCAACGATCCCAAACTGTGTGGTAAACATAGTCATCTTCTATGTGAGCAAAATAGTAATCCCGCACTGCAGCAGCAGACTCCCGAATGGGAGCACGTCCGTTAGAAGGATCGACAATCAACGAGGTTTGCCCTGTTGAGAGTACTGTGTCACCCGAATCGAGCCAAACTTGATTATAACTCCCGAGGCTGCCACCTTGCTCAACGACAATATTGTTGTCAGCGAACTCCCGCCGCTGAGCCACGTTAGCTTCCATTTGCGCTATTTCCTCAGGAGTCAAGAATTCTCGGCCTTCAAGGGAAGCCGGACGTTCCATTGGCGTAATGGTGTCGTTGGTCCACAAACCTTGCAGGTCGGGCTGCCCATCTGTGGTGCGGGGAACGACGTAGCCCTGAGCGGATAGCGAACCGATGCTCAGCAGGGATGCAGCAAGGAGAATGCCCAAGGTTGAGGTTTTAATCTTTGAGACTTTCATGGAATTCTCCTCTGCTTCTGTGCGCAATATAAGATTGTGTACTACTTGCTATCCTCTTCAAGCCAGGAAAAGTCGTCAGCACTTGGATCGAACACATTGCTACGTTCTCTTCGTAGTGAGTCGTCCCTGCGAGCTCTGGTCAATACGTCTTCAGGCAAGGGCTCACCAACAACAATGCCACGAGGGGTAGTTGGGGCATAATAGATACGAGCATTTGCCATTTCGTCAGTAGTTGCTAGTCCATATTGCACCGAGGCTGTCGGATCCGGGTTAAAGCGGTTACCTTCCGAATTGTCGAACCACCAACTCATATGCAGGGTAGATCCGGCCGGGATTAACTTGGGTTCCTTGTACTCATAGAGGAATTGCCAGTTAAAGTCATAGTCAGGAACCCACAGCAGTGTTTCCCTTTCACTATCGGGATACTCTAATTCATAGCGCATGGCTTTGCCGCGGTAGTGCATGTGTGGGCCCATCGACAGCAGGTAGATATCTTCCTCAATCTCGAAGGTATTATTAACCTCGTAGTTGGGATGACCGGCCGGGATTGTCCAACCTCTATGGGGTAGCAGATTGGTTTCTACTACGTGGTCGATAACTTCACCTTCTTCATAAAACAGGAAACCGGCACGTGTTAGGTCTTCGACGGCAGTACCTTCACCCGGTGTTTTGTGGTAGTGGATGTTCACTGTAATGAAAGGGTCTTCTGGCAGAAGTACACCCCAGCCTGCTGGGTAAGAGAAAGGGCCACGTCCCGGAACGCCTACACCCATGTGGCTTGAAACTATGTGGTGTACCCAGGGACCGCCTGGGTTCAGTTCGGTTCTCGAAATCCACTTCGGATTTTCATGGGCTCCTTCCGGTACCGGCATCTGGATAGTTGGCTGCCAGTCTTCTACTTGGTCGGGCACATAAACCTGCTCTTCGAACTGCACTACCAAGTCAGGATCACCGATCCACCAGCCTGACTCAGGTAAGGTGGTGCCGGCGCCATTGGCAACCAAGGCATCGGTACTAGGGGCATCGGCAGGATTCCCTTTCTGAGCGCCACTTTCGACCCAGGCTATGAGCAGGTCTATCTCTTTCTTATCGATGTAGCGCTCGTCCTTGAACTCCCCACGGTGACGTTCATGCGCACCCCATGGTGGCATATAACCAGTAATGAGAGCGTCCTTGATTAGGGGAGCCCAGATCTTTGCCTGTTCATAGTCATCTAGCGCCATGGGGGCGCTTATACCGCCAACTCTCGGGCCATTTTCTTGATGGCACGCCACGCAGTTTTTCTGCAAAACCGGTAGCGCATCAGCGTAGAAAGTTAGGCCTTTGTCTTGGGCGTTTGAAAAGCCAGCAGTAACTAGAACAAATGAGCCCAGCGCGAGGCTTTCAAGTTGTTTGGCCAGGGACTTCATATGTATTCCTATTTTTTATTCTGAGAGTTTCAAAGACTAATGCTAATCGATTGATTTGTCTATATGGCTAAACAGTTGGGTAAGTGATTGTGTGGTCAGCAAAAACTTGTATTTTACAAATTGCTAACGTTCGTAGTTTCTGTCTAAAAGGCCCATTATTCCGAAATGCCGATTTTGTACTCAATTGTCTGATTCGAAGCGCTCTTTTCGTGCCGCTTCATAATTAGCCTTCAGGTCGGCGACTTTCATTAGAATGTTAAGATAATCGGGGTTTTCCGACGCTATACGCAGCATCTCCTCACTGAGTGCCTGGTAGTCTCCCGCAGACTTTTCACGGAGCTCCCTGTCGCTTTCTATTCTGCTCAGACCCAGCTCAAATAAAGCAGAATCAACCCCATCATCGCTAAAGGCCTGGCGCAATTCGCTTACGGCGAAACGAGTGGTATCCATGCGTAGATCAGTAAAAAATTTGGGAAGACAATTGCGAGCTCGTATATGGGAAAAAACGCGACGCTCTTCCTTGCAGGTGATATCGAAGCGATCGTGGCTATTGAGCTCGTTGAAGATTCGATAC
>CESG01139590.1_pt1 | contig 10750 bp, 8 predicted proteins | sample 531121 | NCBI WGS metagenome assembly CESG01 (sample SAMEA2621287, study PRJEB7988) | marine metagenome | biome: marine biome (ENVO:00000447); feature: mesopelagic zone (ENVO:00000213); material: "saline water (ENVO:00002010), including plankton (ENVO:xxxxxxxx)" | depth 800 m
ACCAGATCCTCACGAGAAACCATGGTCAGCGCTAAGAGAATCTGGAAGGGGTTGCTATTCCGGAAGCGTGTCGCCCATACCTCCAAGTTCTGGGACCCTGCCAGCCGAGCCCCCAACACGGAGGGCTTTGCATTGAACTTGATCAGGTTCCAGAAGGACAGCATGTCACTACAGCTGATCGAAATCTCGTGAGAGTGATCGGAGTAGGAGTGACTGACCAAGTTAATGTACCCCCAGAAGGCCGGATAATATCGAGGCATACCAAAGACATTGAAAGCGCCCTTAAACCAGATCTCCACCTCCATCATCGCAGTAATGGTCAACTTACCATTCCGAACAAATGAAATCGAGTCATGGCGCGGAATAGCCAAACTAATCGAAGCGTTACCGCCTCCGGAACCGTCAGTAGAGAGTGAGGTAGAAATGGAAGTGGTGTACGGCTTAATCGGACCTTTCGCCCCACAGGAGAGGCATACAGGGATTTCGTGCTCGCCATTGATGTAGATCATCGCGTCGGGAGCATAGGTAAGCGTGGGCCGATCTACATGAGTACCCAGATACGGATTGTTACGCTGCGTGTATCGAAAGCCGGCCATTTACTCTCCCCAATACACCCAAAACATATCTATTGCATCATAACCATTGTACACGTCAGAACACGGATCCGGAGGAGTTTGTTCCGGCTGAGAATCCGGTACTTGTGCTGAGTTGGGTATTGTTTTCGTGGTATTTAACGGTGAAGTCAAAGGAGTACTCCATGGTGTAAGGATTGTCGGCCGACTCTGACATAGAAAAAGTGTCAAAATGTCCTTCCCACATCTCAGAGTCATAGGTAATCCGGACAGACCCCACCATACCAATTTGGTTAGGGTTGGATGTCTCATAGAGGTACCCGTTGTTCTGATACAACATGAAAAGATGCATAAGCTGTTGATACCCGGCACTATTCCGTCGAAAATGGCGAGTCAGGCCCGTCTGATCTGTGTAGGCAGCTCCTATCTTCCCAGAAGCACTGATCTTGACTTGGTCCCTACCTCCAAATTCCGTCTTATAGGGGTGGTACGTATTAAACTTTTGCGTATCGGAAGTGCCCCAGTCAGTGGGATTGATGTACAACGTGAGCGCGGGCATCTGACGGTAGGCTTGGATATTAAGCAGGTAGTCATTTTCCGAGTCAGTAAAAATGTTCACCGCCTGCATGACCGGACCTACTGACCCCGAGTCATTTTGTAGTCGACTCAGGAGAGAGTTCTGATTAATCAAAGCCTGTGTGTCAATGTCCACATCAGGAGGAATAATCTCCATCGTCATCGGAAGGTAGCTCACGACCTTCGTAGCAGTTACAGGACGTAAAAGGGACCCATTAGCAAAGTCCCCCTCAAACACAGGCTCCATCGAAGTCTGCGTTTGAATAAGGTTGACACCTCTCTCAGTCAGACCCTGCTCTGTGCGAGCCATGTTACCCTCCCATATTTCGGACCTGATGCTCGACCTTGAAAGCCCAGTTGACCTCAAACGTAAAGGGTTTATCAGCGGACTCGGATACGTTTAGATTCTCGAAGAATCCTGTATACACCACCCCACTGTAGTAGAGGCGGACCCCGCCACGCATCACAAGGTTACCTCGCTGATCATAGACCATGCCGTTATTCTTGTAGAGCGACACCAAGTCTTGGTATTTACGGTAGGCTATCGAAGCCTTACGATTCAAGACCGATAACCCAGAAGCAATCGACACAAACATACCCGTAGACCCTGAGGCACTAATTGACCCAAGCTCATCGCCCCAGTGAAACTCTACAAAGCCCCCACGAGTGGGTTGACGAGACAGTAGCTTGGCAAATGACTCCTCAAAGGAGTTTGGATTAATGTGCAACACCAAATACGGAAAAATGGTGTTACTACCTAACGAATGAGAAGAACCGTCCACATTCACCAACTCAAAAATCATGTGGGAACGTGTCTTGTCCGTAGATGACGCGGACGCATTCGAGGAAAATGCGTTGGTTAGGGTGTTTGCAGCATCATTTAAGACATTCGCGTCAGAGGCAGACGAGTTGGGACTATAGACCGGAGAGGTAATCTTTGGCATCAGATCTTCCTACTGCGGTCACGCTCGCGCATAGCGCGTGCAAGCAACTGATTCAAATCATCCATACTATAGACATTACCATACACGTTGAAGTTGAATGCGCTTTCCGGAGTCATACCTTTGTTTAGAGGTACAACCGCCTCAGGACCTGCCTCACCGATTAGAGCAATCGTCGGACGGTCTACCACACCACCCTGAGCCAGTGCAGGAATACGAGCCGTCTCAATCTTATCAATGACTTTGCTCAGGTTCTGATATGCGTGGGACTGCGTATCTATCAACCCCTTCTGCTGTGCGTACAGAATCTCTGTAACCTCATAGGGGAGACCCTTGTGAGCATTTGCATCACTGGACGCCCACTTCATCACATCGACCATGTTCTGAGCTTCCATCAGGTTCTGGTCAGCTATCTCAGCTGCAAGCCACTTTGCGTGCTCGCCCCATACCGATTTTTGCTTAGAGAAAACCTCACGCATCTCTGGAGAGATGGCTCGATAAACATCCCCACCCGACTCCGCAACCGAACCCAACGATTTCCCGTACCCATAGCCATACCGATGTCGCAGGGCCTCATCCATACCCCCTCTGCCATAAAGTTGCTTGAAATGTTCCAACTGTTCGGGGGATAGCTGAGCCATGACAGTGCGCTCTTTCTCCAGACGCTTCAATCCCTCGTTCAACTCCTTAACACGGTCGGTATCACCTTGCTTTTGAGCCTCATAAATAGCATCCGAAGTCTTGCGCATAGCTTGGTCGATCGCAGTGCCGACGATAGATGTCTCCGTACCTAAGTAGGGAGCCAGCGACTTGGTCAGGAAAGTGTGGATATCAAAGAGGACGTCGTACACGCGCTCGTATAGAATGTCACGCATTTGTGTCAAGGTCTTGGAGACCGACTCGGTCATTTCTAATTGGGCCCGAGCTATACGCATGTCCTCAGAGATCTGTTCGGATAGATTGGACTGTAGCTCAGAACGTTCCAAGGACTCAATGGCCTTATCAAATGACCCATACCGGCGTAGGAGGTCTGACATAACCATCAGCGTCTCCTGTACCTCTTGGTCTGAGCCCAGTCCCGCCATTTCCTGTAACATCCGGCGCTGCTCTCGGGTCACACCCTGTGTCAAGTCCCGTGCAGATAGAGTGTCCATTGTTTTGCCAAAAACCTTCGACACGGCCCCCATTCGAAGTGACATTTCAGTGACCGAATCGGTCAGACCCGTTGTCAAGAGGTCGCCTACCTCTAACATATCACCACGAGAAAGGCCACGAATCGCCTGAGTCAGCTCAGCCACATAACTGGACATCCGAGACATACCGCTCGCGTCTAAGTCGCCAGAAGCCATCATCGACTCAGCGACACTCAAGCGTCGGCGTAGAAGGCGGTCCAGAGACTCACTGTCCATGTTCGCCACGACCTTCATGCCTGTATCAAAGTCCATTGCGGACATCAACCGTTCAGCCGCCTGCCCCGCGCGCTCCACACCAACAGATGAGTTGCGTGTCACATCCGAAAGGAGCTTCGCCTGCACCTTAAACGACGAGTTCATGAGATTGACTTGACTATTTAGGGACTGCACCTTAGAGAAAAAGGTGCCTACAGACAACCCAGACCGTTGAGCATACATATCTACCGCAGCCAAAGACTCAACAGCAGAATCAAAACTGTAACCCAGGTTTTTGGTCATGTTGGACATATGCTCGATCACTGTGCCTGATTGTACACCCAACACGGTGCCATAAGCTCGGGCAGATGTAACCATTTTCATAGCGGTGTCTTGTGTTGACAATCCAAGTGACTTCTGCGCATCGGCTATCCGAATCCCTGCGGAACTAAACTCGTTCAGAGTGTCCAGTGCCTCTTCTGAGGTCATACGCCACTTGGACATTTCCAGAAAGTTGTCTGTGAATGACTGGCGAATCGTATTGATACCTTCCTGGACATCATAAGCTCCAGTGGCAAAGATGTCCGACGCACCGCGAGTCGCCAACATGCTCTTGTTCATGGATTGAATCGACTGACTAATCTCCAGTGACTTTTTCGCTACGGTACCCATCGCAGCCACTGCCCCGATAACAGGCCCCAAACGCGCAGCCATGGGGAGCAGCTTGCTCAACAGCGCCCCTCCCTTGCCTCCTACCATAGAAGATGCTCCAGAAATCATCCCAGTCAATCTATCAGTGCGAGGGTCTCCGGTAGGGGGTACGATACTGGAAGGAGGTGCAGAAGGTACTTGACCTGCTTGCTTCTTCTGGTCCTGGAGGGCTTTCTTCTCTTTCGACAAGCGCTCGTCTAAGGCGCGCATCTCCTCATCAGCGATCTTTTTGACCATGGCCATGCGATCCGCATCATTTTTCTCCTGTATCTTTGACACACGAGACATCACTCTCTGCGTTGAGTCCAGGTATGCCTTGGCGCCCTTCTGTGCAGCCTCTTTTAGGTCGTCTGAGTAGTTAGAAACTGCCTCAGACATCGCGGTATCTAACTTGTCTCCCATGTCCCTTGACGCTTGATCCGACAACTTATGGAAGGATTTGAAATGCTTCTCATACGTATGAGAAGCTTCCTTCGAAACAGACTGCCAAAACTTCTTGCCAAATATAGAAGCCATGCTCTCCTTAACACGGCTCAAGGAGGCACTGTCTAATGCAATTTCGATTTCATGCCGCGCCATGAGTACCTCCTAAAAGCGAGTAGGATAGGAGCAATATCAGAGGTCTGTACCACCAAAGAACATGTCCTCATCCTCGGGCTCGATTACAATAACTCGGGTGGACTCCTCCCCATACTTCCGAGTCAAGCGGCGGCTCGGACCGACAGAGGATAGCTCCCCACCCTCCTGAGGAGAGCTACTAATACGAGTAGGTAAAGGACCTGACGAGTCAGTAGGTATATCTAAAGAGGTAGGAGGCCCTTGCTTTGGCACATGCAGGGAAGATTGTATATCTTCGGGAGACATGCGCTGTGCAGTACGACGAGCAATCTCTTCGCGGTCTTTCTGGTACTGTCGTATGTGCTGCTGACGTTGATCCTGAACACGCTGGATATAAGCTTCGCGACGTCGGTCTGCATCACGGCGCTGCGACTCCAGCTGTTCCTTAGAGAGTACCTGCAAGAATCCACCACCCTCCTCAATCTCCCGAATGAGGTCCTCGTCGCTCTTCGTATCACGGTCTTCTTCGGCCCTACGGAGAGCCTCTTGACGTTCGTGTTCGGCCCGCTCGGCCCGTTTACGTCGCATCTCAGCCAAAGAGGTTTCGAAATCAGACACGATCATATCGTGCAAGTCCTTCTTACCCGTCAGGTCAGCCTGCAACTGTGCATGCAAGTCCTCCACAGATCTCGGACCACGCTTTGCAAGGACAGCAGGCGAAGCCTCGATTCCTTGGCGAATCCGTTCACGCTCCTCATGGAGACGCTTGAGACGGGCCTTGTCCTTGTCGTCAAACTTCTTGACCCCCTTGGAGTTGTAGGCGGAGGCCACAAACTTCGCCACGGACCAATCACTTTCTAAGGCAAGCCTCTCGTCCTCCGCCTGATTCAGGAAATACCATGCTTTTTGGTGACTGTTCAGCCCTAACTTATCAGTGCCCGAAATACCCGTCAAACGGGTATCATTAGGCACATGACCTTTCATCGATGCCCAGATGTGCCGAGAAGTAGGCTCGTAGCTGTAGGCTTCCAGCCTCTGGAGTTCCACGTCCTGCGTCTGCTGTAAGGTGAGTAGCTCATGGAGTAGCTCTGTCCGTACACGTTCGGGGGCACTCTTCAAGTAATCTCTCATAGAGTGTATGGAATCGGGCCTCTGCCTAAGGACATTCTGACCATCTATCATGTAGATGGCGTATGCCAACATAAGCGATTCAAACTCTTTCGAGTAGGATGGGTCCGATCGTAGAGGGCACTGGTCGGCAATCAGGTCCAACTCTTGAATATTCAGGCTCTTCAAGACCAATACAAGTCCCTCAAAAGATACCTTTGTTGTCAGGAAGCCTTTGAATAGAAGAGCCTCAACACCTCGATACTTGGAGAGGAGGGACACGTATCATTTCCGAGAGATAGACTGAGGCTGCTCTGTTACCGGAGCATCTTCTTCCAGCTCAACAGGGGAAAAATCTCCCTTGACATAAGCCAGGAGCCGAGCATCTACTTTTAGCCCTCTATGGTCGGCATCGCGAACCATCCGACACAGCTCGGTATCCAACTCTTCAATACGTACCTTGAGGGTCGCATCCATAAGCTCGATTTGAGCAACACGCTTGGTACGTTCATCTACCCTCTGATAGAGCTGAGCATACTTTGCAAAGAGTGTGTCAGCTACAATATCAGGCCATGAGTGTACGATATCCCGCACCACAACATGGCAAGGCTTTTTCAACTCTTCACCCTCCAGGTACTCTCCAATACCCATAAACTGAACATTGCGAAGATCAACCTCATGTCCGTCAGGAAAACGGATATGCTTGATAGCATATGCCAGAGACTCCAGTTTGACCTCATGGGCATATGCGAACCCCTCTGATACTTTCGAGGCATACGCCACGACATCACGATCCTCAGCACTCGTCAAAGTGCCTATCGTCACAACGGTACCATCCGGCAACTCTACCGGGTCAGACTCCTCATGATTAATTCGCTTTAGCTCATTCAACTTGGCAAAAATCGACATAGATATACCCCTCGTTGTATGATATCATACAACAGAAAATCCGCCAAGCAAAAGCTTGACGGATCGGACGAAAGTTAAGAACGGATTCAGGAAGCGAAGCGCTGAGACCCAAGCTGACCCACAATGAAGGGGTTGTTACCCGAGTCAATAAACTCGCCGTAGGTTCCGTCAATGTTAGGGTCCAGTACATCGGTACAAACAATCTCTACGCTCTCTGCCACAGCAGTCCCTTCTGACGCAAAATCAGTCGAGTACGATGTCATCCAGCACCCCTCAAAGAGGGTTACCAGAGCATAGATGCCGCTTCCGTCATAAGAGGGGGAAGAGGCCAGTGGAAGGGTGGAGGGGCCTTCATGTGCAGTGTTGGGGAACTCCGCATTAACCAGCTCTGAAAACACAATCTCCTGCTTAATGTCAAAGGGCCAACGGTGATGCTTGAGAGACCGAACCATCCCATCAATGCCTCCATGATAACCAAACTGCTGAAAAGCGTTTGCCAAATAGAGCATCGTGCGCTCAACCGAGATCGAAAACGGCTCTGTAGCAGAAGGGACCTGCTCAGCTACGGTGTCCCCAAAGCCAACAGCCCGAATCGGATCGACAGCACGGCTTTCACTAATCGAGAAAGATGTCATGACTCCCACCTGCCCCATCTGGCCCTGGGCAGCACGCGGAGCAAAGATCTTGTTTTTAGAAGATACAACAGCTCGGGTGTTCGGAGTGGTACCTTCACGGTACATATAGGAAGTGGATTGCATTACATCTCTCTTAGGTTAGTGTGGAGCAGGCAAAGTTGATCAGACAAACTCGGAGCGCATCTCCATGACCTTAACACCCACAGAGTCCAGACGGTTACCTGCGGAGGCTGTGCGCATGTTTGAGCTGGCTACAACCGAAGACAACTCTTTAACGTAAGAAGCCAGCCGAGTGCGGCTGATAGACGCAATACGACCAGACTCCTGCTCTTGAGTTTCGATGGAGGACATTACATCAGCGACCTTATCGAGGATATAGGCCACATGCTCCCTGTTCTCGGGGGAGGTAGCCACATAGTCCATCCCCAAACCCATGTCCCCGTCAAACTCGTCAAACTCGTCAAACTCGTCTTCGAGATCCATGCCCCCGTCAAACTCGTCTTCGAGATCCATGTCCTCGTCCATGAGGTTCATGTAGTCGTCCATAGCCATGTGAAGGTCTTCCTCCAGCATCGGCATCTGAGCATCGGTTGCAGTATCCATACAAGCTCTAATGTGCTTGATCGCTTGACGAACGTTTGAGGCAAGCTTCTGACGTGATGTAGCCATTAAATCTCCAAAGAGAATGAGGGAGAGAAACATTCTGTGTACGCACTGCACAAAAAGATTAGGACTATCCGATACTACAGTATCTATAAATGCCCTGAGTACATATTACTACAGAGGTAACACATGGGTCTATTGAATGCTGACTGGATCGCGGAACATTTCATCCCCGGACTCCAAAAGGAAGATGAGGAGGCTACTCTATCCCATAGCTACACATGGGCTGAGTTAGAGGATGGAAGATGGTCGTACTCAAACGGAAAGTACTCGGGGGTAGGATACTTCATCCAAGTGAGTTACTACGGAGCACACCAGTCATCGAATCCGGGTGACCAAAGCCTTTATCTCGGGGACGTGGTGGGGATCTCCAGCGGGAAGGCGTGGAAGGTACGTTCCACTGAACGGAAAGTGCCCTTGTTCGATACTTGGGGCATTGCTATGGGTTGGTACGATAACAGTGATACCATCATTGTACAGATTACGGGAATCGTCAGGACAATAGGAGAAGGATGGGGGGCTGGGGGTCGTGTCTACGTACCGCTACATGGATACGGGCTACCCCAACAGGCTCCAAGGTCTCAGTTCACCTTTCCTATTGGAGTAGCCCTCAACGAAACAGATTTACTGCTCCAGCCGAGACTGGATACCTGATCAGCCCTTACTACGTAGTGTGAAGGTCACGACAATGTAGTTCAGCGGGAAGACCGGTACGTAAGTGAGAGTCAACTGAACGGCAGACGGGTCAGTAGCATCCGGAGTAGCTCTTACCTGAGTGAAGGAGCTAATGATCTCAGAGCGAACCAAGCCCGTAAGCGTTGCCTTGGCTACACGTTCGATGTCACCCAGGATACCTCCCAGGTACTTGACACCGATAAACTGTGCCAACGCTGCACGCATCGACTGACGGACCTGATGGTCAGTAGTGATAACAGTAGGTTCACGACGTAGTACGTCGGACATACGAGAGGTGAAGGCTTGGCGAATGCGCAAATTCGGGTCAAGGTCTTCCAGGACAGTGATACCTGCCTGAGCAGTCTTGTCCTTCTCCAGCTCATCCATCTCACGTACCAGACGCTTAATGCCCACGATCTGACGATGTGTCAGCGGAGACGCTACATCATACGCAGGGGAGACAATCGAGCCTACCACCGCAGCAGCCATGAAGCTTCCGTCTACAATGTGTTCAACCTCGGTACCAAACTCGTCGGTCAACGCAACCACACAGGAGTCGGGGTAGATAGGCCACATCAGCTCACTACCAAGGGACTCTGCGTAAGCTTGCGCAACTTCCGGAGTAGTACCCTGAGCAAAGCCAAACACACCGATCCGCTCCTGACGCCAGCGAGGGGATGACTGAGTCAAGCAATGTGTCTTGACAAAGTTGATCACCGTAGTATCAGTAGACAGAGGCACCACAAACGCAGGCTTGTAGCGTCGAGCAATCGGCTTGCGTAGCGAATCAATCGCTGTTAGGTAGGTAGCGGACGCGGCATCCGTGTCCCCCGTCGCCTTCTGCACCTGCTTTGCTGCAATCTGCGTAGCGCCGTTCGCAAAAGCCAGGAAAGCGGCCAAGGTGATCTTGTTCTCAGGGGAAAGCTCACCGTACTCAGCCACTACATCGGAGTAACTGTTGAAAACCTTGGCATCAAAGTCAGTCTTCTGGTACGTGTAGGAGATGTAGTACACATCCCCTACATCGGGTTCATTACCCGCCTTGTCGAAGGTCTCCAGCGTAGCCGTGTCTCCAGCCTCAATGTCGGTAGTGTTCTTGACCTTGACCTCCAACCCTGGAATCGCATAGATAGGGTTGCTGGTGTCAGTCACAAACTCGGACAGTACGCTGAACCGAATCGTGCCCTCGTCATCGTAGGAGGACGCCTCCTCTGGAAGGAGAAGACTGATACGGAGACCTGTGACTTCGTCAACGTAGGTCTGACCCACATATCCAACATTTGAGGAGCCTGTACCAGACCCAGAGGTGTGTGCGATGCTAAACTCATCATCCAAGTAGGACTCAACCGTGTAAGTGTAGTACTCGTCCTCGCCCGCATCGGTCTGTCCCGCCTCAAATCCGAGCAGAGTATAGGCATCGTTTGCTACCGTGTTAATGGTCAGGGTTTCGGTCGAACCCGTATCATCAGTGGTGATGACCACATGATCACCTACAGCAGTCGCCGTGATATCGGTTAAACCTGCGGTCAAATCACTGGCAACGGTGGCCGCAGACACGGAGCCCCCTGTAGTAGTTCCAGCCGAGAAGCCGAGGACAGCGTTCGCATCTCCAGAGCCAATGACAATCTGAGCACTGTCACCCACATTGACAGACGTAAGTACCACGTCACCGCTATCATCAGAAGCCAGGACACCCGTGTCTGCCCCGGGGAGCGAACCCGTAGTACCTGTAGCATCTGACATAGAGACAGAGCCCAGAGTACGCATAGCGCCGTTGATTTGGTCAGCCACCTCTTCGGCATCTAAGGTGTTACCCTCAAACACAATGGAAGTGAAGGTGTCAGACATTTCAGAGCGGAGAAGTAGTGTCAACCCGTCCAGGTCATATGTCTCAGAGTTAGAGGAGGTCACTGTCGCAGCAGAAGCAGCCGTCAGAGTCACCGAAGTGCTGTTGATCGACACTACGTTACTCACGCCAGACTTGAAGGCCCACGGACCCTCTACAGAGGTTTGTA
>CESG01068445.1_pt1 | contig 10728 bp, 11 predicted proteins | sample 531121 | NCBI WGS metagenome assembly CESG01 (sample SAMEA2621287, study PRJEB7988) | marine metagenome | biome: marine biome (ENVO:00000447); feature: mesopelagic zone (ENVO:00000213); material: "saline water (ENVO:00002010), including plankton (ENVO:xxxxxxxx)" | depth 800 m
CCGAAGTGGTGGAATTGGTAGACACGCTATCTTGAGGGGGTAGTGGCCGTATGGCCGTGCGAGTTCAAGTCTCGCCTTCGGCACCAAATCAAAAGCGTCTTTTCAAAGGCGCTTTTTTTTTGCCTGAATATCGAGGGCCTGTAGTTCAACAAGCTTATTGATTTGATTCAGATATGTTAATGATTATTGCGTCAAATCAATTCCCCAGCAAAAAGACTGCTCCAGGGCTTGCTTATTGACTTGAACTGCGGACAATAGCTGCAAGTCGATTCTTATCAACTTGGTAAGGCTTCCTAGATAGACGTTGTTATATGGCTGAAGAAGTTAACTGCGAATTTATACCAATATATATCCAGCAATTATTATAGGAATGTTGCTAAAGGTGGTTAACACCTTTAGCTAAAATAGACTATGCTAGTTAGGGTCGACGGATGATCAAAAATAAACTGGGCGTCACATGCTAGAAAATTATTTACCTATTCTGATTTTTATTGGCGTTGGGCTGTTTTTTGGGGTTGGCCCTATTCTCGCTGGATATATTTGTGGCCCAAAGAAACCGAGTGCCGCTAAATTAGCACCTTTTGAATGTGGTTTTAGTCCATTTGAAGATGCTCGTATGAAGTTTGATGTGCGCTTTTATCTGGTTTCTATCCTCTTTATTATTTTTGACTTAGAAATTGCATTTTTATTCCCTTGGGCTTTAGTCATTGACTCCATAGGCTGGCCTGGATTTATCGCAATGGGGATATTTCTATTGTTGTTGTTAATTGGTTTTATTTACGAGTGGAAGGTAGGTGCGCTGGAATGGGAGTAGACCAGGATATAGCCAAAGAATTAGAGCATCAAGGCTTACATGAGCGTGGATTTGTTACCACTTCTGCGGAAAAACTGGTTAACTGGGCTCGGACGGGTTCAATGTGGCCGGTGACATTCGGCTTGGCATGCTGTGCTGTAGAAATGATGCAAGCCGGTGCCTCGCGCTATGACCTCGACCGTTTTGGTATTATATTCAGACCTAGCCCGCGCCAATCTGATGTCATGATTGTTGCTGGAACTTTGACCAATAAAATGGCCCCGGCGTTACGTCAGGTCTATGATCAGATGGCCGATCCCAAGTGGGTTATCTCAATGGGTTCGTGTGCAAATGGCGGTGGCTACTATCACTACTCTTATGCTGTTGTGCGTGGGTGCGATCGGATTGTACCTGTTGATATCTATGTACCAGGATGCCCCCCGACAGCAGAAGCGTTGATCTACGGCATTATTCAGCTACAAAACAAGATCAAACGTGGCAATCAGCGCTGGACGCGAGAGAAGGCATGATACTAACTGACGAACTCATAGAGCGAATAAAAACTCATATTGGCAAAGAGGACATTCAGTCGCTTAACGACGAGTTAGGCGAGGTGACACTTGAAGTGAAGGCTTTGGACTGGCTTAAGGTAGCTGGTATTTTACACGATGTTCCCGAGCTGGCTTTTCACCAGTTATCTGATCTTTGCGGTGTAGACTATCAGGCCTATGGTAAGGATCAATGGGAAACGAACGAAGCGACCGGCGATGGCTTTAGCAGGGGCGTTGAACTTTCACAGCATAATAAAGCAAATTGGGATCCTTCATTTCGGTTTGCGGTAGTTTGTCACTTGATTTCTATAGAGCATAACATACGTTTGCGTGTAAGGATTTATGCCGAAGAAGAGGCTGTGCCACGTATACCGAGCTGTGCTGGAGTTTGGTCAGCGGCAAATTGGTATGAAAGAGAAGCTTTCGATTTATATGGCATTCTATTCGAAAATCATCCTGATTTGCGGCGCATTCTGACAGATTATGGTTTTATGGGGCACCCTTTCCGTAAGGATTTTCCTGTTGAAGGTGAAGTAGAGATGCGTTTTGACAAAGCCGCAGGTCGCTGTGTTTATGAGCCGGTATCAATAACTCCACGCACATTAGTGCCTAAAGTTATTCGGGATGACTTACGTTATTCAGATAGCGCAGAAGCGAAGCGGGAAGGCTAGCCGATATGCCAGAAATTCGTAATTACACAATGAACTTCGGGCCGCAGCATCCAGCAGCTCACGGTGTGCTTCGTTTGGTTTTGGAAATGGACGGTGAAACCATCGTTCGAGCCGATCCGCATATTGGCTTACTTCATCGTGCTACCGAAAAGCTGGCGGAGACCAAGCCATTTAACCAAAGCATCGGTTATATGGATCGGCTCGACTATGTTTCGATGATGTGCAATGAACACGGTTATGTGCTGGCTATTGAAAAGCTACTTGGTATTGAAGCGCCCAAGCGTGCGCAGTATATCCGAGTCATGTTTGATGAGATCACCCGTATTCTTAATCACCTGCTGTGGTTGGGTTCTCATGGGCTTGATGTTGGTGCGATGACGATTTTCCTTTATGCGTTTCGTGAGCGCGAAAAGTTGATGGACTGTTATGAGGCGGTATCCGGAGCGCGTTTGCATGCGACTTATTATCGACCTGGTGGTGTATATCGAGATTTACCGGATAGAATGCCACAGTACGAAGCCTCACCTTGGCGCGACGACAAAACGTTAGAGCAACTCAATGACAGCCGACAAGGCTCTATGCTCGATTATATTGAGCACTTTACTCAGGAATTTCCTGAGCGAGTTAATGAATATGAAACGCTGCTCAGTGACAACCGTATCTGGAAACAGCGGACCGTTGGTGTTGGCGTTGTGTCACCAGAGCGAGCCAAGCAAATGGGCTTTACTGGTCCAATGTTGCGAGGTTCTGGTATTGAGTGGGATCTGCGTAAGAAACAGCCTTATGAGGTATATGATAAGCTCGACTTTGACATACCTGTAGGTATCAATGGTGATTGTTATTCGCGCTATTTAGTACGTATCGAAGAGATGCGTCAGTCCAATCGAATTATCAAGCAATGTGTTGATTGGCTACGTGCTAATCCTGGTCCAGTTATGTTGGGAAATCATAAGGTAACGCCGCCTTCGCGTGGTGAGATGAAACATGATATGGAAGCGCTGATTCACCACTTCAAACTGTTCACAGAAGGCTATTGCGTGCCCGAAGGTGAGGCCTATGCGGCGATCGAGCATCCTAAGGGTGAGTTTGGTGTCTACCTTATTTCTGATGGTGCCAATAAACCCTATAGGCTAAAAATTCGAGCGCCTGGGTTCGCTCATTTATCCGGCTTTGATGAGATGGTGAAAGGCCATATGCTGGCAGATGCTGTTGCAATCATTGGTACGCAAGATATTGTTTTTGGGGAGATAGATCGGTAATGGCAAAACCAGAACCCTGCTTAACAGAATTATTGCCCCAGGAGGCCATTGCAAGCATCGATCATTGGATCAGCAAATACCCTCCAGGGCGTCAGCAATCAGCGGTGATGGCGGCACTAACCATTGCTCAGGATCATCACGGTTGGTTAACTGAAAAGTTAATGAATGGCATCGCGGATTATCTCAAAATGCCCCGAATTGCGGTATACGAGGTGGCCAGCTTCTATTCGATGTACCATTTAGAGCCAGTAGGTAAGCATGTTATTTCTGTTTGTACTAACGTGTCTTGCATGTTGTGTGGTTCTGATAGCGTAGTTGAACACCTTAGCAAGCGGCTAGGTGTAAAGTTAGGACAAACGACATCCGATAGCTTGATCACGCTAAAAGAGGTTGAGTGTCTTGGTGCTTGTGGTGGTGCGCCGATGCTGGAGGTTGATAAGCAATATCATGAGAACCTTACAGAACAAAAAATCGATGAAATCCTTGCCGGTCTGGAGAAATAAATGGAAGCCGTATGTCTCAGAACATTAGGGCACGACAAGCCATGGTCTATTGAAACCTATCGCTCATTGGGTGGCTATTCCAGTTGGGAAAAAGTTCTGCGTGGTGAGCTGACACCAGAGAAAATCATCGAAGAGCTAAAATTATCTGCTTTACGTGGCCGCGGTGGAGCAGGGTTTCCTACCGGACTTAAGTGGAGTTTTATGCCAAGAAATGCGCCCGGTGAGAAATATGTTGTCTGCAACTCGGACGAAGGCGAGCCCGGCACTTTTAAAGATCGTGACATCTTGCGCTACAACCCGCACCAGCTGATCGAAGGAATGGCTATTGCGGGTTTCGTTATGGGAGCTAAGGCAGGATACAACTATATTCGCGGTGAATTTTATGAACCGTTTGAACGAATGGAAGCCGCATTAGCGGAAGCTTACTCAGCTGGATTGTTAGGAAAAAATATTCAGGGTTCGGGCATCGATTTTGACTTGTATGATCACCTTGGTGCTGGTGCATATATCTGTGGTGAAGAAACCGCACTTCTCGAATCTTTAGAAGGTAAAAAGGGCCAGCCGCGCTTCAAACCGCCATTTCCCGCTAATTATGGATTATATGGCCGCCCTACCAATGTCAACAATACCGAAAGTTTTGCCTCTGTTCCGATGATCTTGGAGAACGGGGGGCAGTGGTTTCTCGACTTAGGAAAACCCAATAATGGTGGCACCAAGCTGTTTACCGTTAGCGGGCATGTTAATAAGCCCGGTGTTTATGAAATCCCATTAGGTACACCCTTCAAAGAATTATTGAGTATGGCAGGAGGAGTACGAAATGGAAACAGACTTAAGGCTGTAATCCCCGGAGGGTCTTCTGCTCCAGTGATACCCGCAGATATAATGATGGGACTGGATATGGATTACGATTCAATTCGTGGCGCGGGGAGTATGCTTGGATCGGGCGCGGTCATTGTCATGGACGAGACAACGTGCATGGTCAAGGTTTTGGCGAGGCTCGCGCATTTTTATGCCGAAGAATCATGTGGCCAATGCACGCCATGTAGGGAAGGGACTGGGTGGATGGCACGTGTGATTCATCGAATTGAACACGGTGAAGGCAAGCCAGAGGATATGCAGTTACTTGATAGAGTGGCTAATAATATTATGGGGCGCACGATTTGTGCCTTAGGTGATGCAGCGGCTATGCCGGTGGCTAGCTTTATTAAGCATTTCCGAGACGAGTTCGAATACCATATACAACATAAAAAATGCAAAGTGGCAGCGCAGTCAGAAGCTGCTTGATTATCTGGGTTAGATATCTTTATTTAAGTAAACAGGCTGAGTAGGATTTCATGGTAAATATTGAAATTGACGGTATCTCATTAGAGGCAGAACAGGGCGACATGATCATTGAAGTCGCTGATGCTGCGGGCGTCTCCATACCGCGGTTCTGTTATCACCACAAGCTTTCTGTTGCAGCCAACTGCCGTATGTGTCTGGTGGAGGTTGAAAACATTCCCAAGGCTGTACCGGCCTGCGCCACCCCCGTTGCTGATGGAATGAAAGTTCAGACTCGCTCGCCGCGTGCCCGTGAAGCTCAAAAGTCAGTGATGGAATTTCTGCTGATCAATCACCCGCTGGATTGCCCCATTTGTGACCAAGGTGGCGAGTGTGAGTTACAGGATATTGCCATGGGCTATGGCGGTGACGTATCTCAGTTTAGTGAAGGCAAGCGGGTGGTTGTCGATCCCTATATCGGGCCATTGATCTCCACTGAAATGACACGCTGCATTCACTGTACACGCTGTGTTCGCTTTGGTACCGAGGTCGCCGGAATACGTGAACTGGGAGCGACTGGCCGCGGCGAAAACATGTCTATCGGCACCTTCATTGAAAAAAGTGTCGATTCAGAAATTTCAGGCAATATCATTGATTTGTGCCCTGTCGGGGCGTTGACTTCCAAGCCCTACCGCTTCAGCGCTCGGGCCTGGGAAATGGGACAGGTTCCAAGCATCGCGTCGCACGATTGTCTCGGTTCTCATGTCAATATACATGTCCGACGTGGCGAGATCATGCGTGTGGTTCCGCGTGATTGTGAAACCATAAATGAGTGTTGGCTTTCCGACAGAGATCGATTTAGCTATACCGGCTTGGAAAGTAAGCAGCGCTTGTTACAGCCAAGAATTAAAGAAAAGGGTCAATGGAAGAATGTCGAATGGCAGGATGTTTTTGAGCATATTGTAACCAAGCTCGGGGGGATTTTAGAGAGCGAGGGACCTGAGCAAGTCGGCTTCTTAGCTCATCCATCATCTACAACAGAAGAGCTGTATTTATTACAAAAACTGGCTCGTGGTTTAAAAGTAGAAAATATCGATTATCGACTGTTTCAACAAGATTTTTCTGCACAGCAGTCAGACCCCGACTATCCGGGGTTGGACTTGACGCTAAGTGATGTAGAGAGTCTAGATGCGATGCTCGTTATTGGTGCGAACTTGCGCAAGGAGCAGCCGTTATTAAATATACGTTTAAGAAAAGCTGCTCAGGAAAATGGTGCTGCCATCACCTTGGTCAATACCATTTCTCCAGACCTGAATTATGAACCTCACTCCAATGTGCTGCTTTCGCCTCAAGCGTTCGCGGATGGGTTAAGAGGCATTCTCAAAGCTCTCTACTTGTTAAAAGGTGACATTCCTCCCGAGCAATTAAACTCTCTTAATGTGGATAGTTGGCAGCAGGTTTGTGCCGAAAAGCTGCTAGAGTCTCCGAATGTGGCAGTGATTTTGGGGGCACAAGTTTCAGACTGGCCAAATTATCATGAAGTGAGAGAGGTGGCACGCCTGATTCGTAGTCTGACGAGCGCTAGCGGTGGTGAACTTTCGTGGGGAGCCAATGCCGCAGGAGCGGCTATTGCTGGGATGGTGAATGGTGAGTCTGGTTTTAACTCTTATGAAATGCTTGAAAATACGTTACAGGCTTACGTGTTATGGGGTATCGATCCGCGCTTTGATGTTGCCGATCCCCTTCAGGCCGTTACCAATCTTAAGCAAGCTGCATTGAGTATTTGTGTAAATACACACTATGACGAAACAACGGAAACCTGGGCCGACGTGATGTTACCCATGGCCGGATTTGGCGAAACGTCCGGAACCTATGTGAATTGCCTTGGAAATTGGCAGTCGTTTACCGGTGCGGTCAATCCCCCCGGTGAGGCTCGACCAGGATGGAAAATTCTGCGTGTGCTTGGAAATTTCATGCAGCTGAACGATTTTAACTATACCAGTACTACGGAAGTTATTGATGAGTTGCGTGGTTCAATCTGCAATAAGCTTTCGTCGGCGTGGAAAGCGCAAGAAGGCACACCACATTCGTATTCCGGTTCGGAGTTGACTCGTGTGGGGACACATGCGTTATACCGCTGCGATAGCTTGATTCGTCATGCAGTCCCGCTACAGCGAACCAAAGATAATACTGAACACTCAGTTGGCCTGAATGAGTCCACTGCGCATAGACTGGGGCTGATTGATGGGCAGAAGATACGAGTGAGGCAAAGCGGAGATTGGTTGCCTATGGTGCTTGATATAGACAACGCTTTGGCTGACAACGCTGTTCGAGTTGACATTGGGTTTGAAGGCAGCGAGGTGCTGGGGTTAATTCACAAGCCGATTTACATCGAAGGGGTGAGTGAGTAATGCTCGAAACTATTCATCAGTTGATGGCCGAGTGGACTGCGGCTTATCCCTGGGCCGAGTGGCCAATCGCTATCGGTTGGATTCTGGTCAAGATCATGGTGATTGTTGGCCCTCTCATGATAGGAGTTTCCTATTTCACTTACGCTGAGCGAAAGGTGATTGGCTTTATGCAAGTGAGAATGGGGCCTAATCGGGTCGGGCCACTGGGGCTTTTCCAGCCATTTGCTGATGCCTTGAAGCTGCTGTGTAAAGAGGTCATTATCCCGACCAACGCCAATAAGATGCTGTTTATTGTCGCCCCAGTACTGACTATTGGCCCGTCCTTGGCTGCCTGGGCTGTTATCCCTTTTGGTGATGAGTTAATTTTAGCTGATATAGATGCTGGCTTGCTGTTCCTTCTGGCCATGACTTCCCTTGGTGTCTATGGAGTGATTATCGCCGGTTGGGCATCCAACTCGAAATACGCCTTTTTAGGAGCGATGCGTTCGGCAGCACAGATAGTTTCTTATGAAATTGCTATGGGGTTTGCCATCGTTGGTGTTTTGATGGGGGCTGGAAGTATGAATTTGGGCGATATTGTTGAAGCCCAAAAAGGTGAGTGGGGGCTTTTTTCCTGGTATTGGCTGCCTTTATTACCACTATTCCTGGTCTATTGGATTTCTGGCGTTGCTGAAACCAATCGAGCACCGTTCGATGTAGCTGAGGGTGAGTCGGAAATTGTTGCTGGCTTTCACATTGAATACGCATCAATGACCTTTGCAGTGTTTTTCTTGGCTGAATACGCCAATATGTTACTGATATCGTTTTTATCGGCATTATTATTCTGGGGCGGGTGGCTATCGCCGTTCCAGGGTACGTTTATGGAATCCTGGTTTGCTTTTGTGCCTGGTTTTGTTTGGCTACTAGCAAAGGCTGCCTTTTTTGCCTTTATGTATCTCTGGCTTCGAGCAACCTTCCCTCGATACCGTTATGACCAGATCATGCGCTTGGGATGGAAAGTCTTTATTCCCGTGACCTTTGTTTGGGTCTTCGTTGCCGCGATATTTGTCAAGCTGGGAGTAATGTAGCTATGAGAAAATTAAAGCATTACTTTAAGAGCTTCTTCCTGATAGAACTGTGTAAGGGGTTAATGGTAACAGGACGTTATCTATTTAAGCCTAAGTTTACTATTCGTTATCCCGAAGAAAAAACGCCTCAGTCACCGCGCTTTCGTGGGCTACACGCATTGCGCCGTTATCCCAATGGTGAAGAACGCTGTATTGCTTGTAAATTGTGTGAGGCGACTTGTCCCGCACTGGCAATCACCATTGAAGCAGGCCCTCGTGAGGCCGATGGAAGTCGACGCACCACAAAATATGAGATTGACTTATTTAAGTGTATTTTTTGCGGCTTTTGTGAGGAGTCTTGCCCTGTTGATTCGATAGTAGAGACCCGTGTTTTTGAGTATGCATTTGAAAAACGCGGTGAAAACATTATGACCAAGGCGAAGCTACTGGCAATTGGTGATAAGTACGAGGCTCAAATTGCCGCAGACCGCGCCGAAGACGCGCCATACCGTTAACTATTAGGACGCTGGAATGACCGGACAGCAATTACTATTTTACGCTTTTTCATCGCTACTGATCCTGGCGAGTATTATGGTGATCTCAGTGAGGAACTCTGTGAGAGCAGCGTTATCACTGGTATTGGCATTTGTCGCTGGTGCAGCGTTATGGATGTTAATGGAGGCGGAGTTTCTATCGCTGACTCTGATTTTGGTTTATGTTGGCGCAGTGGCTGTGCTATTTCTGTTTGTAGTGATGATGCTCGATGTTGACTATGCTGCGATGAAAGCCGGATACACCCGAATATTACCGTTAGGTATTATGGTCTCGGTTTTAGTTGTGGGAAGTATGATTTTGTTATTCAGTGGGTATGACCTATCATTAGATTTCTATCCTCCTCCGTTTGAAAAGCCTGCAGACCACTCATCAACCGCGGCTCTGGGGCAGCTCCTGTTTACCGAGTATCTCTATCCATTTGAGATTGCCGGTGGCATCTTGCTTGTAGCTATTATCTCAGCCATAAGCCTTACTTTTCGTGGGGCTAGAAAGCGCAAGTCGCAGAAGGTTGGTGAGCAAGTTGCTGCAAGACCAGAAGACAATGTACGTTTGGTTAAAATGGCCTCTGAAACCAAGCGTTCCACAAAAAGGGAGGGGAGCGCATGATTTCACTCGGTGATTACCTGGTCGTATCGTCCATTGTTTTTGGTATCAGCTTGGCCGGTATGATCTTGAATCGCAAAAATCTACTGGTTTTACTCATGTGTATCGAATTGATGCTCCTCGCAGTAAATACTAACTTCGTAGCGTTTTCCTACTTTCTTGACGACTTATCGGGTCAGGTATTTGTCTTCTTTATTCTTACCGTGGCTGCAGCCGAGTCCGCTATAGGTCTTGCTATATTGGTGGTGCTATTTCGGAGTCGCCGCTCAATCAATGTTGAAGATCTGGATAATCTTAAGGGGTAGTGTATGGACATAAAATCCTATTGTATCGCCATCGTCCTTGCTCCGTTAATTGGTTCTTTGATTGCTGGCTTGGCGGGAAAGACACTAGGCCGTACTGTTTCTCATGTTGCTACGATTGCTGGCGTTGCTGTTTCGTTCGCCTTGTCAGCTGTGCTCTGGAGTGGCTTCCTGTCCGGTGATCAGCAAGCCCAAACTCACGTTTGGTATGAGTGGGCTGCTCTTGGTGATTTATCACTGCATGTTGGATTTATGGTGGATTCGCTGTCTACCCTCATGATGGTAGTGGTGACCTCAGTTTCTTTGATGGTGCATATTTATACCATCGGTTACATGCATGATGACGATGGCTATCAACGATTCTTCGCGTACATATCGCTTTTTACTTTCTCGATGCTGATGCTGGTATTAGCCGACAATTTCTTGCAGCTGTTCTTTGGCTGGGAAGCTGTCGGTCTGGTTTCATACTTGCTGATAGGATTTTGGTTTAAAAAAGAAAGCGCCATCTTTGCCAATATGAAAGCTTTTCTGGTTAATCGAGTCGGTGACTTTGGCTTTCTATTAGGGATTGGAGCTGTTTACTGGGTATTTGACACCTTTGACTATTTAGTGCTGTTTGACCGGTTAGATGCGGTACCTGCTGAACTATCCATTGAGCTACTGCCTGGTTGGGAGGTGACTGCATTAACGGTAATTGGCATTGGTCTGTTTGTTGGGGCTATGGGGAAGTCTGCTCAAGTGCCATTGCATGTCTGGCTGCCAGATTCTATGGAA
>CESG01108164.1_pt1 | contig 10723 bp, 8 predicted proteins | sample 531121 | NCBI WGS metagenome assembly CESG01 (sample SAMEA2621287, study PRJEB7988) | marine metagenome | biome: marine biome (ENVO:00000447); feature: mesopelagic zone (ENVO:00000213); material: "saline water (ENVO:00002010), including plankton (ENVO:xxxxxxxx)" | depth 800 m
TAGGTTTGATTTCTCCGAGAGCTGGCGGGCTTCTTCATCATTCAGCATAAGAATGTCGACCCTGGCCAGGAGGTTGATTAAGGACTCGCGGTTACCCTCAATCCAGTAATTCATGGTGTCACAAGCGACCAAGCTAGGTGAATCGACTTGGTCTAATACCTGGTGCTGCAGGGTTGGGTCTATGTTCCCTAAGAAAACATATTCTGACTGCTGAAGTTCTTTCGGGATTCTTGGGTTGAATCCTCCGAAGACTCCAAGTCGTGTCTCTAGCGTGTCACGACTGCTTAGGTCTGAATGATACTTCGCTACCCAAGAGAAGCTTTCTCCGCTCTCGATCTGAATTGCTGAAAGGTCTACACCGCGTTTCTTGAGAAATGCAAGCTGATCTAGTGGGTAATCATCCCCTACTACACCCACGACGCTAACATCGCTCAGGAGTGAGGCAGAAGCTGAAAAGAAGACCGCAGACCCGCCGATCACTCGTTCTGCATGCCCGAATGGAGTCTCTACTGAGTCTAGAGCAACACTACCTACTGCAAGGATCGACATATCCAGATAATCCGGTTCAGATAAGAGGTTTCATGTGCCATCGTTCGCTGGCTCCTGCATCATTCTTTTCGGTGCAGTGATCCCTAGGATGGCAAGTCCATTTTGCAACACAATTTGTAATGAACGTGCGAGGACAAGCCGTGCACCCCGAATCTTAGAGTCATCTACGAGTACTGCGAGACTTGGATTCCTGCTTGGATTCCCGGCATGGTACCAAGTATTTGCTGTACTGGCCGTCTGTTCGAGGTATTCACACACGATATGTGGTGCGCAATTCTCAGCTGCACGGGTTAGTACGCTAGGGAAATCTCTAAGCTGGTTGATAAGCTGCCGCTCATAATCCTCTGTAAGGAGAGACAAGTCTGCTGAACCCGATTCAATTTCTTCAGGCATAACTTGTGCCTTGGCGAAGATCGAATGCATCCGAGCATGAGCGTACTGGATCTTATACATCGGGTTCTTGTCTGAGTAATCGAGAGCGGCATCCAGATCAAAAACCATTTGAGCATCCGGTTTTCTCATTTGGAAGAAGTACCTGGTCACATCAGTGCCGACTTCTGTATAGAGTTCCCGAAGGGTGATGCTGGTGCCAGCCCGTTTCGAGAATTTTACTTCACTTCCGTCTCTGACCACCCGAACCATCTGGTGCAATACGTATTCTGGATACCCTTTCGGCAAGCCCAGCGCTTGTAACCCACTTCTTACACGATCAACAGTACCATGGTGATCCGATCCCTGAACATTGATCACACGTTCATATCCTCGTGTCCACTTATGCATGTGATATGCAACATCAGGAAGGAAGTATGTCGGGAGACCATTCTTCCTGACCATCACCCGATCCTTTTGATCACCAAATGCCGTGGTCTTAAGCCAGGTGGCACCTTCATGTACGTACACAAACCCTGTTTGCTTTAAAGCTTCCAACGTTGAATTCACACGCCCGTTGTCATGTAAGGAAGATTCGAGATAGTACTCGTCAAAGTGGACTCCAAAATCATCCAGATCAGAGTCCTGTTCCTCCCGAAGACATCGGACTGAGAAGCTACGTATTTGCTCTACAGCTTTCTTTGATTCATCAAGCACGAACTGATCCCCGAATTCCTCGGCTAGTGATTCGGCAAGTTCATTGATGTATTCCCCATGATATCCTCCTTCGGGTATTTCTTCCTGCCTACCAAACAGGGCCAGATATCGAACCCTTACGCTCTGTGCGAGTTTATCTATTTGTGTTCCAGCATCGTTGTAGTAGAACTCTCGATGCACCTGCCATCCTGTCCACTCAAGTAAAGAAGCGAGCGCATCTCCCAGGGCAGCTTGCCGACCATGACCAAGGTGTAGTGGGCCTGTGGGATTGGCGGATACAAACTCGACCATAACGTGCGCACCTTCGCGGGTGTCCTCTCTTCCGAAACCTTCGTTCTTAGCCACGATCTCGTCTAAGATCGATGCGGCGGTAACCGCAGATAGCCTAAAATTTAGAAATCCAGGCCCAGCCACCTCAATCGATGCAATCCCTGCCGTATCCTTTTCAATAGAAGCAGCGATTTCTACCGCAATGTCACGAGAAGGTCTACCAAGTTTTCCAGAGAGAACCAGAGCAATATTACAGGTAACATCACCGTGGCTAGGGTTGCGTGGACGTTCAAGATCAATCTCCACTTCACCTATTCCCATTTCTCTGATCACCGCATTAAGAGCGGTTTTTATGGGTTCATGGAGCACTGTTCAGTTATCGGATTTGGAGCCAGGTGATCTTGATCCAGAGCTTTTAGTTTCAGACTCAGGCTTCTTCTTCGAGGTCTCCTTATTGAGACTTGAGGAGGATGTTTTCTCTACTCCCGAATCCGACTTACTGGTCGCTCCACCACTCTCTGACGAGGCCTTTTTTTTGTAGTCCTCAGATCGGTAATCGGTGATGTAAAAGCCCTCTCCCTTAAAAATAAGACCGGCCCCACCTGAAATCATTCGCTCTGAATCTTCACCGCAATCTGGACACGCGGCTCCGGGGGCCACGGAGATCCTCTGGAAAACCTCAAACTGATGCCCGTTTGGGCAGCGGTAATCGTAGGTTGGCATGGGTAACGAAGCTAACTAGGAGGGACATGGGTGCCTACCCGTGGTAAGCTCCCCATTCTGAACGAAGGGCATCACTTAGTTCACCTAACGTCACACCAGCTTTCACGGATGAAATGAGTCGGGGCATAAGATTTTCATCCCCACGGGCAGCTGAACGTAGATCTTCAAGTTGAGCCCTGATCTCGACATCTACTCTCCGCTCCTTATGTGACCTCAGACGAGTGATCTGTTCCTGTTCCAATAGCTCGTAGTCGGGCTTCTCTATATGTCGACCCTCATCCTCTTCGGTATGTACGTTCACTCCTACGATTTTTCTACGCCCAGCTTCTACATCTAGCTGAACTTTATATGCTGCAGTTTGGATTTCTTCCACCATGTACTCGATAGCTTTGGATGCACCCCCTAATTCTTCAATTGTTTCTAGGTAGTTAAGGGCCAAGCGTTCAATCTCGTCTGTCAAAGCTTCAACGTAATATGAACCCCCAAGTGGGTCTGCCGTTCGCGTTATACCTGATTCAGAGGCAATGATCTGTTGCGTCCTAAGGGCCAGTTTAGCCGCTTCCTTTGTCGGTAAAGTAAGAGCCTCATCGTAGCTGTTTGTGTGAAGGGATTGGCTACCACCGAGTGTAGCCGCAAGAGCTTGTATCGTTACACGGACGACATTATTGAGAGGTTGCTGAGCAGTTAATGTGGAACCACCCGTCTGAGTATGGAATCGGAGCCGACAGGAATTGTCGGACGCATCATAGTGTCGCCTCAAAAGAGATGCCCAGAGGCGACGGGCAGCCCGAAACTTCGCTACTTCCTCGAGCAGGTCATTATGAGCTGCAAAAAAGAACGAGAGACGAGGAGCAAAAGCGTCGATATCAAGTCCGGCTTCGACTGCACGGGCTGTGTATTCCAGACCATTAGCGAATGTGAACGCAAGTTCTTGAGGGGCGGTAGCACCCGCTTCGCGAATGTGGTAGCCCGAGATGGATATCGGGTTCCAATTCGGAAGTTCATCTTTGCAGAAGGCAATAATGTCTGTGGCTAGGCGGAGGCTATTCTCTACCGGGTAGATATATGTTCCACGCGCTACGTATTCCTTGAGAACATCATTTTGTAGTGTGCCACCAAGTAGATTGCGGGCAACATCCTGATCATCCGCAACTGCAACGTAGAGGGCTAGTAAGATCGCAGCAGTAGAGTTGATGGTCATTGAAGTGGATACTTTGCCTAGAGGTATCCCCTCAAACAGGCTTTTCATGTCTTCAAGGGAATCTATGGCTACTCCAACCCGTCCAACCTCACCCATTGCTATTTTAGCATCGGAATCATGTCCCATCTGGGTCGGCAGGTCGAATGCGACGGAGAGTCCCGTTTGCCCGCGTTCTAGGAGGTAGTGGAATCTTTCATTTGTTTGCTGAGGAGTACCGAAGCCGGCGTACTGCCGCATCGTCCATAGACGCTCCCTATACATATCTGGATGGATTCCTCTGGTGAAAGGAAAGGTCCCAGGGGGAGGAGCTTCTTCAGCGTTTGCCGTGTTGTAAACAGTCTCTACTTCAATACCACTGTCGGTGCAAACTGGCTGATCTTTCCTCTTTCCCTTCATTACTCAGATCGTTCCCTCTTCGAGTGGCACAAGCTCTACCAAGATCTTGCCCTTTTCTACTGCATCTCCACTTGCTACATGGATTACCTGGACACATCCGCCTGCCTGTGCCCTCACCTCGTTCTCCATCTTCATTGCTTCTACGATTACGAGCCCCTGTCCTGCCTCAACTGACTCTCCCTCCTCAACTTCTACACTGACGATCGTACCTGGCATTGGCGCAATGACTGCTTCAGGGTGCTGGACTTCATTTTCTTGGAGTTCCACTGCTTTGATAGCCCTACCGAGTCGATCAAGCACATTCACATAGAACCTGCGTTTGTTGCATAGGATGTCCCACGCCCCCCTACCCCGTTTGATCGCGTGGATAGGCTGGGAAATTCCATCTAGGATCAGGCTGTAATCGTTCGTCTTCTCAAGTGTGGCCAAATCGACAAGAACCGATTCTCCATTAATCCTCACTAGGTCACTAGTAATCTCGATTTCAAAAGTCGAGTCTTCCACTCTGACTTCGTAAATCATTGATTCTCGGATCGTCTCAGAACCACGACAGTTTCGATGTGCGCAGTCTGAGGGAAAAGGTCAAATGCTTCATAGTCTATCAATGCATAGGCGGATCCTAGTCGCTTGAGGTCACGAGCAAGGGTAGCTGGATCACAACTAATGTAGATTATCGTTTCTGGGGGGGCATCTAGAATTTGAAGCGGAATCGTGCTCTCCAGCCCGCTACGTGGAGGATTAAGAATCAACAAGTCTACAGGTAGAAAGTTTGATAAGTGTTCTTCAACTGCGCCCTGAACTGTACGGTAATTCCCGCTCCTCTTTTCGCAGGAAGACGTTAGAGCGGCTCCATTCACATCAATCCCCACAACGGCGGCACCTGAATTAGCGAGCTGTCGACCGTAGTAGCCGGCCCCACAATATGCGTCGACTGCGCTATCTGGTGACCCAGATGTTGCTATCACGTACTCCTGTAATAGCTGGGCAGCTGCGCGATTAACCTGGAGGAAGACATCGCCGACTAAGAGGAGTTTCTCCCCAACCCATATGTCTTCATGAACTTTGCCATAGACCAATTCTATAGCACCCGTATCTGAGGGTTCATGCCAAACAGTGGATACCGACGGTACCTGCTTCATCAAAGCTTCAGGACTCCAGGCACTCGTTCCACCCTCAATGAGTAGATCTATGCCTGACTTCGAGTTTCGGAGGGTTAGCCGTAGACGTCCTCCCAATGGTAGTCGTCTGGCGCCGGTTCCCCAGTTGTCTCTAAGAGATATCCAGGCAGAAGTTATCTCTGGCTCAGGTAGGATGCACTCACTCTTCACATCAATGACATGACTAGGCCGATCGAGCCCATGTAAGCCGGCCACAACTCTCCCAGCGCGAAGTCTTCTAAGGGTGAACGTCATCCTATTACGGTACCGTGACAGATGTGGTGAGGCCGTGACCGGGACCTTATCCACTTCTAGCCCTCCAATCCTCGACAGGGCTTCTACCACGAACCTCCCCTTCCATTTCAATTGTTCAGAGTACGGGATGTGCTGGAGAGAGCATCCGCCACATTTGTCATAAAGTGAACAAAGAGGATTGCTCCGTTCCTCAGTAGGGCTCAAGATTTCCTCGAGCTGACCCCTCGCCCATCGACGTTTTAGTGCGGTTACTTTGACACGAGTTTTGTCTCCAGGCGCACTACGCGGTATGAAGATGATACGTCCGTCAGGTAGCTCGCCTACTCCTGATCCATCCGAGGCTAAACTGCGGATTGTGACGTCTGTGAGTCCATTAGCAGGTACGTTAAGCATCATCCTCTAGGGGGCTCCCGTAATATCCCTTCTGACTGCCAACATGACATTTTAGGTGTGGTTCGAGATAAGCGGGTCCGTTGGTTTTCCTTTGCCTCAAGGAGCGCTCCAGCAATCGCAATCGAGCGAATTACTTCTGGATCTACTGGGGCTTCATTGAGCAATTCCGGATGTTCTTCTAAATATCGGATTGAAAGACGGCCCTCTACAAAATCCGGTTCATCCATAACTCTTCGTTGAAATGATGCACAATTTTCAACCCCGAGTAATAGAAGTTCATCAAGGGCTCTGGCCATACGTTGTATTGCAGCAGCTCGCGTACTCGCGTGCACTATCAGCTTCCCAAGCAAGGGGTCATAGTGCTCGGAGATGTAATAGCCTTCTCTTATCCCTCCATCCCAACGAACTCCGGCTCCGGTCGGTACCTCGAGGCGGGTCACGGTTCCCGTGGAAGGAAGAAATCCAATTTGCGGGTCCTCTGCGGTGATTCTACACTCGATCGCATGCCCTGATATCCGCATGTCCCCTTGGGTGAAGTCGAGTGGTTCTCCGGAAGCGATACGAATTTGCCAGTCCACGAGGTCTAAGCCGGTTACTAGCTCAGTTACCGGATGTTCTACTTGGATTCGAGTATTCATTTCGAGGAAGTAATAGTTCCCGTCTTCATATAGAAACTCGACAGTCCCCGCCCCGGTATACCCGATAGCTGTTGCTGCTTGCACCGCAGTTCGTCCTATGGATTCGCGCTCCGCTGTGGAGAGTGCGATAGCTGGTGCTTCTTCAACAAGTTTCTGATGTCGGCGCTGGATCGAACATTCGCGTTCTCCCAGGTGAACAACTGAGCCCTGCATATCTCCGAGTATTTGAACCTCGATATGGCGAGGTCGCTTAAGCGCGCGTTCTAGATAGAGTGTACGATCTCCAAAAGCCGAAAATGCTTCTCTTTGGGCTGCCTCAAAGGCCGCATTAAATTGATCCGGCTTTTCCACTGTTCGCATCCCCTTCCCCCCCCCTCCAGCAGCAGCTTTAACCAGCACGGGAAAACCGATTTCCTGCGCGACTTCTAAGGCCGCTTCAACAGTGGATAGGGGTTCAGTAATCCCTGGGATTATAGGAATACCGGCATTCTGCATGTAGCGCCTTGCCTGGATCTTATCACCCATCACCTCAATGACCTCAGACGAAGGCCCAACGAATATCAGCCCCCCATCTTCCACCGCTTTTGCAAATGAAGAACGCTCGGCAAGAAATCCGTAACCAGGATGAATCGCATCTGCTCCGGCGACCTTAGCCACCTCAATGAGGTGCCCTGCCTTTAGATAACTCTCTGAAGAGGGGGCTGGACCGATGTGGTATGCCTCGTCAGCGGCTAGGACATGTGGTGCCAATCGATCAGGTTCGGAGTACACAGCTATAGTGCGGATCCCACGTTCCTGAGCGGATCTGATTATACGCACGGCGATTTCACCGCGGTTAGCTACTAAAAGAGAGCGGATCAAGGAATTTATTGAATCAGAAAGAGATAGAAGTTCAATGTTCTAAGCCATTTTAACCAAAAGTTGCAAGTGAAATGTCATCAGGTGCGAGCTCAATAGGACGGGGCTACGACTTACTCTATCTCACTCCGAACTGCTTCAACACTCGGGTAGGTTATAACGGGATATTTCCGTGTTTCTTAGGTGGATTTTGGTCACGCTTGTTCTGTAACATGTCCAGGGCGCTAATCAGCCGCTCACGTGTTTCCCGGGGGTCTATCACATCATCTACATAGCCTCTGGCAGCGGCTATATAAGGATTAGCAAATTGTTCTCGATACTCTTCAATTTGTGTGGCCTCAGCAGCTTCTGGATTTTCAGCCTCGTCCAATTCTCTCCGGAACAGAATCTCTACCGCTCCCTTTGGGCCCATCACGGCAATCTCAGCTTGAGGCCATGCTAGGTTGATATCACCACGAATGTGCTTGGAATTCATCACATCGTAAGCCCCACCGTAGGCCTTTCGAGTAATGACCGTCAGTTTTGGTACGGTTGCCTCTGCAAAGGCGTATAGAAGTTTGGCTCCATGACGAATAATGCCTCCATGTTCCTGGGCTATTCCGGGCAGGAAGCCAGGGACATCCTCGAAAACGACCAAGGGGATATTAAAGGCGTCACACAACCGAACGAATCGAGCGCCCTTGTCCGACGCATCAATATCAAGTGCACCTGCAGAAGATTCAGGCTGGTTCGCCACAACACCTACTGTCCTTCCACCCAGGCGCGCAAAACCCACAATGATATTCTGAGCGAATAGAGCATGGATCTCATATAAGTCACTCTCGTCGACCACACACTTGATGACTTCCCGCATATCGTAGGGTTGATTGGGGTTGTCAGGTACTATTGCTAAGAGCTCATCGTCTCTACGGTCAAAGGAGTCAGGAGACTCTAGGACCGGTGGTAACTCGGTATTGTTTTGAGGCAGATAACCCATCAATTCACGCACCGATGCTAGGCATTCAGGCTCACTCTCGCATGCAAAATGTGCAACTCCAGATACTGAAGCATGCACTTCAGCCCCACCCAAACCTTCCATGTCAACATCCTCATGCATCACGGTCTTCACGACATTCGGACCGGTAACAAACATGTAACTGGTCCCCTTAACCATGTAGACGAAATCAGTGATTGCAGGTGAATACACCGCCCCACCCGCGCACGGGCCAAGGATGACACTGATTTGGGGAATCACTCCCGAGGCAAGTGTATTCCTTAGAAAGATGTCAGCATATCCCCCGAGGCTTACAACACCTTCTTGTATACGTGCACCTCCGGAATCATTTAATCCGATCAGTGGGGCCCCGTTCTGCAGAGCTAGGTCCTGAATCTTCACGATCTTCTCAGCATGAGCTTCAGACAGTGAGCCACCAAAAACTGTAAAATCCTGGCTAAACACATATACCAATCGCCCGTGGATTGTACCGTAACCGGTCACGACCCCATCCCCAAGGATCTTCTTCTGATCAAGTCCGAATTCTACAGATCGGTGAGTTACAAACCGATCTAATTCTATAAACGAGTCTTCATCTAGTAGAAGATTCAGACGTTCACGCGCAGAGAGCTTACCTTTTCCATGTTGGGCAGAGAGGCGTTCTTCTCCACCTCCTTCTTCGGATCTGCGTCGCAGTTCTTCGAGCCTTTCGAGTTTCTCATGTATTGACATCAGACCCTTAGGCTTCAGCCGACAGGTAGAAGAATGCCTTCATCGATATAAACTACTTCGGTACGCCGGAGAACTCGCCCATCCACAAGTGAGTAAATACCAGCTGCACCCTCAATTTCATGTAACCCTTCGATTGCTATTCTAATTTCTTCTGGAGATTCAGCGCCCCCCTTCAGACCTTCGATAAGTAGAAGCGCAGTATCATAACCGAGAGCAGGAACTCCACTCATGAGACTTCTCTGAAAATGACTTTCGTAAGCTTCCCGGAATTGTATAGACGTATTTCTATCTTCCGTACGACCCACAAAGGAAGTAGCAACCACTCCTGTGGTGTGACGAAGGTCTACTGTCTCCAGTACTCGAGGGTCAGTCCATCCAGATGTCCCAAGTATATCAATGGCTAGTGTGTCCAATCCGTAGTGAACTATCTGCGGTGCGATGAACTCCACATCCTCTGGGGGGATGGGTAAAAAGAGTGCGACAGGCTCAAGCATCTCTACATGCAGAGTGTCGTCTTCTTCGAGATTGAGTGCTGCAATCTCCGCAGCCCTCAAAGTATTCTGGGCCTCTATGATTTCTTCACCAAAGAAAGTTGCTCCTACCTGATATGCGTAACGCCCAATAATTGGCAGGCCTAGGCTTTGCGACATCTCCACGAATGCATCGGCCTCTTGAACCGATTCTGAGCTTTGCGAGTGCAATACTGCAATCCGCGTGTACCCATATTCAAAGGCGTACCTGGCCATCTCCGCCGCAGCTACCGGATCTGGACCTTCCAGAGAATAGACCCCCTCCCCCGCACGGGAGGCACTTCGGGCAGTGGGTGAAACAAGCGGGACCCCTATCTGACGCGCACTCCCGGCAATTTCAAGAGAAGTATCTTCTAGAAATCCTACCACTCCTCGAATATTTGAATCCTCAAGTTCCCTAACTAGGACCCGAGTGAGCGCCGGGTCACCCTGATCATCCATTGAGGTGATTCGCACGTCTAATAGGGATTCACTCATTTCCAATGCTGCGACTTCAACCCCTTCGGCTATCAGTTGGGAAAATTCGGCAAGTCCTGGTGGTCCCCCAAAAGGAAGTAGCATCGCAAGCTCAAGGATTATCAGTTCACCCTGAGAAGTATCTTGCAGTGCTTCCTCTGCGACTATGGAGTCTTCAGTCGGGATATCTTGCTTTCGCATTTCTCCCAAACGTCCAGACCCGCCTACCTCGTCCCTACCGGAAATAGTCTGATCTTCAGCAGGAAGATTCACCGAAAGCCCACCGGCGGTGCCCGCCAGATGGCAACCACTGGAGATTACGATAGTGAGAGCTAGCCCGATTGACGTTATCAGAATCTTCTCTAACCGAAATCGCTCCCTCATACGAACGCAGCAGAAAGCGGGAACAAGTTCCTACACATCTGTTGCTGCAAACACCACATCGCTAGTCCTCTGCAACCTCCGTTTCAGGCTCAGCAGCTTCGTCTTCTTCTGGCGACTCTTCC
>CESG01122695.1_pt1 | contig 10723 bp, 9 predicted proteins | sample 531121 | NCBI WGS metagenome assembly CESG01 (sample SAMEA2621287, study PRJEB7988) | marine metagenome | biome: marine biome (ENVO:00000447); feature: mesopelagic zone (ENVO:00000213); material: "saline water (ENVO:00002010), including plankton (ENVO:xxxxxxxx)" | depth 800 m
CTAATGAGTTCATCATTTCCTACAGCAAGCTCGTGTACACGGTTAATTTTTTCTTGGTAATTAAAATCCTGCTCATTAGGAGACCATAGTAATTTTAGTTCGCGTGGACTAAGCCGATCATGTATAATCCTAACGAGCGTTAAATCGTAATTATCGGGAATCATCAAAATCCAGTCGATGGTTTCTCCCCGGTCCGAATGTCGGCGGTCGATTTTTAGATTTCGATCTTGGTGAGGGACGTTTTTCTTTACCCAGTTCCGGCGACCGAATTCATCAACCTCAAAGTTGCCTACCTCGAGCCAAGTTCTTCCGTGTCCGTTGGGTTTGGTCGTTACTTCGATTCTATGCAAGTTTGTTATTCTCCCTCAAATGTATATGCCAATTCAGTCTTTGATCCATGGTTTTTGGCGGATCTTGCTGTGGCTTCGATAAATGCGATGATTTCAATGCTCTCGGAAATATCAATCGGCGATTCACCAGTTTCGAACATCTTGATTATCTCCTTTAGTATTTCTCTATAAATAAAGTTCGTGTCGATTGATGTACGAGCAATCGACTTTTCGTGGTAAGTGGTAAAACCAAAACCACTGTGGCCCTTTCTGATGCCTCGAAGGGTACCCATTCGACCATCATACCAGAGTCCAGAGATGACATCTGTATCATCGTTGGATGTCGCCCACACGGATTGACACCCTGGCCCCATTAGTGCGTAGAGTGTTTCAACGCCGTGGATGCCATAATGAAACAAACCTGGGTTTCTTGGGTGGAGTGTAGCGGTTGTACATACTTCTGCGCCCAAGATTTTTCCCACCTCGTCTTGGGCTTCCTGAGTTTTTATTACTTCGGGCGCGTATCGCAAGGAAGAAGATGAAAAGATAGGCGCACTCCTATCTTTGGCAAGATTTGCGATTGCCTTAGCGTGTTCAAGCGAACACGCCAAAGGCTTGTCGATAAAAATTGGTATCCCCGCTTCCAAAAACGGTAATGTCCGATCATAATGAACGTTGCCATCAACCGACTCAATCATCACAGCGTCAACTCGCCCAATTATTTCCTCAGGGGTTTCGACAAGTGGTACTCCATATTTTTGCATCTGCTGGGTGAACCCAGGAATCCGTTCCGGTGATAATAACGATTCGCCTGGACATCCAATGGTAACTTTCGCACCATTGACCCATTGTGCTGAATCAACATCAACGTGGTTTATACGTTGAGTAAATGCAACAACATGTGATGTGTCAAAATCGACTATTCCTACCTTAATCATGTTTTCCCTTGTGGCATCATAGAAGCGATGGTAGGTTTATTAACTGACAATGTGTTATATTTAGATCTTTACACAAGCAGTAATATTTACCGAAGTTTCCGAGCTAGGAGGCAGCTAAATTCTGTTGCAAATGTTGTTCAAAAAACTCCGCTTCTCTATCTCTTTGGCTTATTTGAAGGGTTTATCTTGCTAATTACAGAGGGAAATCTATCGATTTTCCTTGTTCGTTTGCCATGTAAAATCCTTGCATCAATTCAGTCAGGTCCCGCCCATCTTGAATTGTAACCGACATTGGCTCTCCATGTAAAATGGCGTTGATCCACTGTTGCATCGATGAAGGTAAAGGGTTTGGCATGTCGGCAAGATATTCTGCTTGTTTTTCTTCGGATAACTGCCGTGTTTGGAATTGAAGATCTCCCTGTCCTATCACAATTGATCCTTCGGTTCCATAAACTTCTGTCAGATTTGGCCCGGATCTGTGAACCCAAGAGCAATCGACTAAACCGATGGCGTTATTCTTAAATTCAACGACTGAAGCGCTATTATCGTCGATCGGATAGTTGTCAGTAAAGTTGTTCATTATGGAGACAGTTCTTTTTGGTTCACCCATCAGCCAACGCATACGGTAAACCGGATGACATCCGAGATCAAACAATGCCCCCCCGCCAGCACGATTTGGATCTGCAAACCACGCACTAGGACCGCTGAACCATTTATCTAGTGCTGCTGAGTGAGCGATTCGAAAACGACCGAAAGTAATGTTACCAAGAAGCCCCTCATCTATCGCTTTTTTTGCAAATAGGATACTGGAGTCGCAACGTTGTGGCATTGAAATCATGAACCTAACTCCAGATTTTTCAACAGCATCAATAATTTCGTCACATTCGGCAACCGTGATGGCCATGGCCTTTTCAGTAAATATGTGTTTCCCAGCTTTGGCCGCAGCTACCATTATTCGTGGGTGATCAGACGTAACAGCGTCGACAACTACTGCGTCCACATCATCACGTCCGAGAATTTGGTCTAAATCTGTGGAAAATGGTATTCCATACTCTTCAGCAATTTGTTTGCCTCCGTATTCTTCTTCATCCCATACCGCGACCAATTTTGTCTCTGGGTTTTCCCGCACGGCGTTGGCATATCCTTTCGCGTGTACGTGTGCAAAACTCAGCTTTGCAATTCCAATCATTTTACTTGGTTCTCCTTGTAATTATTCTGTAGGGATTTTATCGCTATTATCACATTTATGTCAAGATTGAACCAGAATACTAATTCTATTATTGAATTTTCTTTCGATGGTTTATGAGTTGTTGGGTAAGGGTTTCTACGTCTTTTTGATGAAATCCAAGCTCTTTTGCTTCGTTAACTATCATCTCTGCTTGAACAGAGCTATCGTTTTTAACCAGTTGGATAGCTCTATCATATGCCTGAACTGCTTCATCGTAATTCCCTTGGTCTTGAAAGATAAACGCAAGGTATGTATATGCAGCAGCAAGACGAGGTGAATTGGGACGGCTTTTCATGAATTCCTTGAATGTGGCTTGAGCTTGGCCGAACCGTTGGTCTTGGTGGTGTACACGTCCAATCCGAAAATGGGCACGATCGGCAAAGCTATCAGTATAGCCATCTGCAAGATACTGGACTCGTTCTGGAAACGCGATTGTTGTCTTGTAGGCTCTTAGTGCTTGATCAAATTTGTCAAGAGATCTATATATTTCACCCAATTGAAAATTAGCCATCATTGCTTGCCATGAGGAAGGATGAGAATTGATTAGCTCGTTGTAAACCGTTATCGCTTTGGTCTGTGCTTTTTTATGGAAGGTCAGGATTAACGCACTGCGGTATCGAGCTTCCGCTGCCCAGTTTGAATCGGTTGATTTTTTGATTGCCTGTTCATATGACGTGAGTGCCTGATTGTAGTCTTGTAAATTGTGTTCGTAAATTCTCCCGATTTGTAAGTGTATTTGGGATTTTTTTTCTGCATCTTTTGTTTGTAATACCTGGGTTCCGAGATTCTGAATTGCTGCGTGAAATTTAATGGTTTCAAGTTGCTTAATGGCAAGGCCTGCGGTTTTTTGATCTGGATGATTAGCAATTAACTGTTTGGCGATCTTTAGAGCAGATACGTAATCTTTGTCTCTTGCAAGATCTTGTATATTTTGCCATTCCGTTTCATGAAGACGCGATTTAAGTTCAGCAATCTTTGCTTGTAGTTCAGATTCGATTTTTGTTTTTGTTTGATGGTACCTTCCAATTTCACCGAAGTAAGCAGGGGCAGTGGTTGGCAGGTAGATATTGACAAAGATTTCTAGGTTATTAATGGTGTGCCGTATGTTTTTTGTCTCTTCGTAGCAGAGGGCCATCCAATAATATACCGCGTACATCTTCCAGAAATCAGGATGTTTTTCTATTATTTGATCAAAATATTTGATTGCTAATTTGCATTGGTTGTTATGTTTGTGAATAAGTCCAAGTTGGAACAGCGCATCAGCAGCAAAGTTACTTGTTGGGTATTTATTATCAACTTTCCGGTATGCGTTGATTGTGGGGATTATCTGATTCAACGACTTTTGATAGATTTGGCCAATTCGCCATTGCGCTTCAGCGGAAATACGAGTCGATGGATGTTGATTCAAAAGCGCTTCGTATAGTGCTATCGCCTTATGTGGTTGGTTAAGCTGAGATTGTTGGCGATACAGTTCGGAGATCTGAAACTTTGCTTCAATTGCTATTGATGTGTTAGGGTAATTGGCTATAATAAGCTGAAGTTGATTTAATTTTTTGATTGCACTTTGTATGTTGCTGATTTTTTTGCGTCCGGTTTGGTACGCGAAATGTTCTGGGTTGGTAAGGTTGACAAGATATTGGTAGGATTCAATGGCGTTATCGTACAAATTCATCCTGCAATAAGCGTCGCCCTTTTTAAGGATTGCCAGATAAAGATCTTCTGTAGAAAACTTCGTGGGATTTAGTCGGAGTATTTGATCATAGACGGTGATCGCTTTAGAATAGTTGTGTGTGTATTGATAGTATATTTCGCCGAGCTGATGATAAATGCCGCTGAGATTTTCTGCATCATTGCTATCATGCGCTAATTTCTGCAGGTTACTGATTGCTTGTTCGTAGTTTCCAGATTGAATCAGGCTATTCAGATCAACGGTTTCGGCACTGAAAGCGGGTGGGGCAAGGAGAAACAGCAAAATTACAAGCTGACGAATCTGCAAAACACACATTTTTCGGTTTTGTAGTCTTCCGACCGGGATATCGTTAATTAATCGAGGTGAATCCTTAGAACCCTTTATTAAAGGATGCTTGTGCGACTTGGATTTGTTGGTCTATAATTTCCGCCCAACCCGTGCCTTTTGCATTCTCGCGTAGTAGCCGGAATTGACTGGTTGTTGACCAATTATCGTTTCTGAGATGTTTAGCTTCAATTGCTTCCTCAAAGTGGCGTTGGATTTCTTGTTGTCGATATTGTTCCATTCTTTTCTGTTGAGTGGTTAGGAAAATGGATGGGGGGGCAGTTGATACCCCAGAAATTGAATCTTTAGAACGAATAGGGTTTACGAAGAATGGTGTTAAAGCCAAACCCAAGACGAGTAGCGTGACTGCCAAGAGACCTCCTTGTATCCATAGAGTCCTAGTGGAAACAGTGTCAGCTATATATGGAAAAACCGATAGTTTCTGTGAAGATTCATCGGAGGCTAGTCGTTTGTATACTTTGATTTCGAGATCATCTAGGATTTTATCTGGTAAGTTGATTTGTCCAATTGGATCAGTAGTTGTTAATGTTTTCTTTAGTGCATCTATTTCATTTCGAACGTCTGGATGATTTTGAAGATATGTTTCAACGTCGGCTATAAGATTTTCGTCTTTGATTGTGTTACAAACATAGTCAACGCATAATGACTTCCAGTATTTAGATTTAGCCATTCAGCAAATTCCTCCAACGCATTTTCTTAATGATACTAAATTTCGCTGTTTTCCCGAAAAGGTTGCAATAATACCCTGAGTTTCTTGATCGCACGATGCAGATGAATTTTGACAGTGCCCTCTGCGATTCCAAGAATTTCTGCGATTTCCTTGATTTGTAACCCGTCGTAACGATTCATTAGAAAGACCTTTTTCTGATTTTGAGAAAGGTGGTCAACAGCTTGATTGATAACGCGATGTCGATCTTTCTCGACAATGAGTTTTTCCGGATTGCTTCCGAGGTCTTTGGCTGTTGGTTCATCTATAGACAATAGGTTATTATCTAATGAATGGGTTATCTGGCGTTTTTTCGACCGGTGGTGATCGATTGAAACGTTATAGGCAATTTTGTAAAGCCACGTTGAAAACTTCGCTTGAGGTTTCCATTTGTGGAGAGCTCGATACACTTTGAAAAACACCTCAACGGTTAATTCCTCTGCGTCTTCATAGTTTTTGACGGATCGGAGAATATATGCATAAATTCTGTGTTTATAGCGTCGCATTAACTCATCAAACGCATCTTGGTCACCTAACTGGAGCTTTGTAACCAATATTTCGTCTTCAAGGATATCCATTTATAAACCGTTTTTTTATATGCTGAAATTGTTCATGTAGGTTTACTGAAATCAAACACTGTCGGTACTAAGCTGAAAAACGAAAGTGCGTGTTGACTGGTTGACAATAATTTCAGTTTATTCGCGACTTTCTTTTGATTTCTCGTTATAGGATTCTCTGATCCATCCTTCTAGTACCTCATCTGGGTTTTCAACGACCGATTTGGTGAAGGTGAAATCTGACTTACCAGTATTTTGTTTGATCAAGTTGAGGCCATGTTGATAACTTTCTAGAATTTCGTCACAGATCTTTTGTGGGTCCCTTTGATTGCGAATGAATCGTTCGTATATCATTTCTGTCGCGTCTTGATCAAACTGGATTTTCATTTTGTGTTTTTCTTGGAAGTCCTCTTCGTAACGCCGAATTCGTTCCTGAAAAACGAGGCGCGAATTGTATTCTTGATTTGTCATGATTTTCTCAAGTTCAGCCTTTGGATCATTGACCATCTCTTTTGTAACCGAAAATTCTTTGATTGGTGATGATGGTAGCTCGAATTTATAGTCACGCAAAACCTTCTCACAAACGGTCATCAGTGCCCTCGCCCCTGTTTGCTGGTGGTGTGCGAGGACGGCAATTTGGTGCAAAGATGCGTCTGAGAACATAGCTTCAACATTGTATGCTTGGAAGGATTGTTCATACTGCTTGATAATTGATCCTTCTGAATTTTTTAAGATATAATACAAATCTTCCGCTTCAAGATCTTCACAGGCAACGTGGATAGGTATTCGTCCAATGAATTCCGGCTCAAAACCGAAATCGATAAAATCCTGTGGCGTAATCTGGTTCAGCAAGTCGGTTGATCTCTGTTGGTTTCTGTCTTCCATACTGAAACCAATAGATTTCCAGTTGAGTCGCTTTTCAATAATATCACTCAGTTCGTTGAAGGCACCACTCATAATAAAAAGAATATGCCGAGTGTTAATTATTTGTTCTTCAATTTCGCCTTTCTGCTGGAATTCTATAGCGGCTTTCACTTGAGCTGCTGGGTCAGAGCTAGATCTCAGGTCGACATCTGTTTCTTCCATTAGCTTAAGCAGACCGAATTGTACCCCACGGCCGCTGATATCGCGCCCTATGATGTTGGGGGGAGTCGCTAGCTTGTCGGCTTCATCAATATACACAATACCATATTGTGCTAGCTCAAGATTGCCATCCGCTTGAGTAACAAGATCTCGTATTAAGTCCTCCACGTTTGCACCAACATAACCAGTTTCACTGAAACGCGTCGCATCGGCTTTTACAAACGGAACACCAATTAGCTTAGCAATGTGGCGTATCATGTAAGTTTTACCAACACCTGTTGAACCTAGAACAATAATGTTCTGTTTTGAGTAATCGGTTTCAAGCAGCTTTGGGTTCTCATGACATTTGCGAACGTGATTGTAATGGTCGCAGACGGCAATGGCGAGTGCTTTCTTGGCCTCGTGCTGCTTGATTACGTATCTATCTAGATATTGCTTGACTTCTTTTGGTTTGAGGTCGAATTTGAGATCAATAGTTTTTGTTTGTTTTTGGGTGTCTTGTTCGTTCAACTCTATGTTTGAGGCTGGCTGTTGGACAAAGCGAACTGTTCCTCCGTATTTTTGTTTAATGAATTCTTCGAATTCTTTTTGGATCTCTTCTGCTGTTGGCTTTTTATCTTTTGTTTGATTTAACAATTTAATTTTTCTCAATCAGTTATTATTTTATTTGAGTTTACGTGCGATGAAAGGTAATTATAACATTTTTTTTTTGTTTGATTAAAGTAGTATTTAGGTCTTCTATTGAGAGTATGAGTTTGGCTAGACAGGTACCTAGTGATGTGCTAGAATAAATTACCAAATGCTCTTGAATTGGGCATTCCACCGATCCTAGTCTTAGTTCAACTGGTGCGCAGTATTTTTGATATCTGCTGTTAAAGAGGGGATTATGCCAGATTACACTCGTCAGGAAGTTTTAAAGCGATTGCATGCTAATCTTGATAAGAAGGAACCATTACTCGCTGTCGGTGCTGGTACTGGAATTACTGCCAAATTTGCTGAACGTGGTGGTGCTGATCTCATTGTGATTTACAATTCGGGGCGTTATCGCATGTCTGGATTTGGTTCATGCGCAGGTCTATTGGCTTATGGTGACGCGAATGCGATCGTTATGGAGATGGGGGAGCATGAAGTTCTTCCTGTGGTTCAGGAAGTTCCTGTAATTGCAGGTGTGAATGGTACTGACCCAACCCGCCGGATGAGCAATTTTTTGAAGCAGGTAAGAGATCTTGGTTTTGACGGAATTAACAATTTTCCGACTGTTGGTGTCATAGATGGGAAGTTCCGTACCACACTTGAAGAGACCGGTATGGGTTTTTACAAGGAAGTTGAAATGGTTGGAATCGCTAACGATATGGATCTTTTCACTATAGTCTACGTCTTTGATCCTAGCGAGTCCATCGAAATGGCTAAAGCGGGCGCAGACGTTATTATTGCCCACATGAATACGACTGTTGGTGGTACAATTGGTGCAGGCACTGCTTTTACACTTGAAGGGGCTATTCCTCTCGTGCAAGCCATTTGTGATGCGGCCTTTACAGTCAGAGAAGATGTGATTTGTTTGTCGCATGGAGGTCCGATTGCTACTGCCGATGACGCTGATTATATTACCAAGCACACGAGTTGTGTTGGCTTTGTGGGGGCCTCGTCGATTGAGCGTTTCGCTTGTGAGGTAAGCATCCCAGAAATTACGGCTTCTTTCAAGAAAAACTTATTAGAGTGAATTGAGGTGAAAAACTGAAGAAGATAACCATTGGCTTTGTTGTGACTGGTATTGGTTACCTCGCACTTTATTATCTTTTCGGTGGTATTTTAGGCATCGAGGTTATCAACAACTGGTTACAATTGGCAGTCATTTACATCATTTTGTTTTGTTTGTTAATGAGTTTGTTGGTTTTATTGAAATGGTTGTGTGATTCGGTTATGCGGGTTGTTAGACGACATAGGAGTTCAACCAATAACTTTCAACGTTGATGTTCTAGGATACGTTATCCGCCTGAAAGCGATCTTCCTGCCTGTAATCTTTTCCCTGATTTTAATTGGATTAACATACGGAACCGGTGAGAAATTCGTTGTCGCACAAATTCGGTATGGTGGTGGTGGAGATTGGTACGGTGATCAAACGGCGGTATCCACTTGGCTAAAGTTTTTAAGATCGCGAGTTGGGATTGAAACAGCCCGTGATCGTATTATCATCAAACTAACTGATCGCGATTTGTATCAGTATCCGTTTCTATATTTGGTTGGTCACGGAAATGTCCGATTCAGTGCCAAAGAGGTAGAGTTGCTCCGCTCATATTTGATGCGTGGCGGTTTCATGTTTGTTAATGATGATTATGGTCTTGACAAAAGCTTTCGGCGTGAGATGAAACGTGTCTTTCCAGACCGGAGCTTGGAGCCGATTCCAAATAACCACGATATCTATCATTGTTTCTATGATTTGTCAGGATTGCCTAAAATCCATGAGCATGATGGCGAACCGGCTCAGGGATTTGGGGTGTTTCATGAAGGCCGAATGGTGGTTTTTTATGCTTATAGTGCCGACATTGGCGATGGCCTTGAGGATCAAAAGATCCATCCCGACGATTCACCAACTCTCCGCGAACTAGCTGCCAAAATGGCTATTAACATCTCGGTTTATGCTTTGACTCATTAACAGAGATTATATAATATGATCAGAAATCCAGATTCGTTAAGTGGCATTGATGAAGCTTATCAAACGGTTCTTGCTCGATTGCGCTCGATTTTGGTTCAATGGCGATTGCTGACCTTTTCTCAAAATTTCTTGTGTTGGTTGTCGGTAATTATCATCTCACTTTCAATTGCCTTGTTGATTGATCAAGTGGTTCCTTTGCCTCGCTTGGTGAGAATGGGGTTGGTTGTAATTGTTGTCGGTATTTGTATTGGGTTTGGATATCTCCACCTTGTCCGTTCGTTATTCCTCAAACTTGGATACCGACGAGTATCGGCATATATTGAAGCTAGCCATCCTGAAATTAAGAATTGTATTTCAAGTGCTGTGCAATTGAGGTCTGAGATTGAAAGAAATCGATTCGGTTATTCAATAGTGTTTATTGAAAAACTGATTTGGCAGGCATACTATTCGCTTGGCAAAATTGACCTGAGACGTGTTTTCCAAAGCGAATTTTCACTTCACAAAAGAAACGGGGTGCTCAGCCTGTTTGCTGTGCTTTTATTCATAATCACAACTTGGATCTTCCCAAATTCAATTAAGGATTTTGCACTGGCATTTGAAGAGATACCCAAGAATCCAATTAATGCGATTGTAGCCAAGATTTTGGATGTTGAACCTGGGGATATTTTAGTTAAATCTGGGACTGACGTGGGTTTTTCGGCCAAAGTCACAGGAACCCTTGGTGCTCCGGCCAATGTTTTTTACCGATCAAAAAACGGTGCTTGGCACGACCTAAACATGTTTAGGTCAATCAATGAAGTTGCTTATCATTGCGAGATCAAAAATGTTACTCAATCTCTTGAATATTATATTGCTTCAGAGGGGATACGATCCGACATGTTTCAGGTTGAGGTTATGCGTGAACCCACTCTCAACCGATTTCAATTGAAACTTAATTTTCCAATATATACGCAGTTGTCGCCTGAGTTGCTTGAGGAAAATTTTGGTGATGTGAACACCTTAATAGGTACACGGGTTGCTTTTGAAGGAAGTGGCAGTAAACCAATTGCACATGCCAAATTGGTCTTTGGCGAATCTGCCCCGGTTCTTTTGAAGGTTACAGATAAAACTTCTATCACAGGTGATTTCATCGTTCAGAAAAGTGAGGAGTATTACCTTGAATTGATCGGTTCTGATGGTGTAGTCAATTCAGAT
>CESG01051525.1_pt1 | contig 10668 bp, 8 predicted proteins | sample 531121 | NCBI WGS metagenome assembly CESG01 (sample SAMEA2621287, study PRJEB7988) | marine metagenome | biome: marine biome (ENVO:00000447); feature: mesopelagic zone (ENVO:00000213); material: "saline water (ENVO:00002010), including plankton (ENVO:xxxxxxxx)" | depth 800 m
CTTTTTACAACGCCAACAAGATCTTGCTCAGCATTATCCTGCTGTATCGAGTTATAAGCTAGTCTTTGGCGGCGGCAAACGCCGTCTTGGTTCATGTCATCCTCAGCGAAAAATCATTCGCCTTTCACGCCACTTCTTGACGTTAAACCCGTTTTCCGTCACTCAAGACACCATCAACCACGAGCTGGCCCATGCCATTGATTATGCAAGACGCGGCAAAAGCAACCATGATCAACACTGGCAGCGCATTGCAATTGCGCTGGGCGCTTCCCCCCAAGCATCAACCAATGCAACCAGCCCTGAACCGAGATGGTCTGTTGTGTGGATTAAACCTCACAACAGACAGATTCAACCCGTTGCTCGTTATCACCGCCGTGCACGTTCTTTAAAAGGCGCTTCACTGGCAAACCAGCCAGCCTCGAAAGACCGGCTGTTTTACCTTGAAACACAGATTCTAAAACAGTTTGAAAAGCGAATATTAGCGTTTGAGCAAATCGTGCCCCAAATGTTGGTCAGATAGCTGGCGCTAAGTCTGCTCCGCCTGCTCAAGAGGTTTCAGCACTCTACCCACACGCGACACTAGTATGTCTCCCCACTCAAACACCAAAAGAGCTGTTATCACCAACGCTGTACCAATCAGCATAGACGCATTTATTTGTTCACCATTTAGCTGAACACCTAGCCATACAGCAAATATTGGGCTGATCAGCTTCATCAAAGCGACGCGAGACGTTGGCAGCTGCTGCAATACATGGAAATAGCCCCACATTGCCAGGCACGAACCAAATACAGCCAAGTACCCTGTCGTAAGAGCAGGCTTCAATACCAGCTGAGTTGGAATATCAGCTCCATTAACCAACCAGATGAAGACAAATCCCACGGCCGCAACCGACACAACGCCAGTGCCAGCACTAAGGCTATCGATCCCCTCCCCCAGTTTTTTGCCTAATACACTTCCTAAACAGAAAAAGGTTACTGCAGCCAGAATATACAAAACGCCAATCCAAGCATCAGCCGAAAGCGCTAATGAAGATTCGAACACATAGGCTAGACCCAGGCACCCCAATACCATGGCAGCCGCTTTGAGACGGCTAATGGATTCTCCGGGCAAGATCCAACGCGCTAGCAAGCAAGTGCCTATTGGTGACAATCCAAACAGCACAGCAAGCATGCCTGAGCTGACATAGCCCGCACCAATGTAAGAACAGGTTAGGGCCAAACACATTGATGTGCCGCCAATAAGATAAAAGCGCCATGCCTTCTTATGGTTAGCAAACCGATGACGACAGACTAGCAATACAGTCCAGAAGCTGAGCGCTCCGCCTACTAGCCGAACCATGGTAGTAAAGGTCAGCGGAAAGCCTTCCAAACTCCAAGACATTGCTAATGGCGTGGTAGCCCAAACTAATACAACTGTCGAAAATGCTAATACAATCGCCATGTTATTATCCTCCGTATGATGGGTTGTCAGCGACTTTCTTCAGGCCAAAAAAAAGGCCGCATGCTGAAAGCGATGCGGCCTTTTTAAGGTAACTGATTTGGCGAAAACTAAACTATGTCAAACACTCCATCTTTCCCAAACCAGCAACGGCCGCACCGCCTCCCACTGGGAGCCAACGTCGGAACATAAACTTGGAATGAGAAAAATTCATCTGTGCCATAGTCTTTTTACTATGCAACGAAAGGCCAACCCAGGCAAGAAAAAAATGGTAAAATTTTGCACATTACCCTTCGCTGTTTAGGAAGTTCGATAAATTCATGAAAATATATCTCGTCGGCGGAGCCGTTCGCGACAAACTATTGAATAGACCTGTAAAAGACAGAGACTGGGTGGTGGTTGGCGCATCGCCAGCGCAAATGCTGGCCGCAAACTATAAACCCGTAGGTAAAGACTTCCCGGTATTCTTACACCCAGAAACACATGAAGAATATGCCCTTGCTCGCACTGAGCGTAAGTCTGGCAAGGGATATCATGGATTCACCTTTTTTAGCGAACCCAGCGTCACGCTGGAACAAGACCTGATTCGACGCGATCTAACCATAAACGCCATAGCGCAAGATGAAGACGGTAATCTCGTTGATCCGTTTAATGGCGTCCAAGACATAAAAACCAAGACCTTGCGCCATGTATCAGATGCTTTCAGAGAAGACCCTCTACGTGTGCTGCGCGTAGCACGGTTTTATGCTCGTTATGCCCGCTATGGCTTTACGATTGCCAAAGGAACTCTACAGTTGATGTGTGACATAGTAGCCAAAGGTGAAATATCTCACCTGACTCCCGAGCGGGTATGGATCGAGACAGAAAAGGCGCTAGGAGAGCCTCGCGCAGCACTCTACTTTCAAGCGCTTCGCTCATGTGGAGTACTTGAAATACTTTTTCCGGAAATTGAGAGGCTATTTGGCGTACCCAATCCTGGGCGCTGGCATCCAGAAATCTGCACTGGCGTACACACCATGCTAGCTCTTGAGCAGGCCTGTTTACTTACCCCCAATCCAGTCGAACGCTTTGCAGCATTATGCCATGATGTCGGAAAGGGACTAACCGCTGCAAGCGACTACCCATCCCATCCAGGGCATGAGCAAGGCGGTGAACCACCTATCAATCAGCTATGCCAGCGATTAAAGATACCCAACAAGTTTCGTGATTTGGCACGGATCGCTTCTCGCTACCACACTCACGTCCATCGACTTAACTCTCTTAAGCCAACGACTATCGTAAAAATGTTTCAGGGGATGGATGCATTTAGAAAGCCCGAACGGGTGAGTCAGCTGGCCCTGGTGAGCAAAGCTGATGCCACTGCACGCCCAATTTATCATAACCAGCCTTATCCCAACGCAGAGTTGATCAATGAGCTTTTTCATCAAGCCTGTGATATTGATGCGGCAGCGATAGCCCAAAGCTGTAGCGATGATCGGCAACAGATACCGACCCAAATATATAACGCTCGGGTATCCAAGGTTAAAAACTTTTTACGGCACGTTAAACCATGATCCAGCCATCCTTAATAGAAGCGCTCGTCAACCAGCCAATATGCATAGTAGATCTTCGTAATACTAGCGATTTTGTTGAAAACCATATTGCGAAAAGTATTAGTATTCCTTGTCACCAGCTAGCAGAGCGCTTATTTGAACTGCCTAGCAAAGCCCATCCGCTCTGGGTAGTCGGAGAGGCACGATCGATAGAAGTGGCCACAGACTTTTTGAGCCAACGCGGTTACCACATTCAAGGGGAAACAGCGGTAGAAAATATTGATTGGAAATGGCTATCATCCATACGGGCGAGGCAATCCGGGGGGGAGATGCCTGTACTATGGCACCCTACCCCATTGTTAAAGAAATACCACAACCTCGTAACACAACACTGCCAAACCACCCCGACAACTGCTTTGGATTTAGGCTGTGGTAGTGGCCGCGATGCCTTGTATTTAAGCATGTTGGGCTGTGATACGACAGGGCTGGATATACGGCAAGATTTGTTAGATAAAGCAGTAGTAATGGCAGAGCAGTACGACTGTCAATTCACCCCTTGGTGTGTTGATATAGAGGCAGAACCGCATCTTCTCTCCCCCAATTGCTATGATATAATTGTGGTGTTTCGCTACCTGCATCGCCCGCTTTTCCCATATATAAAACAGGCGCTTAAGCCCGGCGGCCTTATTTTTTATCAGACATTCATGCAAGGAGCAGAACGTTTTGGCAAGCCTAAAAACCCCCGCTATCTCCTCCAGGGGGGGGAATTGACCCAAACCTTCTCTGATTATAAAGTGATAGTCAAGGTTGAGGAAAACTTGCACGACGGCAGACCGATAAGTTCGTTGGTAGCTCAAAAACCAAAATAGATGTATAAAAGCTGCTATATCGACCTGCATACGACTCGGCAAAACGTAACGAAAATGGGGGACGGCCTGTGGCAGCGCCATTAGGGGTAATTAAACCAACGATACACAATGAATCGAAGCAGCAGGATTACAGCTTTGTGAGGGCGTCGCTTTGTCAACACGGCGAGAGTCCAGTATGGCATGCTGAGCGTGGGGAGCTGTTTTGGGTCGACATGTTGTCGAACAATCTCTATCAGTACCACGTCAAGACCAAAACGGTATGCACCTATACCTTTGATCGTTACACTGCGTGTGTCACCCCATGTGACTTCAATAATGTCCTTCTGGCTCAAGGCGACGGCATTTACCGCTTCCATCTTTACACCAATAAGCTGACCAAGTTAACCGAGTTTGCTGGTGACAACCAAAAACTACGTTTTAACGAATTGAAGTGCGATCCGCGTGGTCGTATTTTTGCTGGCACAATGGCAAAGAATGAGTCACCTTTTCAAGGTGGTTTGCATCAGTTTTTCGACCGACGCCAACACAAAGAGATTTTGGATCGTGTCAGCATTGCAAATGGCATGGCCTGGAGCCCAGACTACAAAACGTTCTATTTTATTGATTCCCCAACGCGCTGTATTCTGGCTTTTGACTATGACATCGAAACAGGATTGACTAGCAATCAACGCCTATGTATCGACTTGTCAAATGAGGAAGGCTACCCAGACGGCATGACCATTGATAACGAGGGACATTTGTGGGTTGCTATGTGGGCTGGCTCTCAACTACTCCGCGTTGATCCTATGGCACGTAAGGTAGTACAAAACATTCCTATGCCGGTGAAAAACCCTACGTCATGCTGTTTTGGTGGGCCTGGTATGTCACAACTTTTTGTTACATCGTCTCAAAAGGATCTGGATGACGAAGCGCTGAAAAAATACCCCCGCTCAGGTGCAGTATTTGTTATTGATACGCATCATACAGGATGCCCTTCGTACTTGAGTAACCCGTCTTTCCAGAGCTAGTAAACCAAGTGTACCATCTGCTGGTTATGGGCGTTTCCGGGTGCGGTAAGTCGACGATTGCGGTCCAATTGCACGCTCGCCTACCCCAGCAGTACCTTGATGCCGATGACTTTCATCCCCAGGAAAACAAACAAAAGATCAGTTCGGGCATTCCACTGACAGACGATGACCGCCAACCCTGGCTGACAAAAGTCAATGCTGCGGTCAAAGCCAGTGAAAACAAGCAAGGCGTGATTCTGGCCTGCTCAGCGCTGAAGCATCAATATCGCGAAACCTTAATGCAAGGCTTAGCCTGGCCGATGCATATCATCTGGCTACACGGCGATAAAAATACCCTGCTCGACAGACTGGAGCAACGCCAGGGACATTTTGCCAAAGCGAATATCCTCGATAGCCAGATAGCAACATTGCAACCACCCGACGTTCAGCCATTTGATATTGCCGAATCAGCCGAGCAAATCGTCGAAAAAATCCTTCAGACATTAGGGCATAAAAGCAATTGACACTGCTGCCGAGCTGGCACATTATTCCTTCCTTTCAATACAGGCCAGACCCTGTTGATTATTCATTACTGTTCAGGAACTTAATCATGTCACAATTTGAAAATGTCACCGTTACCCAGAAAGCCAACATTTATTTTGATGGAAAGGTAACCAGCCGTAAAATCACCTTTGCTGACGGTTCATTTAAGACCTTGGGGATCATGCTTCCTGGCGACTATGAGTTTGGCACCGAAAAAGCTGAGCTAATGGAAATCTATCAAGGCGAGCTGGAAATCCTTCTTCCAGGCCAAAATGAGTGGCAAACAATCCAAGCAGGCGAATCTTTTAATGTGCCAGCCAATGCCAAGTTTGGCATTAAAATAAAGTCAATTACCGACTACTGCTGTACTTACTTAGACTAAAACTCCGCATTTGGTTATAAGCCAGCTTGCACTGAAAGTCTAAGTAAAAGCCAAAACAGGCTACCTACAACATTGCGGGTAGCCTGTTTTCTTTATGCCAGTCGATATAAATCGGAGGTTTGTGGAAGTTCACTATTAACGGGATAACTAGCGCCAGACAGCACGCCAATCCATGTCCCTTTCCCTTGTAAATTAAGTGCAGACGTATCAATAGCTACCAACTGACCATTTTTCTCTTTGGCCAAAACAGATAAATAAACCTCACCATCCAACTCACGCCCAAAAGCCACGACTTCCGGCGCTTCCGATCCACACCAAATCAAACTTCCTTGCTGCAAACTTTTTGCCGATAGCCGTGCCTCAATCAATTTTTGATGCGCTTGCCAAATGGGCATATCCCATTGCTCTCTATCCCATATCATGGTGCGGCGGCAATCCGGATCTTTTCCGCCCTCCATCCCAACTTCATCGCCATAATAAACAGCCGGAACACCAACGTAAGAAAACAAAAAGACTAAAGCGGTAATAAGCTTATCCTTGTCGCCACCGAGTAAGGTTAGCATGCGCGGGCGATCGTGCGAGCTAATCATATTGTACATGGCCAACGCATTTTGCCATGGAATATTCCCGATAAAATCCTGCAACTGCTGTTTAAACGTTTCCGCATCGTAGTTGGCATAAGGCACTTCGTTTCCTTCACCATCCCCAATAAAGTCATAGCGGCCACTTAACCAATGATAGATTGGGTAGTAAAACCCCATGTAGTTCATTATGCCGTCTAACGCATCACCCTGCAGCAACTCGGAACCATCATAGAAATGTTCGCCCATGAGATATTTCTCTTGACCTAGTGGCTTAAGTGCTTCGCGAACCTCCTGCCATACTTCCAAGCCTGCTTGGTAGTCCTCAAATCGGGCTTGCATATTGGCAACGTCGAAGCGCCAGCCATCCAGATTAAATGGCGGCTTTAGCCAGTATTTCATCACCGAATTTTCATCTCGATAGATAGCATCGCGCAACTTGTCGGAACGATAGTCGAGTTTAGGCAAACTATCGAATCCCCACCAACCGGTGTAATTATTGGGATGCTCTTTAAAGGTAAAGAAATCATAATACGGCGAACTGGTATCGTTATAAGCGCCCTTTCCTTCAAAGTGATCAAAGCGGTTGAACCACTCATGCGCCCAGCCACAGTGATTAAAAATACCATCGATGACAATCTTAATGTCATTGTCGTGTAAGGTATCAACTAGCCGAATAAAAGCTTCATCGCCACCCAGATGCTTATCAACGTGGAAATAATCTATTACATCGTATTTATGATTGCTGGGTGCTGTTCCAACGGGGTTTAAATACAGTGCATTAACACCCAACTCCTGAAGGTGCGCGATATTATTCTCGATGCCTTTTAGATCGCCATTAAAAAAGTCGAACCCACCTTCTGGCTGTTCGCCCCACGCCTTAACGGTTATGGCCTCACCGGTTACCGCCTTTTCCCCGTCGACATAGTTCGTATCCGGATCACCATTGGCAAATCGGTCAGGAAAAATTTGATAAAACACCGAGCTAAGCGGCCAATCTGAAACTTGATGGTTGGCTCGCAGTTTAAAATCGCCATGGTCAACAGGGATGGCACTTTGCAGCCCCTTGGCGTTGTACCAGTAATTAGCACCATCTTCACACAGGATAAGGAAGCGGTAGTCGAAAACATTCCATCGCAACTCGAACGTCAGCGCAAAGTAATCAAAGCCATCACTTGTACGCTCTTTTTTTAACTCCCAGAACCGTCCTGATCCCTCTGGCGCGCAGCGCAAAAATACACGAGATACGGGGCTACCCTCAGCTACTCGCAGCCGAATGGTCAATGGTTGACCAAAAATTATAGGAAGCGGGGACACAAAATCACGGGTGCTGGCGCTGTGAACAGTCAATTGCCATATATTTTTCATCTTGTTACATCACTTTCTGTTGGTTATGGTCTACACTTTTTATAAGAGTTTGACCGGAAATAACTCACCTAATAATTAAAGACTTAAAGTAATCGATGAGATATCAATCGTAGTAGTCGAATACATTTATGGATTACATTGCATAGGAAGACGACATTGTCACACAGAAATCAGCTTCTAAAAACCCTGGAACTGCCACCAATACCAGCCGCAGGACAAGAGCTGCTGGTAGTGATTAATAATCCAGACGTAGAAATCAGCGACTTGGCTGGCGCCATAGAAAAAGACCCGGGTTTGACCGCTCGTTTGATCGGCTTGGCAAACAGTGCCTTTTTCGGCTCGCGTAACCCTATCGTGCGAGTAGAAGACGCCATTATTAAGGTATTAGGCGTACGCATGGTAAAAAGCATTGCCATGAGCCTGGTACTTAGCGGCTCGTTAAAGACAAACAAATGCGAAAACTTTTCAGCCATAGAGTTTTGGAAAACTACACTAGCCTGCAGCCAGTTGTCACGCCAGCTTTGCCTACTCAGCCAAAACAAAGCGGTGGCTGCTGACGATGCCTACCTATGCGGACTATTGCATGGTTTTGGCCAGTTGCTACTGATCCACCTATTCCCAGAAGACATGAACGACCTGCTTGGAGTAGAAGCCAACCAGCTTTCTCGCGCCACGCTGTTAAATGCTGAAAGCGAAGCTTTTGATATGAATGAATGCCAAGCAGGCAGCTGGGTATGCATGCGCTGGCAGTTACCTGAATTTGTCTCAACCGTTATTCGTCATCTTGACGACCCAGAATACGACGGGGAACACAAGCTGTTGATTGGCATTATCCGCTATGCCCTCGCCACCACCGAAGCGATACGAAATGAAGAGGAACTACCTACGCTGGATCCAATGCTTTTGGATAAGTTAGCGATCGACTCCAGTCGACTGGATAAAAAGCTGGATGAGTTTATCGAGCTTTATAACAGCATAGAAACCCTTGCCAAATTAATCAGCCGAATAAATGAGTAGCCATGCATAATCCATTCGTAGAATCGTCAAAAGAGCTACGCGGCCTGGTATTTAAGCTATCAGGAGCGCTCTCCACTGTCACTCGTCTACTGATGCAAGGGGTTGAAGAAAAAGACGAAATAAAGCTTCTTCAATTTGCATTGGGTCTGCTGGTAAAACAGGAAGACTTTGAACGCTGCTCGGTCTATCTCGTTGATGGTGATCAATTGATCCCTGCAGCCTCTTATCAGCTGGACAATATAGGCAATCAACCTGAAAAGGCTCAGAACCCCCTAGATGAATACCAGATTTTCTCCCTCAATGAAGGTATTATTGGAAAGGCTTACACCTCGCGTCAATTTCAAGTCTGTAATCACTGCTCCTCAAACCCCGACTTTATACGTGATGTACCCCATCAGGGATACGCCATTGGTTCGCTTATCTGCGTACCACTAAAAATGGATAATGAGATTTTTGGCGTATTAAACGCATCTCATCGCGAAACTGACTTTTTCGATGCGTGGCATCAACGTTTACTTTGTGTTTATGCCGATATTCTGGCTTGCGAAATAGCTAACACGCGCTACAAATACTCCCTGTCTCGCAAGCTGGAAAAACGTCACGAGCAGTTAACGCAGGCGCAACAATCTACCGAAGTTCAAGCCCAGGAAAAATTTGAAATTTTATCGGATGTTGGCAAACATGTACGCTCGCCAATGAACGCTATTTCCAGCATGCTGTCGCTGCTGCGTGATACAGAAATGTCGAGCGAACAACGAAAATATACAGAACTGGCATACGGAGCAACTTCCAGCCTAATGCACCGCCTTGATAATATCCTTGACTCTGCCCGTGTTGAAAGCGGCGATATTTCACTCAACAAAACATCTTTCGAATTTCGGCGTTTACTCGACAAGGTAATAGATGCTTTTGCCGGACTGGTTCATCGTAAAAATATCTCCATTACCAGCCGTGTCGCCAAAAACCTCCCCGAAACATTAAAAGGCGATGCAGACCGCATTGCTCAGATACTAAATAAGCTGGTCGCCAATGCGGTGAAGCACACCGAACAGGGCGGAGTAAGAATTATTGTTGATGCACAAGACCAGGGCTATGGAAAGCCGATAAAAGTAACCGTTTCTGTAATCGATTCGGGGCCAGGTATCGAGCCGCCGCTGTTAAAAGAATTGATTAACTCAGATATCGATTCACTCAGCGGAAACAGTGGTTTTGGATTGGTGCTATGCCGCAAGCTCGTTGAACAACTAAGTGGTGAGCTGTCCATTGAGTCGTCCACCAACGGGACGACAGTGTCTTTTACTTTGGAATTGGAACAGCCCAGTAACTCAGCCAAGGCAGCCGCGTCATTTTCACAATGCAGCGTCAACTTGATTTGCCATGATAAGAGTTACGAAGAGCATTTTGGTGGCCTGATGGCTGAGTGGGATATTAATTATACTCATGTCAGCAATCCGCGTAGCCAACTGCCACAGCTCCTGCAGGCAACTGGACTAGGCACCCAGGAATTGATCATCTTTATCGATGTCGAGATGCCTAATGAACAGGGACTACACCTGGCCAGACATATACGCGAACAGTCCCGAACTGACAGCTTGAAGCTTGTTGCACTGGATAGCTACCTTCATGTTTCACAGACTGATAGCAGCATCAAAGAACTATTCGATGACTTTGTGACCAAGCCATTAAAATACCATGATGTGCTTCGGGCCATGAACGCTCTGTACGATGGCTGGTGTCCACTCAGCGATCCGCGCGACCCAACACAAACAGTGCCAGCAGTCGACCGAAAGGTACGAGCTTTACTGGCTGAGAACTCATCGATGGCCCAGGAAGCCATGGTTAATTTACTTGAGCGGCAAGGTATGGATGTTACCGTGGTCAAGGATGGCATTGAGTTTCTCCAAGCAGTAAAGGAAAGAGAGTACGATATACTGTTCGTTGATGTCAGCATG
>CESG01080600.1_pt1 | contig 10619 bp, 6 predicted proteins | sample 531121 | NCBI WGS metagenome assembly CESG01 (sample SAMEA2621287, study PRJEB7988) | marine metagenome | biome: marine biome (ENVO:00000447); feature: mesopelagic zone (ENVO:00000213); material: "saline water (ENVO:00002010), including plankton (ENVO:xxxxxxxx)" | depth 800 m
TCGGCAGTGGGTATGGCAGTGGCAGTGGAGGGTTCTCAATGTCACGTTATGGTGGAGCGCCAAGAGCAAGTGGGATCAACATTCGGCAAACACTTCAAGTTGGTTTGAACGGGCGAGTTGGCGAACGCACTCACGTTGAGGTTGATTACAGTGATTCTGATAGTGGTGGTGGTTTCGGCAGTGGTTATGGTGGTGGGTATGGAGGAGCGAAGCAACAAAAAATTCGCGTTTGGTATGAAGGCAAAGCAGATAGTATATTGAAACGGGTTGGGTTCGGCGATATAATCCTAAATTTACCAAATACTCGGTTTTTAAACATTAACCGAAACCTTTTTGGCCTAGAAGCAATAGTTGAGATAGCAGGAGCAAAAATAACGTCCTTCGCATCTCGCTCCAAGGGAATTTCTGACACACGCCGCTTTCGTGGTGAGTCACGCCGTGCTGGTTATGGCCGCGGTCAGCAGATTGCAGATGCCAATTACGTCAAAGAAAGATTCTATTTCATTCAACTTGATGATGATGAAATGCTTCATGATCTTTATTTGCCGATCGCTCGCGGTAGTGAGCAGATCTATATTGATGATGGAGTTGCGAGTAACAATCAAGGTGGGCAAAGAACCGTTCAAGGATATTTTAACTTGCAATATCCGGGACAAGACTACAATATCAATTACGAAACTGGTGAGATCGAATTTTTAGTCCCAATTTCAGCCAGTTACAAGATTGTTGTTGCCTACAAGTATTTGGGTGATGGTAGTGGAACAGTCGGGAATTCGGAATCGGTGTTTATCGATGATAACGGTGATGGATCAATTGACGAAGAAGGAGAAGAGATTGGTTATGTAACCATAAAGGACAAAAGTCTTCGAGGAACGGAGTCGAGACGTGTATATAATCTTGGCAATCGCAACATTAACCCGCGCGATTTCCAAGTGACTATTTGGCGCCAAGGTGCGGGAGAGTCGTTCACTATAGGCCAAACAGATGTACCTTATATCCAAATTTTTGGCCTCGACCAAGACGGGGATGGTGCTGTTGATCCCGATTTTATTGATTTTGATCGTGGTGTTTTGACTTTTCCTACCTTTCGTCCATTTATGATAGAGGATCCTGAAAGCCCCTTCTTCCAGTACAGAGATCAACTTAGCAATGAGGAGATTTACCTGGAGAATCCGAGATCAGCAGATCAGATTTATACGATTCAAGCAGATTACGCTTATCAGTCTGATAGTTATAATGTTGGCCTCTTTGTCATTCCGAATAGTGAAACTGTGCGTCTCAATGGACGGAAGTTACAGCGTGATGTTGATTATATGATGATTTATGAAGTAGGTACACTAAGATTTTTTCGTCAACTTGATGAGTACGATGAAATTGAGGTTAAGTTTGAGCGATCGCCGTTTGGAGGCGCATTACAACAAACGGTAATGGGCCTCTGGTTAGAGTACAATTATGAACCGAAAGCGAAACCTGAGGAGCAGAAAAAATCAGGAAGATTTGATCGCTTAATGGGCAGCCGCAGTTCCAAACTTAATCGATCTGGGAGTAGTAGTTTCGGTGGCAGATCCAGTGGATTTGGAGGTAGATCTTTTGGCGGAAGTGGATACGGTGGCGGAAGTGGATACGGTGGCGGAAGTGGATACGGTGGTGGTTTCGGGAGTTTAGGAGGGAGATCTCGCCGTGGTCTCTATGGAGGTAGTTCAACTTACTTTAATCCTGTGTTCAAAAAAGGCTTTAACTTTTCAACGGGTTACATTCTAAACACTGGCCAGAAACCTCTCCAGATTCCAAGTCCAAATGAAGCACCGAGTCGTCTGCAAGCTTTCAATATTAATACAAGTTTGGGGCACAGTTTTAATATTGCTTGGTTGATTAATCCCATACCGTTGATCCAGATAGAGAATTTCCCTTTTTCAGTTGATTTTAGCGGTGAAGCAGCTTTTTCTCATAATAATCCGAATAGTGTTGGAGTGGCTTTAATTGATAGTATGGAAGGTGCTCGTGAAGCATCTAGTGTTCCTACTTTTAAACATAACTGGCGACCTGCAAGTGTACCAAGCATGAGTAATAATGAACGCGAGACAATACTACCGATACCGACATCTGAAAATCGTGCTGTTTTCCGAATTTTACCGAAGGATGATGAGGATTCAAAGGCAATTGGCAACTATATGCGGAATCAGTACATACCAGCTTCAATAATTAATCCACTTGCTAGGTCTACTGAAGAACGCCTAATTATGGAAGTTGGTTATGATCTCACGGATGTAATTGAGGAATGGGGTGGATTCTCGTACGGACTATCATCGTCTGGATCTGATTTTTCAGATCGCGAGTCTATAGAATTGTGGTTTCGTGTGCTGGGAGAAGATGCTATCACGCTACACATTGATATTGGCATGGTGAGTGAAGACTCAGATATTGATGCGAGATTAGACAGTGAGGATTTACCCAAGACCCTTGAGGATATAAACGGTGATGGTAAGGTCGATACTCTAGATTTGGACTTGGAAAATCTACCAGACTCATACAAATACAGTGCTAATGGATCGCTAGATGTGGGTGAAGATAGAGGATGGGACTATAATTCCACTCTCCAAAATTTTAGGATTGGTGCAGATAATAAAGTGCTTGATACGGAAGATTTAAACGGCGATGGAGTCCTTGATACAATTGACTCATACCTTAGTGTATCTATTCCACTGAATAATATCCCAGCTGAGTGGGTGAAAAAAGAAAACAAAAACGGATGGGCTTTTCTCAGTATTCCTTTGACTGAAGCGTTTCCGTATGGAGATCGAATTCCTAACCTTGGTTATGTACAACATTTACGGTTTTGGTTGCAAAAGAACCGCCCAGGTGCCGTTAACGGGGTATTTGAGTGGTCCACTATTGAAATTGTAGGAAATCAGTGGGAGCAGGGAATTGTAACCAAAAATGGCACAGTTGTCCTCGATACTGACGAGAAATTTACAGTAGGAACGAAAGATAACTACAATTTCGATGACTATAGAAAAGCTCATAGCTTGATTAAAAGTGACAAGCTCTTTAAAAAGCTACATCCTTACACTGACATTGCGTTCGGTTTAGATTATTCAGAACAAAAAGAGCAGACATTAATCCTCAAATATCGTTTGGACCCAGCATCGTTTGGTATCACCACCAGACAGTTGAGAGGTATGCAACAGGGAGTAGGTCAAGATTTTTCAAAGCACAATAAAATTCGATTCTGGTTGTATGGTGATAAGAGTTACGCGACTTTTGTTCTGAGGCTAGCTTCATCAATGCGTACAGGTTACCGTTCTTCCTATTATTATTCGTCAAATGATCCATTTTCTGATCCAATGGATCAACAGGAGGATGATGTCAATGTATTTGAGAATCTGAAAGATTTTTATGAGTATACTCGCATCATTGATTTTGAAGGGTGGAAGTTAATTGAGATTGATCTGTCTGATAAAAAAAGAAACGAGTCTCCAGATTTGGTGGATACAAAACCGAATGTCATCAATCTAAACCAAGGTAATCCAATCCAGCAACAAAATCAACTGAGTAAGCAATTTGATACTCCTGCTTCAGAAGAACCAGACGGGCATCCTGACGAATTGTTAATTCGTGGTACGAATAGCTCGAATCTTTCGATCAAGAACATTGGTGGTATGCTGTTGGGAATCCGGAATGAGAATGCTTTAGACATCAGTGGAGAATTATGGGTTAACGATATTCATCTAAGCGAACCTTTGGTAAGAGCCGGTTGGGCTCGACGCGGAAATGTGTCCATAGAACTGGGAAATCTACTTCGTGTCAGGGGTGGCTTTGCTAATCAAGATAAGGATTTCGAAAGTTCTACTGGAGAAACTGGAAGACAACGACGACAAGATCGTGGTTTTAGTACCACAAACAATGATTTCAACATCGATGCCGACCTCAATCTATTTAGTTGGTTACCAATCAAATACTCGGTTAAAGAACAACAATCTGAAACTGAGAGTCGGCGAGGAACGATTAGTTCGTATCAGAGTGGGAAGAGTCGGACGGAGAATCGAGATTTCTCAGCACAATTTAATCTGCGTCCGTTACCCGCACTTGGATTTGCCTACAACTATCAAGATTTTTGGAATGAACGACAAGGCGATCAACTAAGTGATCTGTATACAGGTAACATGCGTTATAGTCTGGGACAAAAGTTCAGTTTCGATCTGCAATACCGACATGAGGATGTAAAAGTTGATCCCTCAACAGCAGCAAGTGCATCAGGCAGCAGTAATTATGGAGGATATGGGGGATCTTATGGTAGGTATGGGCGAAATCGTGACGAAAAAGTGGATAGTGGATCAATTTCCTTCAATTTGCAGCCGTTTACCAGTTTTGGCCTTAATCCGAGGTATGATGTGCAGCGTGAGCTCGAGCGGAGAGAAAATGCTACTCCGTTTTCGAGCCAAGCGACTTCTTTCGATGAAAAAGAAGTAGAAGAAAAATCAGAATTCACGTTGGCATCCCGTGAGCATCGAGCTTCACTTAACCCACGTTTGAATAAGGACTTTTTTGGTATCCGCCCAACTATTTCCAATCGTGTCAGTTTGCGTGAAAACTGGTTTAACGATACCAAGGATGCTTCTGTCAACGCGAACATCCGGTTGGGACTTAGTCTCCGCTTGAGGTCATGGTTCAGTTGGCTGTTCCGGGACAAAGTTAGCGAATCAGCCTTAGCCGAGATCGATCCAGCAACTCAAGACTCTGGAATACGATCTTCGGCGGAAAAGGACGGCTTGGATTTAGAAACGAATATTGAAGACAGACGACAGCGTGAAATTGAACGTTTAGAACGGATGGGCATCGATGCTTCTCAGATTGACCAAGCCGAAAGTATGAAAGGAGATTGGATTAGCCGTGACAAGGCGGAAATCGAACGAAAGATAAAACAACGGGAAGGTTTCACTAAGGGGGAAGAAGCAGGGTTGCTTCAGCGTAGTGTGGAAAGTTTAGCATTCAATGCAGATATGACTTATAACACTCAAGACTCACTGCGAAGACTTGCCCCTGGCACTACAATATCGGAAATTATTCAAATTGAAGATGAAGATGAACGGCGTACTCAATCTCGTAAAGGAACACGGTATAGCTTTCGGACTTCAATAGATCCATGGAAATGGGCCTCTCTTGGAGGCAACGCGTCATACAATAACAATTTTACTAAGTCCAGGAGTACTTCTTCCCGATCAAAATCAACCAGCTATGAAGGGGATCTGAAAATATTTAACTCCAAAAATACCTCAAGTTTTCAAATCCGATATCGCCATATGATGCGCGATCAAAGCAATATTAATGCGCGAATCGGTGAAAGTTTATCCCACGAACCATCAGTTAGCTGGACCCAAACTTGGAGTGGAGGGACGCGTACTGCCTTTGGAGTACGAACCACGCTAAGGAATCAAGAGCGTGCTGGTATCCAAAGCTCTTCTTTTGTCATTACTCCTAATTTTAGTATTGATTACAAAGTTAGGATTGAAGGTGGAATAAAAGTTCCTTTTCGTCACCGGAGAGTCGTATTGGAGCATGATCTTGATTTAAGCAATACCTTCTCAACAGTAATGCGGCGTGAAAAATTTGGAGCCAACCGAGAAGAAAAATCGGAGCGATACGAAACAACTCTGCGTACAAGATACAATCTGAGTAAACGCCTGACTGCCAACATAAACTTGGGACTTAGTTACAATCAAGACCGAGTTGAAGAAGGCCGCGACTATCTTTCGATTGCCAGTTCTTTTACAGTCAGGGGAGAATTTTGAGGAGCCATAAAAAATGTTACTGATTAGTCCCCAACCTCCCATTCGTTAAGGCCTACAGGTAAGGGATTAGGTCGTTCAACGGTGCTGTCAATCTTAATGTGTTGAGCCGTCTGAGAGGACTTATCAAAGGCCAACATCACTTCCAAAACATGGTAAGCGAGATCCCCGTTAACCCGGTGTGGCCGATCATTTCTAATCGCGCGTACCATATCGATCAAACCAATTATACGGGCGTTGTGAGGAAACTCAAGTGGTACTTCATCCCAATTCTCTCTGGCCTTAGCTATTTGTACCGAGCCACCAAAACCGTTGGGATCGGGAACTTTGATCGACCCATCCGTACCATAAAGTTCAATGCAGGGTAACCCATGACTCCACATGTCAAAACTCATAATCATGGTGATAATGGTTCCGTTGACAAATTCCAGTATGCCTGTCAAGTGCGTTGTTGTGTGAACAGGAATCTTCAAACCATAAGCTTTTTCACTGGTAGCAACCCGTTCTTCGAAAGCTTTTGTTGTTACTGCAGTCACACGCTTTACTGGTCCTAAGATGTTTACCAGCGCTGTGATGTAGTACGGGCCCATATCCATCATTGGCCCACCTCCGATATCATAATAAAATGCTGGATTTGAGTGCCAATTTTCATGGCCATGACCACACATAAAGGCAGATCCTGCAATCGGTTGACCAATTACATTAGCATCTAGCTGTTTTCGTGCGGTTTGGATTCCAGCTCCTAGGAAAGTGTCTGGTGCACAACCGACACGCAATTTTTTTCTCGCCGCAGTTTCCTTCAATTTACGCCCACTGTCGATATCGACAGCAAATGGTTTTTCACTGTAAGTATGCTTATTTGCTTTGAGTGCTTTCAATCCAATTTCGGCATGAGCTTTCGGGATGGTCAAATTGACAACAAGCTCTATTTCCGAATCAGCCAAAAGTTGATCAACACTTACAGCATGGCAGCCAAACCTATCTGCTTGCTTGTTGGCTACGTCCATGTTGATATCAGCACAGGCTTTAATCTTAAGAGTGTCAGTCTTCCTCGCACCTTCGAAGTAAGCCCCGCTAATGTTCCCACATCCGATGATGCCTAATTTCATTTTATCTAACATCAAATTTCCTTTCTGTATTTCTTGTTTTAGAATGAATGTCTAATGAGCGAAAGCATTAGGATTTCTGCCTGAGAGGAACGCCAACAGGAGCAGACCAAAGTTCCTTTTGTTTGGCTAATCCTCCTACTCCCCCATAGTGTTCATTGAAGATTCTATTTTTATCTTGTGTTAGTGTCATGTGATCAGTTGGTTATATGTTAAAGTCAAGGCTATCTCAGCTTTGATAGTATATATTTCTCGATTGGTAGATACCCAAATCAATAGACTTATCACAACATTCACTTCTGTCACCTTACAAGAAATCTGGAGTATTTACTTTGACTTCGTGCCCCAGATTGGTTGATTGATAAATAGCGTCAAAGATCAGGTTGGTATACAGAAAGGTGTCAGCGGGTATTGGTGATGCAAACTTGTTTTCAACGGCATTAATAAATTGTTTAATCTCATAGTTGATATCGATAGAACCTTCTGGTAGATCTGTTGGTGTGAACTCAGTGAGATCGTTATATCCCCCGTGCATAAGACGTAATTTCGGATCAGAAAACGGATATATCTCGGCGCTACCGCGATTGCCTGCGATCCGTATCTGCCATTGTTCTCTGAAATTAATCGCCCATGAGTGTGCGAAAAAGAGCGTAATTCCTCCTTCAAAACGAATTAGTGCTGTTCCAAAATCTTCTACGTTAAATTGTTCTGGATCCCAATTCCCATCTGCAGAGTGACCAAATATGTTGGCAGAAGATCCGGTGACTGAAACAGGTTTTGGGTGATTCATCAAGTACAATACAGTATCAAGCGTATAGACGCCATTGTCCATAAAAGCTCCTCCTCCAGCTGTTTCCTTGCGAATAAAGCTTCGTCCAGGAATCCCGCGATGTTGCCAGCCAATGGCCTCAGCATAATATATCTCTCCGAGTTTACTCTTTTCAATAAAAGCTTTGGCAGCTAAGATCTCGGGCATAAAACGCCATTTCATCCCAACCATCAGAATTTTATCGTTTTTTTTGCTAGCTTTTACCATTTGAATTGCTTCTTCAGCCGTTGCCGCCATCGGTTTTTCAACTAAGACATGTTTGCCAGCACGGAGAGCGTCGATGCTCGGTTGAGAGTGGGCTTTGGTATAGGTACAAACACTAATAGCGTCGATTTGATCTAACTTTAGCATCTCTTGATAATCGGAAAATGCGTGCTTTACGCCCCATTGATTAGCTGTAGATCTAGCCCGATCGTAATCGATATCTGCCACGGCTATAATTTCTGCACGGTCTGGTAATTGCATATAGCCATCTGCGTGTGCATGTGAGATACCTCCTGTACCGATAATGCCAACACCTATCATAAATCTTCCTTTTGCAATCTCTTGCCTAATCGTATTTTGTCCCAATTGCTATAGATTTTGGGGATATAGAGTGAACCCAACCTAGTGTTTCAAAAATAGTATTCTAATCAAGTTTAGAAATATTATTATCAGCAATTTTCCATAAGTAGAGGGTAGCAAGTGATCTAAAAGGTCTCCACTTTTCTGCGATTTCAAGCATCTCGTCTATTACCGGTCGATCATCAAGATGACACAAAACGTGCAATGCTTTTCTTATTCCTAGATCACCAGTAGGGAAGACATCAGGTCTCTTCAAGGAGAAGATGAGAAACATGTCTACAGTCCATTGACCTATGCCCTTAACAGTTTTTAAAACTAGACCGATTTCTTCATTACTCATACATGCGAATCTATTCCATTCAATTTCATCGCTGATCCATTTGTGGGATAATCCCTGAATATAGGTTGCTTTGCGCTCAGACAATCCAATACTTCTTAGGGTTTTTAGAGGTGTTTGATAAACGTTCTGGGGGTCGATGATACTGTTATGAGGATATAAGTTCCTGAATCGCTGATAAATGGCATTGGCGACCTTACCATTTAGTTGCTGATAGATGATTGATTTTACTAACGATTCGTAATAGTCGGAATCGTCATCATTAAGACTAATTGTACCAAAGTAATCAATTAGTTGCTTCATATCCGGATCAATTTTAGACAGATATTGGATTCCTGCCTTAATATCCATCGCCGTAAATTCTGAATTCATAGTTGCCTTGTATAATAATCATAGAATCCTTTTTTTCTGTCTCCATTCTACAACATGAATTGAAACGGAACCAAATCATATTCTCGTTTTGCTGATAATGTAAAGCAATTATGTTAGAATGCAGGACCGACTTGATAATACAAGTACAATTTGATAGGAAGAGTTTTCTGAGTTTTTTTGCCTACCTACTGAACTGATGCAAAAAGCTAATCAAGATCTGACCACAGGAAAGATTACATACAACCTGATTTGTCTGGCGATCCCAATTTTCATGACTTACATCTTACAGGATGCCTTTGAAGTAGTTGACATGATTTTTATCGGACGGTTGGGAGCACCAGAATTAGCTGCTGTAGCAATAAGTGGGAACATTCTCCGTTTAGTTGCTGTTTTTGGCCTCGGCATTTCAACGGGGGCCACGGTGTTGGTTTCCCAATCGATTGGCGCTAAGAAACAAGCGGAAGGAGAAAATATCGCCCTGCAATCGTTGTTACTTTCTGTGTTTTTTTCCGCCGGTATCTGTGGAATTGGTTACCCAATGTCTGCGCTTTCGCTGAGAATACTAGGGGCAGCGCCAGAAATTGTACAATTAGGAGTGCCTTATATGCAAATTACCTTTCTCGGTTTGATTATAAGGTTCTTGTCAATGACACTGAATTCAATATATCGGGGAGCTGGTGATGCGGTAACACCGATGCTAGTTCTCATTTTTGCAACAGCCCTGAATATTGTACTCGATTGGGTACTGATATTTGGTAGGTTAGGGTTTCCTGAACTTGGAATCGTAGGATCAGCCTATGCCACCTTGATTGGCCGAAGTGCCAGTGTATTGATCATGTTCTATATCTGTTTCAGAGATAAGGGGGCTATCTCGTTAAAACATGTGAATTGGCGTATCAATTTTTCGGAAATGGAAAAAGTCCTGAAGCTAGGGGTTTTCAGCGCCATGCAAGGATTTTGGCGACATTTTTCTCGTCTCGGTTTTTTGCGGGTAGTCGCCAATTATGGGACTAATGCAGTGGCCGCTTATGCTATCTGTATGCGTCTTCGTGTGTTGGTAATGAATCCTGGGTTTTCCATTGCGGGTGCTGTTTCACCCATGGTTGGGCAGAACTTGGGGGCTCGTCTTGTTGATCGAGCAAGAAAATCAGCTCAGGTTGGTAATTGGTTGGCCATATTTGTCATGATTGGTATTGGAGTTCTTTTCCTGTTTTTCCCTGGATTCTTTGTCAATATATTTACTCAGGATCAAGCGGTTATTCAGATAGCGAAAGTATATCTGCGTTACTTATCTCCAACTTTTGGGTTTATTGCTATGTCTTTGGTTCTAGGCCGAGCGATGACAGGCTCAGGTGATACTCTGTCTCCAATGGTGATAACATTAGTTTCACAATGTGGTATCGGACTTGTGCTGGTTATCCTACTATCTTATACTATCAATATTGTCGGAATATGGCTTGGAATTGCGCTATCAAATGTTGTACAGGGGATATTGATGTGGGTTAGATACAGACGCTCTAAGTGGGGGACACAGATAGAGTAGCAATGAAATTATATTTTGAAAAAAAACAGCAAAAACGAGGTTAAATTAGGTGTTTCACAGAGGATAGTTTGACCTTCCGTTG
>CESG01129567.1_pt1 | contig 10531 bp, 10 predicted proteins | sample 531121 | NCBI WGS metagenome assembly CESG01 (sample SAMEA2621287, study PRJEB7988) | marine metagenome | biome: marine biome (ENVO:00000447); feature: mesopelagic zone (ENVO:00000213); material: "saline water (ENVO:00002010), including plankton (ENVO:xxxxxxxx)" | depth 800 m
CCAGCCATTTTATCGCAATACCATTTCTTCTTTTTTTGAGCCAATAAAATTTAACGAATCACCTCCAGCTATTTTAAATACGTTTCCTCACTTTTCCTTTATTTCGCCGAGTAAAAGCCAGCTGTTAGGTGACAGGTATCACCATATTCATCATATTGGGCTAGAACACGTGCTGTCCTTAATAGGCTACCCACTGAGCAACTCAGATGAACCAGTCACGTCTTTACACTATGGCATGTTAAAACCCGGTGATGCTTTTACCTACGCAAATGCTACGGCTGTAAAAAAGCAGCCTTGGCATCAAGGGAGAAGAGGCCTAAAGATAGAGGGAGTTCAAGACCCAAAGCAGTTTTTTCAGTTTACAGGGCGAGCAATAAACCTATCCTTAACTAAAACAAGTTCAACTAACTATCAAATCAGCAACAGAAAAAAGCTTGCTTATCCGACTCTATTGATCCGCGCAGCAAAACAAACAGCCGCACCAGTTTTGATCAACCAGATAAACATTCCAGCTTCGACGATCCAACTATTGTATGGGGCGCAGTCGCAAGAAGAAAAGCTCGACGTCATAGCACTAGAAATCAGAAGCTACTGTAATATAGAAGCGTGCTCGGATGGCATAAACCTAACGCGGCCCTATTAAATATACAGGATAAGGTGACTCACAAAGTGATTATTTACAGGCTCAAACACTACATTCCTCACGCTCTGTTCTTTTTGGTCTGCGCCTGGCTATTAGCTGCAGCATTTAGCATTCAGATAGAATACGACGATGGGTACAACACTATTATCAACAGTCAGTACTTCCTAGGAATTACCAACGTCTATTCATGGCAAAGAGGGCCAGTCATGGCACTGCTCCTTCTCCCCGCCGAATACTTGAGCAACTTGCTTGACTTAGCTTTTTATGACGTAACTCTCCACCATATAACCACCGCTATCCTCCATGCACTCTACCTATACCTGACTTGGCGGTGGTTAAATCAGAAGTTTAGCCATAAAACAGCTATTTTACTTAGTTTTATTATGTCTATGCTCACTTACGTATTTTATAGCTACGCACCTTTCATTAGTCATGACCTAATGCCCGGTATTATATTGTTAGCCATGTTAAGAATCTCGTCTCGACTTCCTTCTTCTAAGATTTTTTACCCCTTGCTTTATTTAACTTTGCTAGGAACCATTGCCCCCTTAATCAAGCAAACCTATGCCATTTTCTGGGTTCTGGTACTTATTTCAAATACTTGTGCAGATATAATGCTGAAAAAACGTGTGGACTGGTTACGCCTCGGGCTTCTATCGCTTGGAGCTTGCGCTAGCGCAGTTATTGTATGGTTCAGCTACGCTTTAACTACGACTGGTGCAGTAGGCTTCGACCACGTTCCTTTTTGGATGCGACCACTCGAACTTACCCGTAAAGTGTCTGAGCACTACGCCCCAGATCCTTTAAATGAAATCTTCCCTTGGTGGTTATATATTCGCAATATTACTGCTTATGGACTGGGAGCCATGTTATTAATTATCCCCGGTATCTACTTGAGCTTAACCTCTCGAGACAGACTACTAATTATGATCGCCGTGTCTTGGGTACTATCAGTTATTGTCATGCACCTTTCTCCATTTAAGGAAGTGCGTTACCTCGCTTTCCTGGCTCCGCTGACAGCCTTTTTACTTGCTCCATTAACTTCGAAACTACTCCACCAAAACAGACGAAATGCACTGTACCTATTGGCATTGCTGGCGATAGACCATATAACAATACTTCCCGAAGTCATTGATATTAATAGCACATTCTCTCAAAAACACATCAAAAATTTCTTTGAGCCGCTAGGTGATGGCAATGACCAACACCCAGTCATTACAACAACCAGCACATTCTCCTTTGTTAATCCAACCAAAAGCGCCCTCTTTGCTGATCGATACCATAACATACATCACATGTCTCTAGATGTGCTTATTTACTTGAATCATAACCGGAAGGCCCCCATGATAACCGCCTCACCTGAAAAAATTTATAGCGAACAGTTTGCTCCAGGTTTCCTTTTAACTTATGCGAACGCAACCTTATTGCGCGTGCCACCATGGGAAAGGAATAATAAGGTAGATGCAATAGGTATAAATAGCAAAACGAACTTCTCGCAAGCAGTAGCTGAAGCAACAGTGATTGAACTTATAAAGCGCGAAGACCACTACTATATCTCTTCCCCATCTCCCAAAGAACAATTCTGGATCTTAGTTAGAAATAAGGCAGGCACACTCCCACCGGTGCTAACATCAACCACCAAACTGCCAGCTAGTTTGGTTCATAGCCTTTTTGGTGATAACTCAAACCACTCTCACTTTGAGGTTATTGCGTTTAAGATAATAACAATTTGCTCCAAGAGCGCTTGCTATCGTTTTGAATAGAGAAATGACTTACACGGGCTCTATCCATGTTCTGGCTTTCTCAAAGTAAACTGCATTGGAGAAGATAGAAAAGCTGGAAAATATTTGACTAATTTTATTAGCCTTGTCACTTTAAGGACATAATAGATAACAGGTATCATGCTATCAGAGTGTCGCTCTCTAAATACAGAGTCATGCTCTAAACGGTCGAAGTTGTCATAAAGCACTCCCTTTTGGAAGGAAATATCGAGTAGCTTGTCTCGAGCAACTTTTTTCATTTTAAAATAGGTGATGAAATTAAGAGAATCCCACACGGCTTGCATAGAAGCCACTTTTTTTGGAAATAAAGCGCGGGTTAACATTGGGCATATTTTAATAATTGGCAATTGTAAGTGTGGCTCATAAGGAACAATATAGTTTGGACAAACATGAAACATAGTACCATCGTCCTTGAGCACACTGCCCATAGCTTCAATAGCCAGCTCCAAGTCTGGAATATGCTCCAAAACGTTATTACTAAAGATAATGTCAAACGTTCCGTGTTCCAAAGGAGTCAACTCCTGAGCAGTGATATTCAGTACATTTAAGTCATCAATACCCACACTCTTTAGTATCGCGGCTCGAACAGCCCCAAAAACTTCAAACTCAGAAGAGTCAGGCTCTAAAGCCACTATATCATACCCCTCTTGAGCCAAGAATGCAGACAGCACGCAAATTCCTGCCCCAACTTCAAGTATTCGCTTATCTTTAGATAAAAATGGAGAGACTAACCGGTAAGCCGCTATGGCTTCATTTACAAACGTATCTAGAATAAATGAAATGGTTTCGGAGTTAACACCAAGCTCCACAGAAACATCTCTCGCGATGATAGACTGAGGTATTTCTTGTATAAAAGTAACCAGCTGGCTGTCCAAATCTAACTTCCTCCACTTAGAAACCATAGTCCAACAAGAATAAAAAATACCCCTAAAGCTTTTGCCATTGTGACTGGCTCACCAAGCAAAAAGACTGCTGACACAACAGTAGAAATAGTTAGTCCTGCCGTAACAAATGGATACGCGAAGCTAACATCAAACTTTGTCATAACGGCCATCCAAAATAGAGAAGCTATGAAGGCAAAAGCGAAAGCGACTATGACTATTGGATCCAAAAATAATTTCAGCAAGAAAACCACTTTTTGCCAGAGAGATCCAGGCATATCACCATATATTGATATTCTCCACTTTAAAAGCAACTGTCCGATTACTGTAAACAGTATCGTACCTACGAAATATAGATAAGCCACTCCTCCCCCATACTCAATCAAACTTCATAAAACACTGTAAATATTCGAGATAGACAATACTCCAGCCAGCACACAGGATAACAAAACCTTCAGCACCGACATAACAAGAGCCCAGCTATACCTTAAACAATGAGTACCATGTAGGCCTCGACTTCCGAACAAGAGATTGACCTGATCAAGGTTTAATTACCTGCAAAGCTTGTTGCTAAGGAGTAAAGTAACACAACACCTAATTACTTCTATACCTTTAGGCTAGGTTCATTCGGGCAATACCAAAGCCATCTCGCCCATAATGATTACCGCAATATAGCATATACACAAAACCTGCATGCCTAAAAACACACGGATATTCAACCATATCAGAATCCCAGCCAAGCTCGGAAGGCTCTAGTGCGACATCAGAGAACACCCAAGGCTGGCCACCTTGCTTAATTGAATGCCCAATTTTATACCCAGCCCCACCTTCTCCTCTGAAGGAGTACCACATATGCAGTGTACTTCCTACCTTTAAAACGGAAGGCCGAGAAAATGCCTGCATCTGACCAACAACATACGGAATACACTGGCCCTGCCGTTTCCAGCTAACGCCCCCATCGAAAGATCTTGCATGCTGAATTGTATGTAGCATCTCCAGATTTCCAACATCCCAAGTTTTTGTGGATCCATACCACATTTCCAAGCATTTGCCTGTATTCAAAACATATGGGTATGAGAGACTTATAGGGTCGTGTTCATTTAACCCTAAACACAAACCAACACTCGACTTATCAATAGTAGTATCAGCATAGAGCTTAGCAACACCTATCTCTCCATACCAATGTCCCCTATCAGGATTACGCCACGCCATGAAAGATACAAATAAAGTGTCGTCAACCCCATAAATATTCCCAATACTCACGCCCGTTCCCAAGAATGGATGACCATCATCCCAGGCTAATAAAGGATAGTTTAAGTCATCAATAATTTCACTGGTTTCTATATCTATATCTACGGCACTTATCGATGATCTATTACTTTTATCTCGTCCTGAATAAAAAACTCTGTATACATTCTTTGATAAGTGAACAGGTGTGGGATTAGCTGCATGGGTAAGGAGCTTGGGGTGACGCTCTATACCTTCCGTCGAGTATAGCTGTCCTAGCTTGCTCCAGTATGCATTCATATATTTTTCAGTTTTGAACTAGGCACTGAAGCCCGCTTAGTTGAACTTGCTTTATATAACCCTTCAGCACCAGCATCAGCCATTAGAATTACGCCAGCTCCAATGACACACTTATCACCTACACATATATGATCCCTGAGGGTAGCATTCACTCCAATAAAGCACTCATTTCCTATAGTAACTCCACCAGAAACAACGACATGTGATGCGATGAAGTTGTGAGCACCTATTGATGAGTGATGGCCAATATGATTGCCGCTCCAAAGAGTAGTGTTAGGGCCTATAGAAGTAAAAGGCTGAAGGGTGTTGTCTTCCAAAATAAAGCAGTTGTCACCAATATTATCCGTTAAGATAGTTGCTTTCGAGCTAATATATGAAGCTAGCTCATAACCTAATGCCTTTGCTTCACAGTATTTTTGTTTTCTAACTTGGTTTAGTTGAGAATAGCTCAGAGCAATAAAAAGCTTAAACTCATCAGAAGGAAACTTTTTAGTCAAAGACTCATCGAAAGGATGGACGGGAAGCCCACAAAAGTCACTGCCTTTAATAAAGTTTCGATCTACTGTGAAAGCAACCACCTCATAATCACTATCATAAGTAAAATAATAGTGTGCCAACTGGGCGATATCCCCAGCACCAAAGATGACAATTTTTTTTATCATGCTAATCCTTTCTTACTATAATAGTGAACTCATAAAGCCCGTAGTCGTGCAAAAGAGCAACCTGATTAGAAAATTCTGTTTTACAAAAATGAAATAGTGAACACGGATCACAATAATACAAATATGCCTTTTGCTTTTCTTGGTCAGAGTATGAACTAAGGCAGTTAAACGCAAAGCCTTTACTGCTTGAGCTATTTAGTTCTCTCAGTGTGCAATATATATGATCCTTCCACAGCTTATCATTATGTTGTAATCGCACATTAAATATCCCGCTACATACACAGTAGTCGACCTTTCGATGTGGAGCCTTTGCAACTATAAACTCAGCCTTTTTCGATGGGTATAGCTCTTTTGCTACCCCAATCATTTTTTCAGATACATCTACCCCATAGTATTTCTTGATTCTTTTTCGCCCAGAAATATACTCCCAGAAAGCGCCATATCCACAACCAAGATCGATAATTTCAACCCCATATTCAGTAATCAATTTAGATAACTGCTTAAATCTCAACTCCTGACCGCACTTACCATTCCAGTCAACACCTTGAGGGACAGGCCCGTATTCTGTAATTTTCCGCGAATAGTATTCGCTTATATTTTGATAGACCACTAAGTCAGTGTTCTCAGACATTTTTATCTCCTTTAACAGGGCAGGCCTCAAAATAAATGACTAAAGAGAAGGGAGAGTTCTTGAAAACCCTTTGTAGTAAATAAAAAGGGGAGAGAGTGAAAGGGTTTAGCAATAGTTTAAACATAAGGGGAAAGTGAGTTTTTAAGGGCACATTACGTCTACCTGAAAGACTAGTTCGCTCTATGGCTGACATGCTTTTTTTATGGCTTTCGCTTCTACTAACCAAGTAATTAGACAGCGGTAGCACAATATTGGAAAGAGGGTACGTTAAACCGGTTACGTGACTTAATTCCCATTGAGAATTCGAGAGCAACTCAGACAAACTATTTGCTGAATAGCGCCTATAATGGCCAGCAATTTCATCTTCTATACCCCAGTGCTTGGGAGAAGACGGGACAAGACCTAAAAGCAGACCGTTGCTATTTAACATTTGAGAAGACTTATATAAAAATTCGCACTGTTCTTCATCAGTAAAGTGCTCCATTACCATGCTAGACAATACGAGATCAGCTTTTAATTCAGGCTGTATGTATTTAGTAAAGTCTTGGTTTAGTATGGTTAGCACACCAGCAGAGATTTCTTTTTTAAAGCGCCGCGACAAAGCCAATGCGGAGTCCACATCCATTTCAAAAACAACGCCTTTCCAACCACTCGATACCAAAATACTTGTAATATCCCCGCTGCCAGCTCCAACCTCAATAAAGAAACCGGTTTTTAAAAGCTTTAACCTTCTTTTAAGGTACATATGCTGCAAAATCGTTCCCGGTGGTAAAGCTTTCATCATTTACTGCTATATTTGTTCATCAATAATATATAAAGGCCGATTCTTCGATTGTTCAAAAATTTTACCAACATAAAGACCTACAACACCCAGAGAAAATAATACACAACCAGTACATAACAACAACAATACTACCAGTGTAGTCCACCCAGGTAGTGCGCCTTGCACGAAGAAATTATAGACATAGTAGAGGGCTAACCCAATCCCAGCGAGTACAACAAGCAACCCAAGTGTCACAATCCACTTTAATAAGACTGTCGTTTGAAAAAAAATCCCATCAATGGCATGCCTAATCAACATATTGAACGAGTAGCTACTCTTTCCCGAACTTCGAACTGCATGCGTATAGTCAACGCTTCCCATCTTGTACCCCACCCAACGCAGGATGAATAAATAATGTCGCTCCTTCTCTCCAAACTCCAAGATACTATTCACCACTTTTCTAGACAGTAGTGAAAATGAACCAAACCTCCCATCAAAACTATCATTATTAATAACATTCATTATCCGGAAATAGCTGCTTGCAAAAAGCAGTCTAGTCTTGGAGTGCGAACGCTTTGCTCGACGACCAAGAATAAAGTCATACCCTTTTCCAAGCTTCTTAAACATCAACGGAATTGCCTCGGGAGGGTCCTGGAGATCACCATCCATAACAACAACATAATCTCCTGTTGACGAAGCCAGTCCAGCAGTTATCGCTATTTGCTGACCGAAATTTCGGCTAAGGCGAACTCCACGAAGCTTCGGATACTCTTGGCTAAGATGTACTATTTTTTTCCATGAATTTTCAGGGCATCGATCATCAACCAAAAGTATTTCGTAATCGACCCCCTCCATATTTTCTAAAGTATTTGCTATCCTACGACACAGCTCATCGAGACAAGACTTGCAGCGATATACTGGTACCACTATGCTGAATCGTCCCGTAGTGAGTTGGCTAGTCTCATTCGCTTCCATGACCATTCTCCCCATTTAATACCTTTCGTCCTAACCTCCACTGAACATCATCCAATGGTACAGCATAGGAGAACCCCAAGAGTTTTCTCATCTCACCTCCAATGTCCTGGTTCTCTCTCAATGCGCAGGGAAAGTCGTACTGCTGTTTTAAAATAGGTATGCTATATACGTGATTGATCGCACGTCTTGGGGTACGTGAGCAATTAAGGCCCGCACGATGTATCATCATGGAGTCAAATAATATGACACTCCCTGGCGCTGCAGCTACTTTCAAGCTATTTTCCGCAACATAAGCGCTTGACGGCAACGAATCAAACTTGTGAGAATGAGGAATCACCTCAGTAGCCCCTGTTTTCTCGGAGAACTCATCAATCACATATAAAGCGTTTATAGCCAGGGGCTTAGAAGTCGTATAGTTTTGGTGTGGGAGATCCCTGTGCCATGAACGCTGCTGATGATCTCGGGTTGGCCTATTAATGATGGCATTCTGAAGATGGAGAATAAATTCGTTCCCCAGCAAAGCCCTGACTATCGCAAGGATAGATTGGTTACCCGCTAACTCCAAAAAACTAGCATCATAGAGACAAGGGGCTCGGCATACATCAGAATCGTTAATAGTGTCTAGGTATCCATCTTCAAAATTACCTCTCTGCTGCAGATAGACGGCATCAATTGCCTCTCGGTAAAACTGTAAACTATCCGAGTCGATAACACCGCTTAATACCGCAAACCCCTTAAGACTAATACTTTCAATAAGCTCACTAGCTCTACCTGAAGGCAGCTCCTTTGCTTCCAATCCGTAATACCTTTCACTATTCATGAGAAGCTCCTTGAAGTGTTAACTGGCATTGTCTTTCTACCTATCAGGTGCATGGGAGCTTCAGGCCCCACATTAAAAATCAAATCCAAAATAGATACGTGATGATCAAAACGATTACAAAACTGCGGATATACGGGGTAATGTGCATAATCTATCCAGCAAACCTCAATATTATTCTCAATAAAAAGCTCGCTTCTAAGATAGCTTTTCGCCGCAGGCCCTGATAAATAGCTGCCAGCATTTCGCTCAATACATATTGTTGCTAGCTTTTCAGAGGCATCTCCGCGCAAGCAAAACTCACTTGACCAGAGTATAGGGGTAGTTACTCCAAGAATTTTGTTAATTTCAGCAATAAAAGCATAGTTAATTAGACTTAGCTTGGTTTCTCTAGATCCTAGGTACAAACTTTCAAAAATAGCTTTGTAGTCGTGGAAATATCGAGCTTTAGAGTAGTTGTGCCGGATTGTTTCCCAATGCTTTGCTCGCCATTCGACTCCATCTGCATGCATGTCAAACACTTTCTGCTGATAGTTCCCTTTCACTTTTAAAGGAATAGTGAGCCAAGTAAGCCCTCTATTGGTGACAATTTTGTTGCGATTTCTCCAATCTCTTTTTGTGAACTGCGCATCATCATATATAACAAACTCGTCGACAGAATTTATTAGATCAAAATACCCCTTCCAAGGAATATAGTTAGACTGGGAAATAGCTATGCTCTTTGAATGATCCATATAGTGTTAATAAGCTTTCATCGTTGAAAAAATTCATAGATCGAATGTACTATGTAGCTTTGCTCTTCTGTAGATATGTCAAAGTAAACAGGAATACGTAATATGCAATCGCTGACATGTTCGGTTACGCTAAGTTTATTCCCTTTTGTGTCGCCATACCGCTCCCCCGCGGGCGAAGAGTGAAGGGGGATATAGTGGAAAACAGACGTTATAGCTCTATTCCGCAAATAAGATAAAAGTGAGTCCCGTTCGTCTTTATTTCTACAAATAATAGCAAATAAGTGATAGTTAACATCATTATGTTCTAATGTTTTGGGAATAGTTATTAGCTTCTTTTCGACGAGCGGTCGCAAGTGAATATAGTAGTACTCAACTGCCGCCTTTCTTTTTGCTGTTATCTGATCCAAGTTTTCCAACTGTGCAAATAAGAATGCCATTTGAAGCTCAGAAGGTAGATATGAAGAGCCTATATCTACCCAGGTATACCTGTTTGTTTCTTGACGGAAAAAAGCCTCTCGATTAGTCCCCTTTTCTCGTATTATTTCAGCTCGCTCTATCAAGTCGGGATTATTAATAGCTAGCGCCCCGCCCTCACCACACATTATATTCTTTGTTTCATGAAAGGAAAAACAGCCCAGATCTCCTAAAGTGCCAGCGTGTTGGCCATGATGATACGCCCCCACGCTTTGAGCGGCATCTTCGATTACGCTCAACCCATACCTTTTAGCAAGCTCTATAATGGAATGCATTTCGCAGCTTTGCCCAGCATAATGAACAGGAATAATCGCTTTTGTCTTGTTCGATATTAGCTCTTGCAGCTTTTCCTCATCTAAATTTAACGTATCGCCCCGGATATCACAAAATACAGGAGTCGCCCCCCTAAGCACTACCGCATTGGCAGTAGAAACGAAGGTAAAAGAGGGCAGTATAACTTCATCCCCAGGCTTGAGATCGAGCAATAGGCAAGACATTTCTAAAGCTGAGGTACATGAGTTAGTCATTAATATCTTATTGGCATGTGTGATTTTTGCTAACCTTGACTCACATAATTTAGTGTAGTACCCATTCCCACTTATCTGCTCCTTCATCACACTGTCTGCAATATAATATAGCTCTT
>CESG01016702.1_pt1 | contig 10520 bp, 10 predicted proteins | sample 531121 | NCBI WGS metagenome assembly CESG01 (sample SAMEA2621287, study PRJEB7988) | marine metagenome | biome: marine biome (ENVO:00000447); feature: mesopelagic zone (ENVO:00000213); material: "saline water (ENVO:00002010), including plankton (ENVO:xxxxxxxx)" | depth 800 m
TGTAAGTAATGTTAAAGGATATCATCTTCCTAAAACTGTGGATTCTAATTCATTAATTGTTTCCACAAGTGTTTCAGGTAATACTAGAGAAACATTATCTGTTATTGAAAAGGCACAAAAAACTGATGCCAAAATTGCTGTATTTTCATCCGGTGGTATGATACAGAAATTCTCAAAAACGAATAATTTATTTTTTCAAGAAATTCCAATGATACATTCGCCACGTGCATCATTTCCAAAATTTCTATTTTCAATTTTAAACATATTAAAAGAAATCATTCCGATAAAAGAAAATGATATCAAAGAGGCAATTTCTAGTTTAGAAATAACAAGGAATAATATTTATTCAAACAATTTAACAGAAGCAAATATCTCGTTAAAATTAGCTGAATGGATTAAAGAAATTCCCTTGATATATTATCCATGGGGATTGCAATCTGCAGCAATACGGTTTAAAAATTCACTACAGGAAAATTCAAAAATGCATGTAATTACTGAAGATATAATCGAATCATGTCATAATGGCATTGTTGCTTGGGAAAAAAAATCTCAGGTACAACCAATTCTGATTAAAGGATATAACGATCATGTTAAAACAGTTGAGAGGTGGAATATCTTAGAACAATTTTTTATGGAGCAAAAAATTCCATTTTTTGAAATTAAATCAATTGAGGGTAATATTTTATCAAAAATAATTAATCTAATTTACATATTAGACTATTCAAGTATCTATCATTCTGTTTTAAATGGAACTGATCCATCACCTGTAAACGCTATAGATTTTGTTAAGAGTAGACTGGCAACTGATTAATTAAAGATAGGAATGAAAGTTAATTTAAAATTAATTTTGCTAGTTGTATTATGTACAATTATTTTATATTCAATAATGATATTTCTAACTGATATTCAAAAAATTCAACAGCAAATATATGATTTTAAAATAAATTATTTACCACACATCTTGATATTGATAGCATCTGGATGGTTTTTGGCTTTATTTAGATGGCATATCTTAGTAAGAAACTTAGGAATTGATGTTCCGTTAAGAAGTAATTTTACAATATTCTTTTCAAGCATGGCTTTAGCAATGATTCCTGGACGCGTTGGTGATCTTGTTAAATCGCAGATGTTGAAAAGCAGACATAATATATCAAGAACAAAAACAGCTCCATTAGTTTTTCTTGAACGGTATTATGATCTGATTGGTGCAGTAGTTGCATCATCTCTGGGAATATTATTTTTTCAGCCAGCTGTATATATCATGGCGATAATCTCAATTTTTCTAATCATTTGTTTTATTATTGCATCATCAAAAACATTCTTTGAAAAATGCGTTAAAAAATTTAGTAAAGTTAAATTTCTATCTAAATTCACTGAACCATTATTAGATTCATATGATGTGGTTCACAAATCAACACGTGGAAAAGTTTCCATAATTGCAATTCTTCTTTCTACTAGTCAATGGTTAGTTGTTTCAACTGCGGTTTACTTTATCTTGTTAGCCTATGATATTACTAATATCAGTATTTTAGAAGTAATTCCTCTTTATCTATCTTCAATTGTACTTGGAGCAGTTTCATTGCTTCCTGGTGGATTAGGTGTTTCAGAAGGTAGTTTAGCTGGTTTTCTGAACTTATTTGTTGATGATATTTCAATTACACTTTCTATATCAATAATTATTCGAATTTTTGCTTTATGGATTGGCATAATTGTAGGATTTGTTTTTTTAAGATTTGTGCGCGATGTGTTGTTTGAAAAATAATCGTTGTATAATTATATTAAATTACAAAATCTAGATCCTTATAGAGATTTTTATTTTTAGTAAAATAGTCAATTGTCTTTTTTAATCCATCTTCCAATCCAATTTCTGGCTTCCAATCTAATTTTTTCATACAATTAGTTGGGTCGGTAAATAATCGACCTGCCTCACCAGAGCTAATTTTTCCCGAAAAACTCGGCTTCATGTTAACACCCATCAAATCTATTATTTTTTGCGCTAAATCAGCAATTGTTAATTCTATACCAGTACCAATGTTAACTACCTCACCAATAACATCATCCACTACACCTAGTTTTGCATATGCATCTGCTGCATCAGTAACATACATGTAATCTCTACTCTGCATTCCATCTCCATAAACAATTGGAGGCTCATTATTTAGAATCTTTAAAATGAATTTTGGTATAGCCTTTTCAATACTTTGTCTTGGACCGTATATTCCAAAAAATCTTGACATAACAACTGGCAAATCATAAGTACAATAATAGGAAAACATTAATCTATCTGACGCAACCTTTCCTGCAGCGTAAGGACTCCTAGGTACTAATTCATTTTCTTCTGTGATTGGAACTTTATTGGGTTTACCATAAACCTCAGCACTACCCGCATGCACCACACGTTTCACATCATTAATTCTTGCAGCTTCAAGAACATTTGCTGTTCCAATTGTATTTGTTACATATGTTTCAAGAGGATTATGCAAGGAATATTGAACATGACTTTGTGCACCAAGATGATAAATCACATCTGTATTTTTTGTTTCTTGTACTAATATTGATAAATCTGAAATATCCCCCCATCTGATTTTTACATGGTTCTTCAAATGTGGAATTGATTTTATTACGTTACTAGAATTTCTTCTGACTAAAGCGGTCACATTTGTGCCTAATTCAACCAATCTATCACAAACAAAACTTGGGATGAATCCATCAGCACCAGTCACTAACACATTTAGTTCTTTAAAATCAAATTTGGGCATTATTGTAAAATCCAGATCATATCTTATAAATCACAGTATTGAAAAATTAGGCTGGAATAAATAAAACTATTTTTTAACGTAAGTATGTTAATTGGAAGGGCTCCATTAAGGATTAGCTTCTCTGGAGGGGGAACAGACTTGGAAGAATATCATAAAGATTTTGGTGGTATGTCATTATCCGCAACTATTAATAAATATACATTTGTTATTGCGCGTAAAAGAAAAGATAAATTATTTCAAGGATTTTCTCCTGATTTTTCATCACATGTTAGTCCAAGAAAATTGCACAAACTAAAATCCATGCAAGGTCATGAAATTATTGTTACATGTTTAAAGGAGATGAAATTTAAAAATGGAATTGATATATTTTTTGGTTCTGAAGTTGAACCTGCATCAGGTCTAGGCACGTCATCTTCTCTGGCTGCAAACTTTGTTAATGTAATTACGAAATTACAAGAGCGCCATTTATCAAAGACAGAAATTGCAATGACTGCATATAGGATAGGTCATGATGTTTTGAGGTGGGGAATTGGCAAACAAGATGAATTTGCAGCAGTATACGGCGGATTTAATTTATTAAAATTTACAAAAAATAATGTCGTAGTAGAACCATTATTTTTAACAAAATCAACATTTAATGAGTTTCAGAATAATTCACTGTTATTTCATATAGGAAACAGAAAACATTCGTCTGGAATTTTACATAAACAACTGAAAAATATAAAAGACAGAAAACCTGAAACAATGTCAGCATTATCTTTAGCAAAACAATTTGCATTAGAAATGAATGATGCACTGAAACAAAGTGATTTAACTAAATTTTCAGAAATCATGAATAATAGTTGGGAGCAAAAAAAGAAATTTGTAAATGGTATTTCTGATCAAAGAATCGATAATATTTGCAAAAAAATTTTTTCATCTGGAGCCTCAGCAGCAAAAGTAACTGGGGCAGGAGGAGGAGGACATATCTTTGTATATGCTGAGAAAGCGAAACATAATTTAATTATTCAAGAGATGAAGAAAATGAATGCGTTGAAAGTAGATTTCAGATACCAAAATAGCGGAGCTAGAACTATGGATATAGGAGATATGTAATGACAAATATTGAAAAAGATAATATAATTAAACAGAATTTAAGCGAACAAATTCAATGCATCAAGAAAATTAGTGAGGAGAATATTGAAGAGATTAAGAATATCTCTAACATTCTAGAAGAATGCCGAGAAAAACAGAACACAATTTATGTTGTTGGAAATGGTGGTAGTGGATCAACTGCATCTCACTTTGTTTCAGATTTATTGAAAACTAGTATATTAGAAAATACACCAAGGTTTCGCGCAATTTCTCTTACTGATAATATTCCTGTTCTTTCAGCTTGGGCTAATGATACATCATATGAAAATATTTTTGTTGGTCAATTAGAAAATTTTTTACAAAGTAATGATGTGGTTATTGCAATAAGCGGCAGTGGAAATTCTCCAAATGTGATAAATGCTATTAAATATGCCAACAAACAGGATATACAAACTATTTCATTTACCGGAAAAGATGGTGGAGATTTGGCTAGATTAACAAAAATTAATTTAACTATTCCTAGTTTTGACATGCTAACAATTGAAACGATGCATTTACTCATATGCCATCTACTTACTACAATGCTAAGAAAAACAGGTAAACCAGTTTTTTCATACTAATGTCAAACATTGCCATATTTCTAGATAGGGATGGTGTAATTAATGAAGAAAGAAAAGATTATGTGAAAAATATTAATGAATTTAAAATATTTGATTATGTTTCGACCGCTGTTAATCTGCTAAAAGAAAATAATTTTCTAGTCATTCTAATCACAAACCAATCTGCAATTAATAGGGGACTAATTACAACACAAACTCTAAATCAAATTCACGACCATCTCCAGAATTATCTAAGAAAAAATAATACAAAATTAGACGCAATATATTTTTGTCCTCACCAACCTAATGAAAACTGTTGGTGTAGAAAACCTAAACCAGGTTTAATATTAAAAGCTGCAAAAGATTTTGATATTGATTTAACCAAAAGTTGGATGGTTGGTGATAATCAAAGTGATTTAGAATCAGCTAAGCAAGTTGGATGTAATAGCTTTCTTGTAGATGAAAAACGAAATCTTATTTTTGCAGTAAAAGCAATAATTGAATTAAAGAATTCAATTATTTAACTGGTTTATATTATCATTAATTAGTATCACCCTGATGAAAACAGCAGTTGTAATACCATCTATGAGAGGTCCAAAATGTCTTGAAAGTTTTCTTAAAATTGCTCCCCAAAATGTTGATTTTATCATTATTTCAGAACAAAAACTGGAAAAGAAATATGATAGAACTACAGAATTTAATGATAAAGAAGTTTTTGAAAAATCTTGGATATTTAATAGACATACAAAACGAAATTTTGGTTTTGCTTACGCCTTACGACAAAATTATGACGTCGTCATAAATCTAGATGATGATTGTTTCCCAAAATCAGATTCATACTTTGATGATCATATTAAGAGATTGCAAATGTTATCACATGACCACTTTAATATTTTAAATGCGTTTTCTAACATACCAGCGGATGTATTTTTTAATGGAGCACGTGGTCATCCAACTGATATCGCAAAGAAATTGCCAATTGTTGTCAATCAAGGATTATGGGAAGGTGATCTGGATCTACCATCTATAACAATTTGTGATGTTTTGTCCAGTAAAGATGGAAAAATTCCTAAACCTATATGTAATGAAAGTAAGGTTGTTCGTGATTTTGTTATTCCAAAAAATCAATTTACCACTGTCTGTGGTATGAATACATCATTTCTAAAAGAAGTAATACCAGCATTTCCCTATACATATCAGGAACCAGACGATTTTGGGATTGCAAGATATGATGATATATGGTCAGGGCTTTTTATAAAAAAAATCTTAGACAAATTAGATAAACGAATGAGTGCAGGTTTTCCTGTAGTATCACACGAAAAGGGATTACGTGATGTAAGTATTGATGGAAGATTTGAGGCTAAAGGTGATACTATGAATTCATTTCTTTGGAATAATTTATCAGATTTTATTTTGGAGGAAAATGATTATACTTCATGCTTTTTGGAAATTGCTGATTGGCTTGAAAATACAAGCAAAACTGACATTTCATTGAAATTTTTTGAAAAGGTGGCAAAATCGATGCATGGATGGATTAAGTTTCTCGATAGTAAATTCTAAAATATTGTTTATCAAATTATTGATATGAATATTGGAAAATGTTTTAGAAATTATTAAAGAAAAAATTCATTAGAATCCTTTCTTTGATCTAGCATAAAATTAACACCAGTTTGAATTGATGAAAATTTAAAATTGATTATGTTTTCTAGATTTTCACAATCTAAACACCCATTAATAGGACGTGGTGCTTCTTGCATGTTTTTTGAAATGACAGGTATAACTAACTCTTTTGATAACTCAAATTTCTCCGCTAGCAAAAGTGCAAAATCATATCTGGATAAACAAGATTTTCCAACAGCATGATATAAACCAGAAATATCATCCTCAATAATTCTTTTTATTGCCAAAGCTAAATCATCAACTAAAGTAGGAGTGTTTCTTTGATCTATAAATCCAGGTACTTGTTCGTTATTTCTTAGTTTTTTAAGAACCCAATTTGTAAAACGGGATCTTTCGTGCCAACCATAAATAACAGTAGTTCGCAAAACAGTATTAGAAGAATTTGATTCTAATAGAATTTTTTCAGCATTTAGTTTAGTTTTACCATAATGACTTAATGGATTTGTTAAATCAGTTTCAATATACTTTGAGTTAGAATTACCATCAAAAACTGCATCTGATGACAAATAGATTTGTTTTGAATTAGTTTTACAACATTTCCCAATAAGTTTTTTAACAATTTCAACATGCAAATAATCAGATTCCTTCTTATTGGTTTCACAAAAATCAACATTAGGATATGCTGCAGTATTTACAATCACGTTAGGTTTAAAGTCATCTATTAATTTTTCAAGTTTTTTATAATCATGTAATAAATCAATTTTTGTTTTATTGTATGTATCACTAACATCATGAGTATTTGTTGTCAGATGAATCTCATTGTTTGGTTCAAGATATTTTGATAATGTGCTTCCTACAAGACCACTCCCACCAATAATTAATATATTCATATAACTAAATTATTTTTGTATATTCCACTTTTCCCAATTATAATCATCAAAGGATACATTATGTTCATCTTTATTATCGGGCCTCCAAGCAGGTTCTACCAATGACAAAATCATACTAACATCATTAGATAAATTAATGTGGCATGACGCATAATTTCTTGGAATTTGAACAAGATTAGGTTTTTCAAAACTAGATTCAATTTCTATATATTTACCAGATTTATCTCTAATAATAAATACAACTTTACCTCTGATACAAACAAAATAACTATATCTGATTATATGAAGATGAGGACCTTTGATTTCTCCAGGATTAATAGTGGTAACATAAACCATTTTTGGATGAACTTTTATAATATCTTCCCAATCTTTCCAAACTGGAATAAGAAAACCATTAGTATGACCATCAACTATATCACGTGTTTGATGTTTTTCTAATGCATAAGATTTAATTTCATCTTCAGACATAAAAAACAATTTTTTGAAAAGTATAAAAATTTTTGAATTAATTGAATAGAATCAATACTAGGTATAGTTTACATATTACACACAAAAAGGCATTTTTGTGAATCAGAATTATTGCGTGTCCATAATTCTTCCTGCTTATAATGAAGAATTGCAATTAGAAGCGTGCGTGTTAGAGACATTAAATAGCATGAAAAAACTAAATGTTAAATTTGAAATAATTATCGTTGAAAATGGCTCAACTGATTTAACATATCAAATAGGTCAAAAAATTTCTGGATCATATTCAGAAGTTAAAATATTTCATCTTGATACACCGAGCTTTGGAGCTGCAATAAAAAAAGGCTATAATGTTGCAGAGGGTAAAGTGATAGTAAATTTGGATGTAGATTTATCAACAGACATGTCATATTTAGCAAAATTAATTGAATATTCAAGAAATTATGATGTAGTCACCGGTTCAAGATATTTAGAAAAAAAAATGGTGAAAAGAGATGCTAATAGATATTTTTTAAGTGTGATTTTTAATTGGTTTTTTGTAAGGATTCTTCTAGGTTCAACTTTAAAAGACAATAATTGTGGTTTTCGTGCTGTAAAACGAGAAATTGGCTTAAAAATTTTTCAAGATGTTCAAAATGAAAAAGATTTTGGAATGGTTGAATTCATAGTAATTGCTCAGAAGAAAAAATATAAAATTAAAGAATTTCCTGTAAGATGGAAAGAAAATTCACGGAATATATCTCTAAAGTTTATACTGAATTTTTTGATTCCAGCATTGAAATTATGGATTAGATTAAATTTTAAAAATAAAGAAATTAGAGAGTAATTTAAGGAGTAATGTAAAATTGATCAATGGTAATATAATAATATCAATAATTTAAGGAAATCGTATTGAAATTAGAACATAGTATTTCTAAAGATTACTTACCTTATAAAAAACTCTCATTAATCCTAACAATTAGTTTTTTAATAATTACAGCATACATAGCATTTTTTCATCATACTTCATGGATAGTTGATCAAGATGGAATGATGTATCTTCATGCAGGTGAAGAAATTCTACAAGGAAATGGAAAAAATATAAAATTATTTGACGCACCATATGGTGGACCAATATTTTTTGCATTTGTTAATTCATTTTTTAATGAAGGTTTTGTAGTTATGAAAATAATTTCATTATTAGCTGGGAGTGGTTCAGTGTACTTAGCATATAAAATTCTCAATAATGTTACAAAATCTAGGACAGCATTTCTAGGACAAATCTTTTTTGCATTTCACCCATTTGTAGGGTTTTTTTCAATTCAAGCAGAAATTGACATGTTTCCAATTCTTTTTAGCATGGGATCGTTATATTTTATTACAAAAAAGGAATTAAACTTTTTAGACATAGTTTTTTTCGCATTTTTTATTGGAATTTCATTTATGATAAGAACACAGGCGATTGTAGTTCTCATTACTGGAATAATTTTTTTAATTATTTACTCCAAACAAAATTTCAGAAAGAATGTTACATATTCATTAATGATTTCATTAATTTTTATAATTACAATTTCGCCATTAATTTATTATAATGTTAGTACACATAATGTATTATTTGATCATGATCCAACATTCTTTTTACAATTCAGTAGTTTTCATCAAACACCTGAATGGAAAAACCAGGTAGTTGAGATAGCTCAAAACGGTGATGGTTTTCTCAAAGCTGTTTTCATTGACTTTGATTTATTTGTAAAGAATTATTTTCATAACTTATTCTACAATTCTCCAAACAAATTTTTTAATTTTTTTGATAAAACGAATATTTCTCTAATACCAGCAATTCCATTACTAAGTATGATTCCTATGTTAGGTGGTTTAACATATATCTGCAAAACATTCAATAAAAAATACTCAAAGAATATTTTACCATTATTATTGCTTCCATTCATTTTCTGTCTAATAACTTCAGTTGTGAATCTTAATGCTGGAGAACAATTTCTAATTACATGGATCTCAATTTCAGTTATATCTGCAATATTTTTTTCAGACTTTATTCCAAACATAATTCTTAAGCAAAGAATTCATGAAAAAAAATATATTATTTCATCAAAAAAAATTTTAATAATATCAATCATTGTTTTGATTTTATTATCAAATGTTGGATATTCATATGTGATGTTTAGGGCTACATCATCATATCAAGCATTTGATAGTGTTTCAAAAGAAATTGAGCTAATAATGATGCCTGAATCAGTAATCAAAAGAGAAATGATAGTTAATGAAATTTGGAAAAAAATATCCGATGATCCTGATATAAAAAATAGTTATGTTATGACACCACAATATTATTTTGTCCCATACGGGGAAGCTAATTTTGTTCGTGGTCAGTTTAATGAGGGTCCAAAAAATGATACAATTGAAAACTATATTACAAGAGAAAATTGGAAGCATGTAGAATTATTTCATTCAAATATTCATAGTATACCAATGGATAGATTAGATCTTAACCATCCTATTCCAAAATATATTATACATGTAGATCGGGATTTTGATGGTAAGAAACAACATGGTTTTTTAAAGATTCTAAATGATCCATCAAATAATGAAATACCATCAAATTTTGAAAATATTTATTTTTCAAAAGAACATGGAATATCAGTTTACAAAATTACTAATTTTGAATAAATATTGAATTTTTAATTTCAAATATAATTATGATATATTTCTACAATATCTACAAAAAGTTTTTTGAAGCTTTTTCTATTATTGCATAATACAGTTTTTCAGCTATTAGACGATTTCCTTCATCTCCGGTGTGACCTGCATCAAAATACATTGTAATTTCCATATCATCAAAGATCTTGCGCATGTCTATTGTTTGCATGCATTCTGAATTTAATTCATTTAATGCAAGCGCATATTTTTCATAGTGTTGAAGAGTGTTAAAGTGGTCAGCATGTTTATAGTGTATTTGTTCTTCTTCTGTTAACACCTTATTTCCTGTGCCCACCAATGGTTGTAACGCTATAATTACATCAAATCCATTTCCATAGTCCGTTTTACATATTTCACTCCAATTATTGCGCCAGGTATCAACTTTTTTATCGATATCAGTAGAATCAAAAATAATGTTT
>CESG01078727.1_pt1 | contig 10518 bp, 4 predicted proteins | sample 531121 | NCBI WGS metagenome assembly CESG01 (sample SAMEA2621287, study PRJEB7988) | marine metagenome | biome: marine biome (ENVO:00000447); feature: mesopelagic zone (ENVO:00000213); material: "saline water (ENVO:00002010), including plankton (ENVO:xxxxxxxx)" | depth 800 m
CGTCACCAATCAACGGGCATTAATTATATCTATTCCATGCAAGGCCCAGCTATCCTGTCTGACTCGCGACGTGTTAATACAGTAGCCGATCGTGGCTGGCAAGCGATTGGCCATAAACACTATCGTTCGAGTCGGATGCAGCGATTGGCTGAACAGCTCGATCCTGGTGAGTATCAGTTGCTGGATACCGGCTTGCTTCATGAGCAAGCAACAGATGGTAATATCTCGGTGTTAACCTGGTCTGATAGTGCAGGGTGGGACCCTGTTCATCGACGAGTGCAGATGGTGTGTAAACGAGCCTCAACTTTTCCGCATCGGCATATGATATACAACGAGCGGGCCAATCAGTGGCAAGTGAATATCGAATCCGAAGTCTTTGGCACAACGGGGCATTGCTACGATGGCAACGCCACCGATCCACAAAATGGTGTTCATTATTTTTTACCCTATTACTCGACCGAAGTTCGACGTTATGCCCAAGGCCAATGGGATAGGCTGTCGGCGATGCCGGTGTCACGCGTTGCTGCGATGAGTGCAACCTGGATTGAGCAGTCGAGCAAAGGACCTGGATTGCTCACAGTCGTTGGAGGGAGCAGTGGTGCGGGCTGGTATAATCCGCTGACCGAGAGCTGGGAGAGGTTAAAGGATACGACCAACTACCCTGTTGATGGCGTAACTTGGGGCACCTACCATGTGGTGTCGGAATATAACCCTGTCCATCGCCTCACAGTGATGGGCGGTGGTAACGAAGCCAATAATGTGCTGTATAAAATGGATGAAGATTTTCAATTTTCGTTATTGCAGGCCACACCGTTTGCCATGGGAGCAAGAAGCAGCTTGCTGTCGGTTGACCCGGTCAGTGGTAACTACTTGGTCTATGATTTCAACGGCAAGTCCTGGTGGCATTTTGATCCCATCAATGACAGCTGGTCTGTACTCGATGAGGCTGTGAGCCCCCCCTTGTTTGATAGTAATATCGGGGCGGTACAGGTACCGATTCCTGAATACGGCGTGGTGATGTTTATCGAGGCTTCCAGCGAGCCAAAAGTTTATCTGTATAAAAACCCCTAGTCTGCTGTTCAACCTGTAAAGGAGGGTGAGGCATCCTTGCCTCCTGCTTGGCGTCCCCTTCTCGAAAAAACGCGGTTCTAGCGTCGGCGGTTAAATGTCAGACCTGCCAGTGCGAGCAGTAAATAGTACATAGCACCGCCACCGCCGCTGCTGGATTCGGCAGCAGGTTCTGGATTGGTGGTGCCTGTCTGTGGGCCTGTGGTTGGATTGGTCGTGCTGTCAATTTCTTCACCGCCGCTGGTTTTGAAAGTGCCGTCTGAATCCAGCGTAACATGGGTTGCTGTATAGCCCTTTTTGGCGACGACAACTGGTGCATTAGATTCACTGGTTGTTTCCGTTACAAAGCTGGATGTTTGCTCGATAGGTACGGGGCCGAATCCGAAATAGTTGGGCGGTAAGCCATCGCCAGTCATCACGACTTCGCCGTCACGTTGAGTTCCGCTACCCAAAGTAAGTGACCATTGGGTGCTATCTTCAATGCATTCCGAGTGCAGCGTCGCCTCGCGGGTGCGTGGTTGGTCGGCCATATCTGGATTAAAGCCAAATACCGGATCAAGGGTCATTTCATCGGCAGAAAGCGTGGTATAGACCCTTGTCAGGTACTTGTCGCCTTCAAAAATTTCCAAACCTTCAACGTAGGTATCAACGATGGATAACTGGATTTCTTCGAGGATCAGCGGCTTGGCGGCTGCGATGGCTTCGGCTGTGAAGATTGTATTGACGATATCCAGATTGCCATAGTCAAAGGTAGAGCTATCTGCCGGTAGAGGGAGGTGACGTTGTAAGATGGCTGTGATCTGGTCATTAGCAAAGGGGCTGAAAAAGGTATTAACTACAAATACTCCGCCGTCCGATGCCTGCAAACTATCGACGACTTCCTGATAGAATGCGCCGGTTTGCAGCTGAGATAGAACATCAATATCGCGACCAGCGTAGTCTGTCGCAAAGCCGTGTCCGCCGACTTCATTCATCGCTTCGGTGATGAGATCTTGATAGCCTTGATAGGCTCTGAATGAATTAAACCAATCGATTTTGGTGTAGTTTGGTGTGACATGTGGGTAGTTAAGTGGCACGGCGCGCCCATCGCCCAGCAGCCAAACCAATATGCCCATGTCTTCTTGGGCGGCAACCGCTGTTAATTTGATGGGTACCATTGGCTTGGCGCTTTGATAGTTCATCACCAGTGGCTCAATATCACCGGCATCTTTTCCTTGTTGCAGTTTCAAGGCGACAAAGTTCATCCCTTCCTCGATGTACGGTTGAAGCAACTCAATGCCGCGATCGGATAGATCATAGTTATTTTCAACCAGCCAAGCCGCCATGGCGCTGGGGTCTTCGCTTTCTACAACCTGAATATCAAAGGGGCCAACGCTTTGCTGGCTGAGTATTGAGACGCCGTTATCTCCCGATGCTGACGAAAAATCCGCCGTAGGTTCAGATTCTGGTATTGGAGGTAAATTATCAATATCGCTCTGGCAAACATCGCCGGTTTGTAACAGCTGGAATTGAGGGCGCGTTGCAGCCTCTAGTCCGTTAAAAATTAAATCACTACCGATGTGGAAATCAGGGATGCCCGGAACCGGAACCACCCAGGCAAAATCTTCCGCCTCACCAACATATTGGATTTGAACCATGGCGGTGATGTTGTCACCGTCCTGACGGAAAATAATTTGTTCGCCGGCCTGGTTAATAGGAACAAGACTGCAAAAGAAGCCTCCGCAGGCTAGGGCCTGTTGAGGAGCAAAAAAAGTAGATGAAAGCACTAAAGCTGGTGCTACCAGTGTGCTTTTCACCTTAATCATGGTGCTTTTCATTTTAATCATGACGATACCCTTAGAATGAATGGTGTAATTGGGAATATAATCCCAAATAAGGGAGGGCGCAAATATTTTTCGGTATTTTGTTGGCGAGCCGTTGTAAGTGCTTGTGAATTGCAGATCTTCATATGTTTTGGGGTTGGATGACGGTGTGTTGCGGTGCAGCGAATAAATTTCCAACCACTCGACGAGATATGTTCCGACTTGGAGCTTGGGAGCGATTGCAATATCGGATGGATGTGTAAAGATGAGAAAAAAATAACCACAATAATGAGCATAATTTGTATGAGTCACTATCGACGCTATCTGGGCCTAACGATTTGTTTATTGGGGGTGCGCCCTGTCTGCGCGGCGGAATACTGGTTTGATGCCATCAATGGTCATGATGATACCGGCGATGGCAGCCAAAGCGCTCCTTGGCAATCCTGGAGCAAGGCGCTTTCTGAATTAGAAGGCGGTGATACAGGCTATTTTTTCAGTGGGTCATACGGCGATATTCGCGAGGTTGATACCCAAAATATTGACCTGTTTACTGATTGGGTAACCCTTAAAGCGGTTGATGGACATGATCCTTATTTCGAGTCTTTCGCTCTGCTATCGACCGAAAGCCGTAAACTTCATCTGATCCTGGATGGCATAGATATCAGAAACGGGTTGGAAGTTATCGGTAATGGCTATTTTGAATTGCGAAACCAAACCACTGAAATTGCGCCACCTTGGGTAGGAAGCGAAGAAGCGATTGGCAAAGAGGCCATGTGGATACGTGGTGCTTCGAATATTGTGCTGGATGGCGTTGAAGTAACACGCACTGCTATTGGGATAACACTCTATCAAACTAGCGACGTTACCATCAAAAACTCGACCATCCATGACATTACTCATGATGGTATCCGTCTTGTTGGCACCCAAAATACCCTGGTCGAAGGCAATCATATTTACGGCCTCAATGATGGTGTGACTGATGCGGAGGCATCTTGGAGTAAGCATTGTGATGCGATACATATCTTTATCGCTGGGGCGCCATCAGCGGAAGCGTTGATCCCCAACAACGGTGTTACCATACGCAATAATCTATTGCATGATGTTGAAGCGCAGCTCATCCAATTTAATAATATTTCTTCGTTCAATGAACCAGAGAATTGGAACCAGAACATCCTTTTTGAAAATAATGTATTTGGGCCATCCGTCGCGCCAATGGCATTCAATAATGCTGATCCGGCAAATGGGCTGGTGGTTCGGCATAACGTTTTTTTACAATATGAAAGCCACTACACCAGTCCCTATCCTGAGTTGGAAAACCCGACCATCGTGTCATCATCAGCAAGCTTTCGAACCAGCCCATCAACGATAGGTCTGCGGGTGTATAACAATGTTTTCCACTCGGAGCCGTTGATTGCAGGCGTGGCCGAGTTGGCTGATTTCAATATTATTCAACAACCCAGTGCGCAAGCCATCTTGCCTCGATTCACCTTTGTTCATAGCGCCGAAGAATTGTTTCGCTTAAATACGCCGCTGGATGTGTATCCGTTAAGTCAAAGTCCGGGCATCGATCAGGGGCATCCTGAATCAACGGGGGAGAGCGATCCAGTCTTGACTATTCGTGATAACCGACCAGATATTGGTGTCTATGAAGTGCCCAACCGCCAACCTCCGCCACTGTCGCCGCCACTTCCGCCAGAGCAAATTGGCACCGTTTTTCGCTATGAAGACGATTTCGAGGATGGCAATCTGGAAATCGACCCTTATCTTGCTCAGCCGCATGTTAGCGGTATTGTCTGGGAAAGCATTAATCCAGAACGTCCCTACGGTATCGAAGTTTATGATGAAACGTTGGAGAATGTTCTGCATGGCCCGACTAACAGCAGTCAGGGGCCTTCTATTATCTTGGCATCGAATGTTGAAATGAGTCCGTGGATATCTGTTGAGCTGGATGTAGCGAATCGCCATGTTTCAAATCTAAGCGGGCCGATGTTTTTATATCTCGATGCCGACAATTTCTTCTACTTTGACATGGGGCGCGAAAGTGGCCGATTGGTTCAACACCTCAACGGCATTGAAACCACCTTGCTTGACGATGTGAATTTGCGCGTGCCAACTGGCGAGACTAAGCACTTGGCATTTGAGGTCAGCGCAACCAGCAATGCTTTGATAATTAGCTATCAAATCGATAGCTTCGAAACCAAAGTCTATCAAAGCAGTGATAGCAACGTGATTGCTACGTTCGCCCAGGGCGGAAATCTCGGCTTCTATGACAATCATGCAGTCGATCACTTACGGATGGTGTTTGATAATATTCGTGTGACAGTGGCGAAAATACCTCATCGGCCAACGGGGTTTCGGGTTAGATAGCCGATAGACACTCGTCTGAATGGACGATGTTTTCGGATTCAAACTTGTGTTTAACTAGACGCTTGTAGATAAGCTCGACAAGATAGATAAATACTCTGCTGGTTTTGACAATAAAAGCAACAACTGCTGCTAGTGCTACTTTAGCCACTTCGCTTGCGAATGTGGCTTTTTTCTTATGTGGCGCTGTGAAAATAGTGCGCTAGAACTCAGGTTGTGGGGGCGTGAATTACAATAAGGTGGTGTGTCTATAATTGCTGTGAGCATGCTGCAAATACAGGTTATCCGCAACATGCTCCCTGTGATGTTTACTAATTAACAATAGACCAGTCTAAGTTGCTAACCGCACCCATTGGTTTGCCGGTATATTCTGTTCCGTTCATCAGATACATATAGTTACTACCGTTGTCAGTATTGCGCCATAAAATATCATCGTTGCCATCACCATCGAAATCAGCTGTCATGGCAGCTTGCCAGCTTGGGTCGCTGAACTGACTAAGAAGTGCTCGGGCATTCCAGTCGACAGTACCTCGGTCTAGCAAGTACACGAAATTACGGCCATCGTTGATATTGCGCCACAACAGGTCAGCATCACCATCGCCGTCAAAGTCTCCAGTGCTGACTAGCTTCCATTCATTGCCAGCAACCATTAACTTGCCAGTACTGCCAATAACATGACCATTCATCAGATATTTCCAGGTTAGTCCCGTTGACGCATGGCGGAATATCAGATCGGCTTTGCCATCAGCGTTCAAGTCGGAGCTACTGACTATTTGCCAGTCGTTATCACTGATTGTCGTTACCTGATTAGTAGATGAGCATCGGAAGCCGTTTGTCAGCCATATGTCGCCTGTGGTCGCATCCCTCCATAACGCGTCATCTTTATGGTCGCCAGTGAAGTCAGCGATTGCGACAAGATTCCAGTGGGATTCACGCGGGAGGCAATGAATCCCCCTGCCTGAACGAATAGTGCTTCCATCCATTAAATACATATAGACGCTAGCATCTGTCGTGTTGCGCCACAAAATATCACCCTTGCCATCGCCATCAAAATCACCACGCCCAATGATTTGCCACGGTGAACTGACAGTATTGATAGGCTGACTATTGGCTATCACTGAGCCATTCATTTCATAGAGCCAGTTCTGGCCAGTTAGCGCATTTCGCCATAAAATGTCGGCATTGCCGTCATAATTTTGATCGTTTCTTGTTGTCAGTGAAATTCGATCATTGCGCAGTAGTGTGCTGGGCCCATCCAAATTTCCGGTTACCAGATCCAAGTCTCCATCACGATCGACATCACCGAATATAACCGAGAAGGTGATATTGCTGTAAGCTCCTATTTCACTGCCGCTATTAAAGTTGCCATCACCGTCATTGATGAGCAAATGTTTGGGGGCATAGCCGCGACCGATAGCCAAATCCAGGTCTCCGTCGCCATCCGCATCGCCAAGTGCGAGCGAGTAAGTGCTCGTTATCTCACTTGCTATTGTTGCGCCGGGGCCGAAGTTGCCATGACTGTCATTTAAGTACAGCGTATTGGTTTGCGTGTTTCCTGCCACAAGATCCAAATCGCCATCGCCATCAACATCACCGAGTGCAACTGATTGGGTCCAGTCTTTTTCAGAGCCGATAGCTTCGCCTTCGCCGAAGTTGCCTTGCCCGTCATTGATGTATAGCTTATTTGTGCTCCCTTCATTGCCCATGATCAGATCCAAATCACCATCATTATCCACATCACCAAGCACGATTGATTTCGTCAGATCTGTGTCGTCTCCTATCACGACACCCTCACCGAAGTTCCCTTGGCCATCGTTACGGTATAGCTTCCTGTCATGATGCCCCCCAGTCACCAGATCAAGATCGTCATCCCCATCCACATCAGCGAGTGCAACTGCATAGGTCCAATCATAGTCATCTATCTCGATGGGGTCGCCATAGTTGCCAGCGCCATCATTTAGGTACAACTGATTAGACGCTGATAAGGTTCCAGCCACTATATCCAAATCGCCATCCCCATCTACGTCACCGAGTACTACCGAAGATTGATGAGCACCGGCTCGGTCAACAGTCGTTCCTTCGACAAAAAAACCTTTACCATCATTGATGTATGTTTTACTGCTTCGTGTATCATAACCTGCGACCAGATCCAGGTCGCCATCGCCATCCACATCACCGAGAGCGGCTGTGGCTGTGTAGTCCGCATCGGCATCAATATTTGTAGTGGTAGGATACAAGGGTGGGTGATCAATTGAGCTGGCAATCACACTGAAAGCCGAGGAGGCTAAGGCGAATGAACAGCTGATTCTAAGTAAATTTAAATTTCTTGTTGTTAGCTTGTGGTGCATAGAATGCCTTTTTATTTATTTTATAAAGTGTTGTAGATTCATCCAGAGCGAACGGGGTCGCATGGCATTTTTGAGATAAAACGCTATCGCAGGCAAGTGAAGCCTGCCGTTTCGTAGGCGTTAATTTAAGCTCTAGCCTTATATACCCAAACATCTTGAAGCCGTTTGAGCATCGGTTCCTATTGTTGTTGGTTGAGCACCATAAAAGAAGGGCATTTCGGGCCAATTATAGGGTGATTTGTGCCACTACAGAAAACGGAGAGACTACCCTCTTTTGGGTTTAAGCTTCCTCTACCACCTGTACCAACGCCCGTTTGCCTTCAAAAGCAATCGCAATCGGGTAGACGGTTTCGATACCAAGGGCATGCATCTCGGCGACATATTGCTTTTTCTCGATCTGCTTTAGCGCCATTTCGCATGCCTGCTCCAAGGTGAGATTATCCAGCTCATCAACGGCTTTAAATTCAAACACAAAGCCCGGCTGGGTTTTATCATGAGGAATAACACTCACATCATAACGACCATAGCCGCTTTCGCGGTTGCTTTTGATATGGTGGGATTTTTGTAGCTGCACCAGCATGCCTAGCACAAAGGCGTGGTAAAAGCGTTCAGGCTGCTTGCCTTGCACATCAAAGTAGCTGAAGGTGTCGATGCAAAAGCGCCTGAATGCGCGGGCGAAGCTGTCGAAATCGCACTTGAGTAGTAGCGATAAAATGTCTGGTAATGCTAAAGCACTCTCTGGCCGATCGGCGAACCAATCTAAAATTGATGTGACATAAAATGAGCGTACTTCCTGGTTAGGGATCGAGAAGTTAGCATGGCTCTGACCGGTTGACTCATCCAGCTCAGAGTGCTGATAGCGCAAATAGCCGGAAAATAGCAACAGATTCCACAAGGCATCGTTGTTGCGATCAATATCACGAAAAACAATATTTTCATTTAGCGGTTTACGCAGCACGGCATTTTTATTGATGAGCAATCCCTCCAGCTCTTGCTTAACCTGGGGTGATGCGCTGGCAATCAAATCGCGGACCAAGGCATTGTCAGAGGTGTTAAGCCAGTAGGGGGCTATCGCGCCATTATTTTGGGCCAAACTGATAATCGACCACGGGTTATAAATAGTTTGCTCGCCAAAGTTATAGCCGTTATACCAGTGACGAATGGCATCGATTTCATAGGTTAAGTCGTAGTCTTTCAGTAATTGTTCGGTTTCGCCTTCGCTAAAGCCGAAATATGATGCATAACGTGGACTGGTCAAGGTACACACATCGACATTATTTAACCCTGAAAAGATGCTTTCTCGGGCAATACGCAAAATGCCGGTCATAACGCCTTTAAACACTGCGGGGTTATCTTTAAACGCACCGCTCAAGAGGTTGCGCAAAAAGCCAACCAGTTCGTCGTAGTAGCCATGGGTATAGGCACTGTTAATTGGCATGTCGTATTCATCGATGAGGATTACGACGGGCTTTTTATAATGGTGACTTATAAGTTGGCTCAAGAGCTTAATACTTGCTCCAAGCTCTTCTTGCGATGCGGTTTGGGTGCGAATGGCTTGGACTATCTTGGATTCTGTTTCTGTTAACGAAAGACTGTTCAATGCTTGACGATGCTGATCAAATGCTTCAGCTATCACATAGCCAAGCTGATTGAATGTACTTTCTGCATTGGTTTGCTTCACATCCTTAAATGACAAGAATATCACCGGATATTGACCGCAATGAGTCATCGTTCCGGAATCTTGTTCAATAGTCAGGCCGTTAAATAAGTAGCGATTATCTTCTCGGTTGCTGAAAAAATAATTCAGCATAGACATATTTAGCGTTTTGCCAAATCGGCGGGGTCGGGGGAGCAGGGTAATTCGACTTCCCTTAAGGATGTCGGAGATCAATGGGGTCTTGTCGACATAATAAAGCTGTTCGTCGATAAGCGATTTAAAATCACTGGTGCCAAGGGGAAGCTGTTGATATGCCATAGTCAATTCTATCGGTTACGCTAGTTTTGATCATAGGTAAGTTTGTAGAGCATAGCAATAGATACACTTACTGGCTATTACGCCAATGCGCTGCGACACAACGCAATAGATTGTATTCATACCGCCCATCGCAGCTTTCGAATATAGGCTTGAGCTTTAGTTCTTGATGTTCCTGGTAGTATTGCTGCATGAGCTGGCAGAGGTGTTTAATCTCATCTTCGGGCAGGGAAATTACATCATTTAATGCCAGTTCGTTGGCTTCGATAGCCTGACCTAAGTGTTCGTATATGGTAGTGGGCGCCAGTTGCCGACTTTCGGCCACCTTTTCAGGGCTTTTGAGTTGGCGGAAAAGTTGTAGCGTCGTTAGAACACTATCGCCCAACATTGGATTCTGTCGGAGGTGTTGGTTGTCTTTTAGCAGGGTTAGGAATATGGCGCCGTAGTGTTCAAGTTTGTGAGCGCCCACTCCGCTGATGGTTAGCATTTCATCGAGGGTACTAGGATGGTGTTTGACCATTGCTTCCAGCGTGGCGTCGCTGAATATCATGTAGGGGGCTATTTCTTGCTCGCGGGCCAGGGTTAGACGTTGTTGGCGCAAGATATCGAATAAAGGTGAAGCGCGTAATCCTGATTGCGAAGTAGAGCGAGATTTCTTCGCGGATGTTGCCTTCTTGCTGGGATCGTGGCGCAGGGCAATGCTCTCTTCGCCCTTTAGCAGCGGTCGGCATTTGGCGTTGAGGCGCAGTCCGCCAAAACCATCCATATCGACAGCCAGATAGCCGCGTGCAATGAGTTGTCGATAGACTGAGCGCCATTGCTGCGATGATAAATCCGAGCCAATGCCAAAGGTTGAAACGCGATCATGCTGAAATTGCTGGATTTTATCGGTGCTTTTGCCCAGTAAAACGTCGATTAAATGGTTAACGCCAAAGCGTTGACCTGTCCGATAAACACAACTTAG
>CESG01139723.1_pt1 | contig 10461 bp, 9 predicted proteins | sample 531121 | NCBI WGS metagenome assembly CESG01 (sample SAMEA2621287, study PRJEB7988) | marine metagenome | biome: marine biome (ENVO:00000447); feature: mesopelagic zone (ENVO:00000213); material: "saline water (ENVO:00002010), including plankton (ENVO:xxxxxxxx)" | depth 800 m
TAACTCTTCCGTTTGTTCCTCCGGGTAGTTGTCGATCACAACCTTAAGTGGACGCAACACTGCCATTACACGCAACGCATGTTTATTCAAATCTTGTCGGATACAATGTTCAAGCATCGCTACATCAACCAGATTATCACTTTTAGTAACCCCGATACGGCTGCAAAAATCTCGAATTGCCTCTGGGGTGTAACCGCGCTTGCGCAACCCTGATAGTGTTGGCATTCGTGGGTCATCCCAACCATTCACATGCCCTTCCTCGACCAATTGAATTAACTTTCGTTTACTCATGATAGTATAGCTAAGATTGCGCCGAGCAAACTCGATTTGCTGTGGATGATAAATTTCTAATTCATCGAGATACCAGTTATACAATGGGCGGTGATCTTCAAATTCTTGTGAGCATAGCGAGTGGGTTACTCCTTCAATAGAATCTGATTGGCCATGTGTGAAGTCATACATGGGATAGATACACCATTTGTTGCCTTGTCTGAAGTGAGTTGCTCGTAGAATCCTGTACATGACGGGGTCTCGCATGTTCAAATTTGAGGAGGCCATATTAATTTTAGCACGCAGTGTGCGAGAACCATCTGGGAATTCCCCCGCTTGAATGCGTTCGAATAAATCTAGGTTCTCCTCGACAGTACGGCTGCGATATGGACTGTTTGTACCGGGTTCAGTTAGGGTGCCGCGATATTCTCTAATTTCGTCTGAGCTTAGATCACATACGTATGCGACTCCCTTTTTGATTAGCTTCACCGCATACTCGTAGAGTTGTTCAAAATAGTCCGAGGCGTAGAGTTCTCGATTTTCCCAATCAAATCCGAGCCATCGAATATCTTCCTTTATTGATTCCACATATTCTATGGTTTCGCCTATGGGATTAGTGTCATCGAATCGCAAATTGCAAAGCCCCCCCAAATCCGCGGCAATACCGAAATTAAGGCAAATGGAGGTAGCGTGCCCAATGTGCAGATAGCCGTTTGGCTCCGGTGGAAAACGTGTATGGACCCGTCCTTCATACTTATTGATTCTGATATCTTCGTCAACGATCTGCCTGATAAAATCGGTCGGAATGGCAGGATTCCTTATCGATAAGCTTTCGGTGTGCGTGTCGATCTCCTTCTTAGCTGTTTTACTCTCCACGCTTTATCTCCTCTCTTGTTATGTAATTACTAGAGTGTTTTGTGGCATTCATATTTAAACAAACATAACTGTTGCTTCCACATCATTAGTTTCTTAGGCTAAAAAGTGTTACCTTTTGACCAGTTTCGTAGTTAGTTATTGTGTAGGGATTGCAATTGCAAAGCATATCAAATCTCTAAGGGTTGTGTCAATTAGAAAGCAAGGTTTCAAGACTGAGGATTTGATATTAACATTGCTGAAATTTTAACTTGCATTGATTCAAATAGCCGACGATTGTAAACAACTGAGGAAGCGTTAAATATGTCAATCAAAACCCATCCCCATCGAGCTAACCTTTATGAGCAGGCTCTTCTGCTAGCTGATGCACATTCACGCCAGAGTAATGTTGGTAACCGATGGGTGGCGTTCATCGATAACCTCGCACACATCTGTGATGAATTTGCACATAGTACTAACCATCGATCAAAGATACTGGATCAGCTTGATTTCAACACCAATGAAATCCTAATAAATTAAATTGGGGTTGACAAACATTGGACTATTTGTTAGGTTGCAGGTATGGCTAATTTACCTAAATCTGCATTGCTAACAGAAGAGCATGTGGCATTGTTCGTTGACTATTATGAACTAACGATGGGGCAGGCTGATTTTGATAGTAGTAAGAATTCTATATGCACTGAAAATTATTTTGCGCGTGCTATCCCGCAAGGGGAATACTTGATCGCTGCAGGTCTTGAGCAGGTTATCCAGTACATTCTGAATCTGCGTTTTTCTGAAGGTGATTTGCAGTGGCTCCAAAGTAGTAAATCCATTCCCGAAATGAGTCCTCGTTTCGTTGATTACCTCCGTAATTTTAAGTTTGATGGTGATGTTTATGCTGTTCCGGAAGGAACCATTGTTTTGCCAAACGAACCTATCATTAACATTACCGGGAACTCAATTGATATACAAATTTTCGAAACTTATTTGTTGAGTGTAATGAATTTTCAAACGCTAATAGCTACGAAAGCGTCCCGTATCGTAAATGTCTCAGATGGTCGCACTTGTTTTGACTTTGGTGCTAGGCGTGCTCACGGGCGTGATGCCGCGATCTTATCCGCAAGGGCAAGTTTCATTGGGGGAATATCAGCTACTTCTTTAGTGATTGCAGGTCGATACTTTGATATCCCTTACGTTGGAACACTCGCACACAAATTTATTCAGGATCGATTTTCCGAACTCGAGGCTTTTCGCGATTATGCAATGTCCTTCCCTCATAATACCATACTTTTAATCGACACGTATGATACGATTCAGGGTGCCAAACATGCTGTAACTGTTGGTCAGGAAATGAAAGCCAACGGGCAAAAGTTAATAGGTGTTCGATTGGATAGCGGGAATTTGCTAGAACTTAGTAAGCAGGTGAGGTCCGTTTTGGACGATGGTGAGCTGGAGGAGACCAAAATTTTTGCTAGCAATGATCTGGATGAATTTGAAATTGATCGCTTATTAAAATCGGGCGCTCCCATAGACGGATTTGGAATTGGGACGCGTTTGGCTACTGGTGCGACATTAGATCCAATTTCTGGCAACAGTGGAGTCTCAGCATTGCCTGGTGTGTATAAACACGTCGAAAAAATTGAAGGAGATAAAACCATATTTACTTTGAAAATGAGCAACGATATGGCAAAATCAACCTTACCTGCCAAGAAGCAGGTTCAACGGTTCACTGACCCAGATCAATATTACATTAAGGATAAAATCTGTTTATGGAATGAGGTTGATCAGGGCGGTCTACTAATTCCAATTGTCGAAAAGGGCAAACTTGTTTACGATTTTCCAACTTTGCAAGAGATTCAGATTCAAACTCAAAGCAATCTCTCACACTTACCGAATAAGCATAAAACCTTGTATCAACCTGCCACTTATCCTGTTACCTTAAGTGAAAAATTAAAGAATCTCCAACAAGAATTAATAAGCGAAAAGCAGTCAAACGCATCGTAACCATTCGTCTATAGAAAGTAGAAATGATTTGTCGGGCCATGGCCGTGGCCTATTGCGAGGGAATGACGAATGGCATTCGTAATATAATCCTTGGCTGATTCAATGCTAGAGAAAAGATCTTTACCCAAACCAAGTTGTGTTGCAATTGCTGCGGAGTAAGTACAGCCCGTGCCGTGTGTGTTCTTAGTATTTATCCGTTCTGACTCGAAAAACTGGAACTTGTTTTCTGAGAACAATACATCAATTGACGTTTCATCTTCCATGTGGCCACCTTTTACTAAAACGCTGTGACAACCAAGTTGATGGATTTTTTCCGCCGCAACTTTCGCCTCCTTCACATTCTGAATTTTCATGCCAGAAAGAAGTTGGGCTTCATGGACATTGGGAGTTAAAACTGTCGCTAATGGAATAAGATTGGAAATGATTGTCTCGATTGCAGATTCCTGCAAAAGCGGAAACCCACTTTTCGAAACCATCACTGGATCCACAACTATTTTGGTGGGAGAATGCTGATGTAATTTCTTGGCAACAACCTGCACAATTTTAGCGCTTGATAACATGCCGGTTTTTACCGCTGAAACCTCGAAATCCGAAAAGACCGCATCGATTTGTGCCTCAATTATCTCGATTGGCAGATCAAAAGCACTGGTCACTTCACACGTGTTTTGTGCGGTTACAGAGGTGATTACGGACATCGCAAATCCCCCGTTAGCATGGATCGATTTGATATCCGCCTGAATCCCCGCTCCACCACCGGAGTCAGACCCCGCAATAGTCAGAATTTGCTTCATGTTTTAATTCTGATCTAAAGTATCTATTTGGTCAATTCCTGAGTGATTAGAAAATTCTGGTCGAAATTCTTCAAGAAATCGCTCAACTTGATTTCGTTCGAGGCCCTCATGAACTGGTACATTGCTCATCTTCCAATCTGCTTGCCAAAGCTCGTTGGAATAGACATTATCAAAATTAAATTCAGCGCCATACCCTTCAGTTTCTGGAAACAGATTGGTCACTGGATCTTCTGATCCAATGATGCTACTTAGAGCCTTGAAAATTTCTTCATTTTCACTTGATATTGTAGGATGGGCCGATTCAGGCTCGAACGTATTAAATGAAAGATCAGGATTGATGTCTGTGCTGCTAGGGACAGATTCACGTGTCTGATTTAGTTGCTGCTTGTATTTGGTCTCCGATGTTGTGGAAGGAGCAACCTTAGTTTCGTTAGTCGAATTTAGAAATTGACGTTGACTCTTGGTGACAACTTGATTCTCAGGTTCCTGCTGAGGTTGGAATACCAACTTGACTAGGTTTCGGACTGAGGTTACCATCGAGTAGAGAACTGGATTAAGACTTGCAGTTGATTGGATTTGTATCAAAGCAAAAAGGGCGAATAATGTCAGCAACGTGATAGTAAACAATTTAATATTCATTATCTTGATCTTGGCTCGATATTCTTTAACAATTAGGGAACGAATTTATGATTATGAAAACCCTTTTTTTGTTTCCAGCACAATCGTAAATTGAGAATGACTGCTATTTCAACTAAACCTAAGTATACCTCGAATTTTATCATGTTTGCCAATTATTTGAATTTTTCTCGACATATGACGATATATTCAGCAAATAGTTTTAACGACGATCAACCATACATCTTAAGGGCTCTTATCAAGGGCATCGCCAAATTTCACTTGACATTTTACATGCTGTAAAATATTATTGTCTATGGAATCTGTTTTAGGAGAGAACCAAATTGAATTGGTTAATTTTCCTGTTACCTCTATGAGTGAGAAAAGGTAAGGTAATATATAGGAATTTATTTGTTTCTAACTTTATGTGCATCTCAATTTTTTGAACATATAGGCAGAGTAAGTTGGAGAAATTCCTAAAAAAGCACCATGCACAATTCGTTCAAGTCAAGGTGATACAACCCACATTACAGTTGGTGCTTTGTTGTCAAAAGTGTAATGATAAATTTGATGGGAATCCTGCAGCCCATGTTCCCTCGGTTGTCCCACGTCCTGCTCCTGATTTTGTCGTTGAGAATCTTAAGGGTAAGGATATAACCCTGAAATTACAAAGGTAGGGTTATATTAATTGATTTTTGGGCAACTTGGTGTGTTCCATGTGTAGAAATGGTGCCCGAACTTCAAAAACTAAATAACTAAAGTATAAGAAGAGCAAAAAGTTTGTTGTACTAGGCATCTCTATTGATCAAGGCGAAGGCGCCAAGAAAAAGATTAAAAATTTTATCAAAAGCGAAGAAGATTTCTTGCCCGATTCTACATGATGCAAAAAGAGATTCAGCGTTTCAATCTTTCAACTTAAAAGTGGTTCCAGCAATGTTTTTGATCGATACAGAAAAACAAATCGTTGCGCAATGGGCAGGCAAAACTAATCACCAAGAGGTGGAAAAGCACGTTTTAAGCTTGCTTAATGGGAAATAGACCGATTCATAAGCGCTCAATTCGAGGTAAAGTAGCATTGATCAACAAATTCACAACACGGAATAAAGGGCTCCATCAAGTACTTGGTCATCTAGAGCAAGATTTACTAAACTATCTCTGGAATAGTGGTGAAGCTACTGGCCGGCAAGTCTTCGGTGCGGTTTCCCTCCAACGCCAAAATGCGTATCATACCATTTTGACTGTATTGAACCGTATGGTTAAGAAGGGGCTGTTGAGCAAGAAAAAAAAAGCAGGAGTTTTTCATTTTTCTGCTGTTCTTAGTCGTGAAGAGTTCGAGCTTCTTGCTTGTCAACAGGCCATTAAAAGTGCGTTGTCTATTTCTCATTCGAATGCGATTTCGGCTATTGTGAATCTTCTTAGCCAAGATGATCCACAATTGATTGATGAACTTGAATGTGTTATTGAGCAAAAACGCCGCCAGCTGAAGGAAAAGGATTCGGATGAGAAATAGCTTTATTCACCATAAAAGAAAAAATGATGCCAATTTTTTTGGAGGCGTTCTAATCTGCACATTGTTCGCTGGACTGTTGCAGTTAACTGTGTTAACCACCAAAGCACTACATTCGTGTGGTGATTCGATTATTTGCTTTCAAGTTTGTAATTTCTCAGCATATAAAATTCCAATTTGGATGAGCATTGCGGTTGTGGTTGCTGGAATCATTTTTGCTTCTATCCGAATAATAGCACATCTCTACAAAGCGCAGAAGTTTTTGAATCAACTTTCAATTATAGACTCGCTACCTATTTGTTTTTCAATTAATTTTCCAACCAACCGAATCCATGTTTTTCAAAATGATATTATCTGCTGGGCGTTCTCCGCTGGAGTTTTTCTCCCCCAGATTTATTTGTCAACTGGATTGATTCAGCTCATGACAGTGGAAGAAATTCAGGCTGTTCTTAGGCATGAGGTGTACCACTGTCGTCGGTTTGATACTCTACGGAATTTGATAATTAATTTTTTAAGCGATTCTATGTTTTTTTTACCCGTTTTTCGAAATCTCAAAAGAAACTTTCAGATATCAAGTGAAAAAGCAGCGGACCGATTTGCTATACTCTGTGGGAGCTCGCCACTAGAACTTTCGAAGGCTTTAATAAAACTTTTTCGGGTAAGAACCCAAGTCCAAAAATCCATTTTCGTTGCTATCAATCAAGGTGACTTGATTGATAGAATTGAAACCTTGATCAGTAACAATGAAACAGAAAAAGAATCAAAATTCACATTTTCTTTAGCAATTTCATTTTCTTTAGCAATTTCAATATTCGCTGTGATCCCATTTGGGGAGGAATGGCCAATTCCAAATGAAAAAGAATGCGAAATGCAAGTTTGTAACCTTAATTATCAACCATGTTATGAGAAAGGAAACGATCATTAATGAAAAACACTTTTACTCTCCTGTTTATAGTTGTTCTTTGGTTTTGCCAAGTTTTTGTTAAGGCACAAGATAGCTGAGGTGCTTGAAGCAATCCCGTCTTTCCACGCGTGGAGACGGGGGAGGTCAGTTCGGCCTCAAAAATTGAACGTCTGAATTTCTCCCTGAATGTTTTAAGAAGTTTGGATTCTCAAGGAGGACACTTCGAAGATCGAGGACTGGCGCCAAATGGTGAAATTAAGCATATTAGTCCCCTGCACAGGCACGAAGTATCTCTCGATTTCACCCGTATCCAACTTGGAATCCGGTACTTCATGCGGGACACTTTGGCTCTGTCATTGGATCTGCCATACGATATTAAGAACCAAGAAGCAGAGGTTGATTTTCTGGGAGGAAACCAAACACCAGAAGATCGAGACGCCATTTTAGCAAACCGCGACATACATCATCGAACTGAGACATACACTGGATTAAGTGACTTCGAGTTTAGTGTTGATTACTATCCAGGCAACCTCTTTCATTTGGGAGGGAAATCGGTTTTTTCTTTAGGAATGAGTCTACCAATTGGCAAGATAGAAGAGGATCCATATAGACTTGGTGATGCAGGCAGAAAGCATCTTCATATTCAGTTTGGCACTGGTACGTTCGTACCAATAATAAAGTTGCAGCACAGTATAAAATTTCTTAATAATTTTACTTTACACGGTTCTTTTACGGGGCGTCTTCCATTCTACGAAAATGGAAATGCCCATCGTGCACCAACCGAACTTAACTATAACTGTGGTGTTCGATATCGTATCTCAAATTCATTGGCATTAAACACACATTATGCTGGTTCATACCAACATTATGGCTATTGGGATGGAAAGAAGGACCCCAACACAGGCTTGATAGTAAATTCACTCCTCTTTGGCACTAGTGTCAGTTTCTGGAACGGATCCGTTGTCCAATTCAACTTGATGCAACCCCTTGGACAGAAAATGCTTTCTGAAGAGAGCGATACTTTTAAAAATGGACTTACTTTCCTTTTAACGTTTTCTTTCCCCTTATAATTGCACATTCTTTTCTCTCATTCAAGCTCCACTATAAATTTAGATCAATATGGTAAAATAATGAATATATCTATGTTACTTGAGGGTTTATATGAAAAGAATTCAGGGCGGTATTACTGCAGCACCAGGTTTTAAAGCAGCTGGTGTACACGCTGGACTTAAAGATAGCCATCAGAAGGATTTTGCAATTATACTCTCGGATTCGCTGGCGACCGCAGCTGGTGTCTTTACACAAAATCGTGTTTGCGCAGCGCCAGTAACACTTTGCCGAGACCACATCAGGAATCAGGTTGCAAAGGCGATAGTCATTAACAGCAAAAATGCCAATGCATGTACTGGTCATCAGGGTTTGGAAGATGCTTACTATACAGCGAAACTAGCTGGTGAATCTTTAGGAGTTAATTCAAATTCTATCCTTGTCTGTTCAACGGGTGTCATCGGTCAACAGCTACCAATGGATATAATTGAGAATGGAATTCATCTTGCTGTCCAAATGTTGGATGGAGATGGCAGCCATGATGCTGCCCAAGCAATTATGACAACGGATATTGTCCCAAAAGAAGTCGCAGTCGAAGCCAAAATCGACGAACATTCTATTATTATCGGTGGCATGGCCAAAGGGTCTGGGATGATCGCACCTAACATGGCTACCATGCTCAGTTTTCTGACTACCGATGTTAATATTTCTCCTGAAATCCTGCAAACTGCTTTGCAAACGGCGACTAGGAAATCGTTTAATCGGATAACCGTTGATTCGGATACCAGTACAAACGATACTGTATTGATTTTAGCCAATGGTGTTGCTGAAAACCCTCAAATCACAGCACACCATCAAGAGTTTCAAAATGCTCTTGATTTTGTCTGTATCGAATTGGCAAAGATGATTGCTCGTGATGGTGAAGGTGCGACAAAATTGCTGGAGATTGTCATCAATAATGCTAGAAACGAAAATGATGGAACACTCGCAGCGCGCGCAGTCGCGGAATCGCCTCTTGTCAAAACGGCAGTTTTTGCCAACGATGCCAACTGGGGGCGAATTATGATGGCAATTGGCAAGTCAGGGGCGGAGTTTGATCAGTCAAATGTCGAAGTATGGATTGGTGACTGCCAGATCGTGAAAAATGGGGTTGATGCCGGATTCGACGAACAGAAAGCTACAGAACAGCTAAATAAGGATACTGCTAATATCACTATCGATCTCCATTCCGGTCATACTAGTGTAACATTTTGGACGTGTGACTATTCATACGATTATATCAAGATAAACGCAGAGTACCGAACTTGATAATTGCAAAATTGAATTGACAGCTTTCACGCATACATCTTAGCAAACTCGCCAAAATAGTTGACCAGCAAAAAAACACTGTAGTATAATCAAAATTGATGAGGATTATTGCTGGTAAGTTCAAGGGGCGGCGCCTAAAAACACCAAAGACTAGTGCAATTCGACCAACAATTGATCGTGTTAAAGAATCTGTTTTTCGTATTCTGCAGAATCAGATCACTAATGCAAAATTCTTAGATCTATGTGCTGGTTCGGGTAGCATTGGTCTTGAAGCTATCAGCCGTGGAGCAGAGTCGGTAACTTTTGTCGATCGGCATTCCGATGCTATTCAATTAATACGCTGCAATTTGCATCTGTGTGGTTTGGACACAAAGATTCATCAGATACAATTAAGAAAATCCTCGGTCCAAAAAGCGATCAAAGTACTTGGTAACAAATCAGAATCGTATGATTTGATTTATTTTGATCCGCCTTATGATTCCAGGATATATGAAGGGAGCCTTCGGCTAATTTCTGAAAATCAGTTGCTCCGCAGGTCCGGGCTGATCTGTGTGGAGTGTAGTCAAACCAATAAGAAAATAGTCGAGGTTCTTCAATTGGGAGTCGGGGATTTACGGCCATATAATCAAAAATGTTATGGTGATACGATGCTTTTTTTTTACAAACTGGAGAATAAATCATGAAAATAAAGGTCGGTGCTATCGGTGCCGGCGGTATGGCAGGTGGACACTTTAATAATCTAAACGAGTTTGAAGATGTTGAATTTTCGGCATTCTGTGACATTTCTGAAGATCGTGCTAGACAAAGGTGCCAAGAATTCGGGGGGAATGCTTATACTGATTTTACAGAGATGTATGAGAAAGAAAAACTCGATGCTGTTTACATCTGTACACCACCGTTTGCGCATGGACAGTCAGAGTTAATGGCGATAGAAAGAGGGATTCCAATTTTTGTTGAGAAACCGATAGCAACGACAATGGAAACTGCATACCAAGTAAGTGAGGCTATCGAAAATGGAAATTTGATCAGTAGTGTCGGTTACCATTGGCGTTATCAGAATAATGTTGACAAAGCAATTGAAGCTCTGGATGGTGTGCAGATTGTCGGCGCGATAGGTTACTGGATGGGAGGTATGCCAGGTGTCGGCTGGTGGCGGACTC
>CESG01016566.1_pt1 | contig 10460 bp, 11 predicted proteins | sample 531121 | NCBI WGS metagenome assembly CESG01 (sample SAMEA2621287, study PRJEB7988) | marine metagenome | biome: marine biome (ENVO:00000447); feature: mesopelagic zone (ENVO:00000213); material: "saline water (ENVO:00002010), including plankton (ENVO:xxxxxxxx)" | depth 800 m
CAAGAGACAGCACTACTATTTCTGCATAGAAAACAAATTTCTTATCAAGCATGAATCCGAGTGTTGCCGCACCTGCTGCTGCAAGTTGCTGCTCTTTAAGAGCGCTCTCCTCTTTCTTGGTTGCCCCTTCTGTTTGAGCATCTTGCTCTTTAAGTAGTGCAAGTTCCTCTCGCCTTTCTTGTTCATACTCTTTGACTGCGGCTGCGCTCTTCTCGCGCGCCTCCTCGACAGTACGCAGAAGATTTATCAATGCTGCTGTCTCTGTGGAAGAAGCCGTTCCATTTTCTGTAACTCTCTCCAGAAAACCAAATCCTGAGGACTCTGTGCGTTCTGATACGTCAGGTTCAAGAGGTGCCTGATCCTCCGTGTCTAAGAGACCGTCATTATCGTCATCTGCATCATCTTTGTCCGGTATGCTATCCCCATCAGTATCAACGAAAACCGTTACCGTTCTTTTTGGCAAGCGTGGCAGAGTGACATCTGATCCGTTGCTTGCAGTGAAGCTGATAGCGACTGTGTACACCCCTGCATCAAATGTATAGGGAATATCAACTTTCTGTATATCTCCTGCGCTAATGCGAACTTCTTGGGCAACAGTAGCATCTCCGTTGATGATGAGTGTGGCAATACCGTCAAGCATCTCTTCCGTTTGATTGTGTAAAACCGCATACACCACCGTTTCGGTAGAGTTAACGAGAGGATCTGTTGAAAACCATACCCCGTCTACAAAACCGGAGCTCCCGATTGCAAAGACAATCGTTGGCACAAAAAGATATATACTCACTATGAATCGCATCTTCTTTATTTTACACTACATATCCCACTCTCGTGATTGAATGAGCACCACAAACTCTATACAATGAAATTATGAAAATCCGTGGATTTACCATAATCGAATTACTCATTGTTATGGCCATCATTGGTATGCTCGCTTCTGTTGTTTTGGCAGTATTCTCCGGCATGCAGACCAAGTCACGTGATACGCGTCGTATGGAAGATATGCAACAGCTGCGAAACGCCCTTGGTTTGTATTACATAGACAACAATCGATACCCCGTTGTCGGATCAGCTACCAATCTAACGGGTTCGGACTCGGTCAGTACAGCTCTTAAGGCATCCGGAGCACTCAGTGGTGCTGTAGTTGACCCCGTTAGTCCCACATACGATTATGTATACGAGACTACCGGCGTGGCTACATATCAGATAACATTTTGTCTGGAGACAAACTCGATTCCTAACTACGTGCAAGGTTGCACCAATACGGTCAGTCAGTAGTACGGTATACTTATCTGTATGCCACGCACTATTGTTTGGAAAGCATACGAACATGAGCATACGGAAAAAACTTCTGACTGGTTTTGGGCGCTTGGAATTGTTGCGGTCTCAAGCGCGATTGTTGCGGTTTTGTTTAAAAACATCCTTTTCGCTCTTCTGATACTGATTGGTTCATTTACCATGGCATTACTCGCATCTCGTCCGGAAAAAGAAAGGACTTTTTCCCTCACACCTCGAGGAATTATGATTGATGAGACACTCTTCCCCTACCAAATGCTGGTGGCGTTTTGGGTAAAGGAGAGAGCCGGAAGAGACTCAGTTCTGATTGTTGACGCTCGAAAATTTATGATTCCTCACATTATCGTAAGTTTGGAACATACTGATGCTGAACAAGTACGTGCATACCTTTCAGAATATTTACCAGAAGAAGAGTTGGAAGAACCGCTCGGCCAGCGCATTCTTGAGAAATTTGGGTTTTGAGGTACAGTGGTGCCAATCGCTCTCGTAGTTCAACGGATAGAATGCGGCTTTGCGGAAGCTGTGATGTAGGTTCGATTCCTGCCGAGAGCACAAAATGATAATGCAAAAAACCATCCATATGCATTGGATGGCTTTCTGTTATCTCACCACGTTCTTCGCAAGCTTTGATTTCTTGCGAGCAGCGGTATTCTTTTTCAGTACTCCTCGCTTAGCTGCCTTATCAATGGCCTTGTATGCATGTGGTAGCAATCCTTCTGCTTCTTTTGCATCCTTTGCTGTCTCCACACCTTTGATAGCACGACGCATCTCCCGAAGACGACGAACGTTAAAAACGCGCTTCGCTGCCGATTGTCGCACAGATTTGTTTCCTGACTTTGATGTTGCCATAAGACGGTATACTACAAAAATTAGAGGAAAATACAAGAGTATGGACGATTGACTTGTGCAAATGTTTTTTGAATAATCATACAAGGTAATCTAGGAGGGTATGTAATGCGTATTGTAGGCATAACGGGTGTTTTGACAACATCTCCTCACTCAGCAATGTGGATGCATCTTCAGCAATCCTTTGCGAGACACTTTCCTCGTTCTTCGTTCTTCGTCGAACACTTGTTTTATCTTCCTTGGGAGATATACAAAATGCGGTCATTCGCCAACTATATCGTCGACAAATATGACGACGGGGAAGATGAGCTGCTCCTGCTTGGTTACAGCATGGGTGGTGTCCTCGCACGAAATGTTGCGGGATCGTTGAGGAAAACTCGAGTGAATACGATTGTGACGATTTTTTCACCGCATATGTTGTGGGGTAGCTGGTTCTCAACTATGTTGGGAGCACCTCAATATGACTCGGTGCCTCTGTTGTCATTTCAAGCACGAAATGATTGTGTCGTATGGTGGGGGTCTCGACCCCGTCATTCATCGAGTCATTATGTAATAGACTCGAGCCACTATCTCTCTCTTCTACAACCACACGTTGCAGAGAAAATTGCACACATCGTCGCCAAAAACCATAGGAAAGACCGGTCTTGAATCCGGTCTTTTCCCTAGCCACCTTCCCATACTTCCACTATACTAATCTACATGATTATCCAATTGACCGGCATCCCCGTAGTGAAGGATCCTGAATATATCATTTTGAATGTTCACGGAGTGAGCTATCGTATATTTGTCTCTCCTGAAACACTCGCCCATACTCTAGAGAACACCGAGATTACGCTTTGGACACACTTGGCAGTGCGCGAAAACTCAATGGATGTATACGGTTTTCTCACCCGAAATGATTTGGATTTCTTTGAACTCCTTATCGGTATTTCCGGAGTCGGCCCAAAATCTGCCTTAGGCATCATGTCACTCACTGATGTGCCCACTCTCACCAGTGCCATTGCCGAGGAAGATATTTCATACTTGACAAAAGTATCCGGTATTGGAGCAAAAAGTGCTCAGAAAATTGTGCTGGAGCTGAGTGATAAGATTGGAACGATTACCCCAGGTTCCGCACATAAAGAAGATGCTGATGCGATTGATGCGCTCACCGCTATGGGATACTCGGTCTCCGAAGCTCGAGATGCCCTTAAAGAGGTTCCGAGGGAAATTACCGGTGCTGGTGCTCGTCTGAAAGAAGCTCTCAAACTCCTCGCCACCTAGTCTATGTATTTGCTTCTGAAAAAAATAGTACGACTACTGCTTCCGGCAAGGTTGTATACTCGCCTGCTTCCTGTGTGGCACCTTTTACTGGTGTATGGCGGTGCCATCCGCTATGGATTCCCCACACGAAACATACGAGTAGTTGGCGTGACGGGCACCAAGGGAAAATCCAGTGTGTGTGAGTTGGTAAATGGAGTGTTGGAGGCAGCCGGGTACAGGACGGCACTGGCAAGTACTATTCGATTCAAAATCGGCAACGAATCGAAACCGAACAAACAGAAGATGACTATGCCCGGACGATTCTTCTTGCAACGCTTTTTTTACCAAGCTGTTCGTGAAAAATGTGATTGGGTCGTCGTTGAAATGACTTCAGAGGGAGTGAAGCAGTTTAGACACCGTGCTATCGCATTGGACGCACTGATATTCACCAATCTTAAACCGGAACACATAGAATCACATGGATCCTTTGAAAAGTATGTGGCGGCAAAGCTCCAGATAGGAGAAGCGCTCCAACGATCTCGTAAACGACCACGGGTGATGATTGCAAATAAAGATGATGAGCGAGGTATCCTTTTTGCCTCTCTTGATGTGGATCAAGCACGCACTTATTCACTCAAGGAACACGCATGGAGTACATCGGAGAACGGTACAACACTTGTATACGACGATACTACCATACAATCACCTTTCCCTGGTGATTTCACTGCCAGCAACATGCTTGCAGCTGCAACATTTGCAACCGCTTTTGGTATCGCAACAGAGGATATTAAAGAGGGACTCGAGTCAGTCACGCTTATTCCCGGAAGAGTTGAGGAAATACATATGGGTCAGAAGTTTCCCGTGATTGTCGACTATGCGCACACTCCGGATTCTCTCGAGAAACTCTACGGAGCATTTGCACAGAGAAACAAAATCTGTGTCTTAGGGAACACCGGCGGTGGAAGAGATACGTGGAAACGCCCAAAAATGGCTGCCTTGGCTGAGCAGTATTGCATGGAGGTTATTCTTACCGATGAGGATCCCTATGACGAAGATCCTCTGGCAATCGTGCAGGACATGGCGGCAGGCATGTCCACAAAACCAACAATATGTATGGATCGGAGAGAAGCTATTAAGCGAGCATTGATCAGTGCTTCTCGTATACCGGAAAGTGCAGTCCTTATCACCGGTAAAGGAACGGATCCGTACATCATGAGAGCAGATGGCGCGAAAGAGCCGTGGAGTGACTCTCGCGTTGCTACGGAAGAACTTGAACTACTTCTCAGCGGTGAGTGATAAGCTGGTATACTATAATTGTATGAAGACGAAGCTCTTACTCGGCGCATTGATACTAATCACCATTGGTATGGTATTCATGCTCGTGGCTGCTTTTAAAAACAATCCACAACAAGGATCTCTCAATCTCTTTCAACAAAATTTTCTCTCTGCAATCTCTCAGCAAGTGACTGGCAATCTTGCCCTCACTCAGATAAAAAGTCCCGCTCAGGTAAGTCTTGAGGATCTGGGAGAAATATCTCCTGTCGCAGGAATGGTAACAATTGTTCAAGACGTTTTAACCATCCGCGAATCTGATCTTGAGTATGAATATATCGAGATACGAGCTAACAAAAGAAATGCACAACCAATCAACATCAGCAATTGGTCTATACAGAGCATGGTTTCAGACTCTTGGGTCAGTATACCGCAGGGGACGCGTACATATACCGCAGGGGTGGTAAACGACATTGCTGATATTTATCTCAACCCGGGAGAGAGTGCAATTATCGCAACGAAAGTATCTCCAATCGGTGTTTCTTTCCGAGAAAATAGTTGTTCCGGATTCTTGGGGAGTACGCAGAAGTTCGTTCCCGCACTTCGCTCATCGTGTATTGATCCCCAATCAGTACTCACACCAACTATCGACACTATTAAAAAGTACGGCGATGCATGTATTGCTTTTGTTGAAAACATGCGCGCCTGTACGTATGCATCAAGTGACATGCCGGGAGTGGAAAATCTCAGTGACGCATGCCTTGAATATATCCAACCACTATTCACCTACAATGGATGTGTTGACCGCCTCGGTGAAACTGATAGTTTTTATGACGGTAAAAAATGGAGAATCTTCCTCGGACAGAGCGAGCGACTCTGGAAAGATAACTATGAAGTGATTCGTCTTCTAGATGAAGATAAACGTACAGTGGACGTATTTAACTACTAAACGCCCGGTAGAATAACACCATCCCTGCTGCGACGCTTACGTTGAGTGATTCTTTCTTGCCTCGCATGGGTATCTCCACAATGGCATCGCTTCTTTCGCGTAACTGCTTAGAGACTCCTCGTATTTCATTCCCGAACACAAACGCCACCCTCTGAGGAAACACGTATGTGTGTATGGGAATGGCCTTCTCATCAATCTCGACAGATACAACGAAAATCTCTTTCTCGTTAAGTTGCTGTATTACTCTTGAAACATCCCCGTGCTCCCATTCGACACTTTTTTCTGCGCCGAGCGCCGTTTTCGCTATATCTTTCCGAGGACGTCCGAAACGATCAATGGGCGCGGGTGTGTACCCGGTGAGATATATTTTAGAAACGCCAACAGCATCAGCTGTTCTGAAGATTGCTCCGACATTATATGCACTTCTTATGTTGTGCAGTATAAGTATTGTTTCCTTCATAATTACCACGCACTGTGTTCATGTCCGCCCACCAGGACTTGAACCTGGGACACATGGATTAAAAGTCCACTGCTCTACCAACTGAGCTATGGGCGGTTGCCTTCCTATGGTACCACAGATAGATTCCATACTATCTCGCACGCGTACGAGAGAATACGCGATGTTGGTACATTTGTCTATAGTTACTTCTGCAATACTTTGGCCTCTTGCGTAATTGTTTCTCCAAACTGTGTTTGGCATGAAAGAGAGAAGATTGCCTCCTCTACAAACGTCGGATCTTGCGGATCAAATGGTTCAGTGATGACCACTCCTTGTGTGCGCGCATAATCGAATCCGCGCGGTCCCGTAACACGACAGTTGTCCATAAATATACTCGCCCACGACACTCGCACCTTCTCGCCCGCTGCTACACTTTTAGGATATGCGATAATATCATATTGAGGATCCCCTACAGTGACCGTACAAGAGTTGGTACCGATTACTTGACCTGCTCTCATACACTGTACGGTGTATTCTGAGTTACCCTCCGGATTAACTGTACTACTTCCCGATGTTTGCCCTTTTGTATCTACACCAACTCCTGTACTCGCATCTGCCTCCGCCGTACACGCCCAAGAGACGGTGGAGCTACGTTCCTGAGTAATCACTCCCGGATTACATGACACACGTGGAGGATATGTTCCCGTAGATCCATCTGAAACATCTCCATCAACAACTACCCTTTTCTCACAACTCTGAACGCCACCCTCATTTCGGGCGGTAAGCACATACGTGGTGGTTGCACCCGGAGTCAGTACTCGCTCTCCTTCGGCACCAACATTCGTACCAATGCCCGATATTTCAACCGTTTTCGCATTTGCTGTTTTCCATCGCAGACGCACTTTCTCTCCCGCGGTAATAGATGATGTATTAACTGCCATTACACATTGTGGTTTTGGAACTTGTGGTTTTTGAACACAATTAGGACGACCGGTTTGCTGTTGGTTTTGGTTTCCTCCCTGCGCTGGTGCATACCCCGTAGGACAGTTGTTATTACCTCCACCTAGTGTCGCGGTGAGAAGTTGTTGGAACATATTTTGGAGGAACCCGCCACTTTTTTGAGTGACATTCCGTAGTGCACATGCTGCTCCCGTACATGGCGTTGTGGGATTATTTGCCGACGGAGGTTGAGGAGTGACCGACGGAGGAATTGTTGCAACCGGCGGTTTGCTTGTATCACCAAAATCAGCTTTTTTCTTACACTCATACGAATCACTGTCTGATGGATCTGTTTGACTGCATACCACCGCTCCCTTCCAAGCACATACATTCTTGTCAGATTGATTTGCAGAATCCACTACACGTGCCGCACGCTTAGCCGCACCTGAGGTTATGTTATCCGCACCCATAATACCGATGACTACCTCGTATTCGGTCTTGCACGCAGCAGGGACATTTGGAATTCGCATCGGATACACTGTGGTATCAATCACTATTTTTGGGCCATCTTCGTTGACGCTTGTGGCAGCATTATTCTTCCATGGAGTCTTGCACATTCCTTTTTCAAACTGCGGGAACAGTGTCTCATATGCAGCAACCACATCATCCACTGTTCTTGCTCCTTTGGTGTTACGCGCCACACATTGCGCCAATAGATTGACTGCTCGCTTTCCTTTGTCTGCTTTTGTTCCATAACAGTCAGTAACTTCTGTTTTTCCGCTCGTATCTATATCTACATAAGTGGTCGAACATCTGTTTTGATTATCATCGGGAGTAACAATCATTGGTTTTGGTGCTGCGCCTGCACATGTAGGATCTGCTGAGTTACAGACACCATTTATCGCATCCTTTGCCGCCACGACATTAGGGTTATTTGCGTCATACGGACCTTCGGGAACATCCTCGCCCGCGCGCCATATATAATACTTTCCATCAGTAGGATCATATATGAGAGAATCTGCTGAATCAGGCACGCCCACCTCGATTTGTCCTTCAATCACACTTCCTTCTTTCGACACTCCAGGAATCTTTCCTACAGGAAGATTGGGTGGTGGTATTTCAATTGATAGCGGGACACTTGCAGTACCATTTAATTCCTGTTTGGCACTCACCACGAGTGGATCATCGGGTGATAAATTGAACCCGAGCAATCTCCCTTCTTCAAAGATATCGTATTTGTTCGTTTGCGGATAGTACCACAGCTGTCGACCGGCATCACCACCATCCTCATCTATAAAAATGGAGTAAATGTTGTCGCCTAAAATTGTAGCCGGTCGTTCAACTCCCGGAATATACTCAATCGCAGCGGCAAGCTGTCGAGTAGCACCCTCATCAGAAGCTATGTTGTTCGTGTCAAGAAATCCTCCCGTGATACCAACAGTAAATACAAAAAATATAACGAGTGCTATTTGCATGAAATCTTTTTGTGCAAACATATCTACATGGTATCGGTTCCCCCGTATTATCTAAAATGGGTTATTAACACGCACTCCCTGCCCCAGTCGCAGCAATGTTCGTGGCGCACTTCCCACAACCATCGGCGAAAAACCATGAATGAGTCCAAAATACGCTCCGTAGCGTGCGCCCTGTGTAGCGATTCTTGTTGACTCTTCGAGGAAATTTATTGGCTGCTGTTGTGGAATCCCCTCTCCCGCTACAAATGTAGGGTTGCTTTCGTACCCAGCATATCCGTCCTCACGATATGTATCGGTGGGAGTATGCACTGCATAGAATGTAGTGCCTGGACCATACACGGGTTGAGTATTACGCACAGGACTCTCATTTTCCGCAACATCGCCAAACAGAAGCGCTTGGATAGGATTTATCCTCTCAACACTTCCCGTCTCTGGGTTTGAACGTTCATCTATTCGCTCATCTTGCACTCTTTTACATGAGCTGAAGAGTTTTGTTCCGAAAAGTCCCGTCTCGGCACACGTAACCGCTCTGTCCACTCCATACGGTTGGTATGCAGTGGTGTTAGTGGTCCCCTCGTTATCCTGCAGGTACTGTAAGAATGTGTAAGGTCGACTGGTATTATTGGTAACAGTTGTACTAAAATCATCATTGGCACCAAACGGATCAAACACATATGGATCTTCAAATGTTATGTCGTCAAGAGGTAGTTCGGTATTTTTAGTATTGTTCGTATAATAGTCGGGGTTGAGAAAACTAGGACTTGATGGGGATTCGCCGCTTTGCGGAGTTTGAAAGATTCTTTCCGGAATTTTATACTCCACAGGATCACCATACATTTTTTCATCAGCGTCATCGTAATTGGTGGCGATACTCCCACCAGTACATTCACCTGCTTGAAATCCGTATAGAATATTCTTTGCATTTACATCTCTGAGCTTTGCCACACTACCCGATCCGAAATCATCCGACCAAATACTTCTCCCTGAACGAACATCGATGTGAATTGCCCCGCTGCTATAGAGACCCACACCACCTTGGCATCCGTTTACTTTTCTCAATCCACAAATAGCAAGTGTGATGAATTCGGCCTCTTTACCTTTGGGCACACTCACATCAAGAGCGTTATCTTCCAAATGCTGACTTCTAGTGGCTCCACCATTTCCCGTACATCCTCTCGCAGCACGTGCTTGTGCCTCGGCATCAAGCGGACGTCCGTACTTGTCTTTTCGATATCGACAACCACTGTTGAAACTCGTACAACCCCCTATTGCATCGCAGGCGTTTAATACAACATCTGAAACTTTTTGATTCGCTCCGAGTATATTTTTGCCGTTCTCTTTCCAATTAGCTTCAATGGTCGAACAGTTTGCGCCATCGAGTGTACTGGGGGCGTTGGGTGTGGTTGTCGCATCAACAGCATATATCAGCACAGGTGCAGCCATCACTACCATACCAAGGAGAACGAGAAGTACTTTCATACTTCAATCATACGTCCTCTAAAGAAAAAATCTATTCTGTACTGTTATTAGTGATACCAAACAAAGATCCTATAAAAGCAACGACAGCGGCCCACCAAGGCGCCTTTTGTTCCTCTTCTTCTTCATAACGTAATTCGTTGGATCTTGATATATTTGAACTCCGATAGTCCCTCAGACCACTGGTATCCTCGCCGATCCCGACTCCAGACTCCCTTCGACGTGCTTCAGCCGCCGCTTTTTCAAGATCAGCAATGGACAACGTGCGTCCATACACTGCGTCTTTATCTGTATTGAGTGTCGTCGCGATAAAATCCCTCTCAAATTCTGTTCGTCCGGGAAGTGGTGTAACGGTTCCTGATGTATCGGCTTGCGGCGTCGCGTACAGTCTTTGGGTAATAGTCGGCGGCTTTCTTTCGTTAGTGCCAACGGTCACTGTTACCGCCGGCTCCGGATCATATTCCAGGGGAGTAGCTGGTGTATTTTCCACATCATCACCAAACAAGAAAGGCCAACTAATAGGATCATC
>CESG01079658.1_pt1 | contig 10417 bp, 5 predicted proteins | sample 531121 | NCBI WGS metagenome assembly CESG01 (sample SAMEA2621287, study PRJEB7988) | marine metagenome | biome: marine biome (ENVO:00000447); feature: mesopelagic zone (ENVO:00000213); material: "saline water (ENVO:00002010), including plankton (ENVO:xxxxxxxx)" | depth 800 m
TTCAATATTTCGTATGATCGGAACATTGTGTTTTTCCGCCTCCTCACGCATGGCTTTGGCAAGATGCTCTACCGCCATAGCGCTTATTTTGGGGACGGGCTGTTTGTCTTTGTCATAAGAGATGGCGATGGCTATATGCGTCGGGTTTACTAATAATGCGTTGGCCGTGCGAGCTGAGTGCATGGCTCCTTGATCGGCCCACTCCTGATGAGTTTGACGACGCTGCTGCTTAATCATTGGGTCGCCTTCCATGTCTTTAAATTCCTGTTTGATATCGCGCTTGCTCATCCGGTTCTTTTTCATAAAAGAGAAGTGCTGATAGATGGCATCCAGCAATGCAAACAGGGCAAATATACCGACGGTAAGAATAAGTAACTTAAAGGCGAGACTATACATTGCTTCACCAAAGACACTTAAGCTGGTGCGCGGTAGCATAATCAGTTCAGGAATAAATTGGCGTATGACTATCCATGCAAGTAGGAAAAGCACGCCGGTTTTTAGTACGGCCTTAAATACTTCAATCAGGTTATCCATGCTGAAAAGCTTCTTAATGCCTTCGACAGGATTGATGTGTGACAATTTAGGCTTTATTTTTTCAAAGGTGAGTATTGGGCCTGTCTGCAGGTATTCTACAGCGAGGGCGAATAGTATGACGGGCACTAGGAATATTGCCCCAAGTGCTAATACGCTCTTAGTGGCAGCCCAGCCTATACGAGCCAGATCTTTTGAGAAATCTTGATCGGGTACTGCGAAAACCTGATTGGCTATACCGACTATTTGGTCATAGGTGTAGTCCAAGCCAAAGGCAAACAGAATAAGCCAGAGAATAAGCACTGCGGTGCTGGTGACGTCTTTACTTTTGGGAACATCGCCTTTCTTTCGCGCATCTTTTAGTTTCTTGGGGGTGGGTTGTTCGGTTTTGTCCCCGCTGTTATTGTCTGCCATATTGGTGTCCTTAAAGCCGTATGCCCGGCGAAAGCCGATTATACTCAGGGGCTGTCAGCTTGGCTAATTCGTGCAATTTTTGTGTTGCAGTGCGTAACCGGCTAAGCTTAAAGTGATGAAATCAAAATATATAGGAGGTGTGAAATGAAGTGTCCTCACTGCCATATACCGCTATTAATGACAGAGCGCAAAGGGGTAGAGATCGATTATTGTGGCCAATGCCGAGGTGTTTGGCTGGATAAGGGAGAGCTGGATAAGATTATTGATTTGTCAGTAGAGGAGCGTTCAGGGCTGGCGGGTGTTCGGCGCGGCGATCATCATTATGACCAAAAGCCGCGCTACGAATCGAAAGATCATAAATTCAGAGGGCACGCCGATCGTTATCATCAGCAGCCTTACTACAAGCGTAAAAAGAAGAAGAGTATGCTGGATGACCTGTTCGATTTCTTTTAGCTTTCGCTAAGGCGCAGGACTAAAAATAAAAAAGCGGGGAAGTGGCTCTTCCCCGCTTTTTTATTAAGGTGTTGCCGTTCGGTTAGAACGCACCTTGAGTCGTGACATTGCCTTGTGCACCGGTAGTGACCTGGTTGTTGGCGCCGCCTTGCCACTGAACAATGGTTAGCGTTTCTTCGTCGGCGATAACACATTTCCAGTCGATATCCGTATTGGCTGGCATGTCATTAAGAGTCCCACTCCAGGTAGGCCATGCAGTTGGGTCGAGCTTTTGCGCTGGCGTTGCTGTCCAATTTCCTAACTCAGGAATGTTTCCGACCACATAAACACTTTGACCGTTCACCGTGTTGCCATTGTCGCAAGTAAAGGTAATGTCTACTTCAACATTAGGTTCTGCGACAGTGATGGTAATGGTCTCGGCCGCAGTTGCGCCTTCGTTGTCTGTAACCGTGACGGTGAAATCAAAGCTACCGATGGCATCGAAGGTTTGTGTGATGCTACTGGTAGTGTCTCCCGTTGACCAAGCCAAGCTATCGATGGTGCCATCTGGATCGTCAGAATCAGAGGCATCGATGGTTAGTGTCGTACCCGGCGTGACCGTGGTATTACCCATATTTAAGACAACAACGGGTGGCTGGTTGCCTTGGAGTAGTGTGACGCTATAGGCCAGTGATTCGTCGTTAAACTGAATAACATAGCTTCCAGCTTGCGCTACGAATATGTCGTCGCCAAAGAACTCGGCGATGCCATCGTCGTTGTTGTCACCATAGTTGTTGGCCCAGTTGCCATCGATGTCAAATTTGAAACGGTCATTAGCGGCACCGTTGAATGTCGCTTCAATTTGCCATAGGTTGTCGCCAACCAGTTCCATCAAGGTGCCAGCAGCAAAGCCATTGAAGGTGCCGCGTAGGTGTACTTGATCGAAATTTTGTAAAAACGGCTGTTCTTCAACCACGATAGTGATTGAGGCAGTATCCGCTAAGTCATCGCTGTCTGTCACTGTCACGTCAACGATATGCTCACCAACGCTATCAAATGCCAAGCTTATTTGAGCAGCGGTTTCGCCGGTACTCCAGGCAAAGCTGAGCGGATCCTGGTTGGCATCCGATGAGTTGCTGGCGTCCAAAACTACCGGTTGGTTCAGAGCCACGGTTAGCTTATCCGCTTCAATAACGGCTACTGGCGCTGCAGGGGCAAGTACATCAATGGTCACTTGAGTGGTTGAAGCTAATTCAGTGCTGTCGGTGACGGTTAATGTGATGACTTTTTCTCCTGCGCTGTTGAATACCGCTTCGACGACTTCACCTGATAAGGTGTCGTTCCATTCTGGATGTGACCAGACATAGCTGGAGATATCGCCATCTGCATCGCTGGAGCTGCTGCCATCCAGAGTGAAAGGCTCGCCTGTTTTTGCGATAGCTGGTGCATTGGCCGCTGCTATGGGAGCTGCTGGCCCATCAGGCAGTTTAGTAACGGTGTAAGCCAGGGTGTCGTCGTTGAATGTGATCTGATAGTCACCTGCACCTTGTGCTGGGGCAAAGATATCTTCACCAACAAGCTCGGCGATACCATCGGCATTATCGTCGCCGAAGTTTTGCGCCCAGTCGCCAGCAACATCAAATTTGAAGCGGTCTAAGCCACCGCCGTCTAGTGCCACGGTGATCCCCCAGGTACAAGCTCCAACGAGTTGCATGGGGCTGTTTTGCCAGCCATTCGATGTGCCACGATAGTTCATGGTCTGGAAGTTACAAGGAACAACGCCTGTGCTTTCATAGGTAGCTACATAGCTGGTATCGATAGCGGGATTAAAAATGATTTGGTTGGCATCGCCGCCAATATTCCAGTTGCTGAACTCAAACTGTTCGCCGTCTAGAAGCTGTGGACTTGTCGCACCAATCGAGCTGGTTGAACCAACAATACCAACATCAACAAATGGTGTTGCTTGAAGTCGAGAGTTAATAGACAGCATGAGGCCGGAAGGCTCTGAATCCATGGTCATTTCAACCGTCACCGGTTGTAGCTCAATGCTGATACTGGCGCTCATCGGCTCTTGCTGAGCTTCGGTGGCGTATTTCACCATATTGTCAGACATCGAACGATGCTGTGCCTGCATCCAGGCGGCTGAGCGTGCGACGCTAGAAATGCGTAGCTCATCAATGCTGCCGTTGAAGAAATTTCCACCTAAGGCGCTTCGACCAATACTCAGATCGAGATTGTTAGGCGTGATGGGATCAATGATGCCATCAGTAGTGACTTCCTGACCATTAACATATAGCGCTACATTATTGCCATTGATTGATGCTGAAACCAGGTTCCAGGTAGCAGGTAAATCAACGCCTTCAGCGCGAGCCAGGTTTTGTCCACCGGCTAGTGTCGTTAAGAAGTTTTGGCCTGCGTTGTATTCAAAGTTGAATCCGGAGTTGTCGTTAAAGCCTTCTTTCTTTGAAAGAATTCGGCCCCAGTTGTCGGCTGCTGGATCCTGAACTTTGATCCAGGCGCTGAAAGACATAGCATTGGTTAGGTTCAGGCTGGCTGAGTTGGGTACAACCATGAAGTCGTCGCCATCGAAAAACTGTGCGGTTCCTGCAGCGCCAGTGACTGGGCTGGCCCCTTGGTTGTTGGCGTTGTTTTGCTGGCCCGATGCATCATCGGCGGTGGCCATGTGCCATACGCCTGCATAGTCATTATTCCAGACGTCAGCGCTGTTTTGTGCAGCGATTGCTTGGGCATTGTCATAGTACATCCAAATGTAATTAGCAACCGAGTTGGCATTAACCACTGGTACTTTCACCCACACAACTGACTCACCCGCAGGATTCCATGATTCGATATCATGGGCCAATGCATTGCCTTGACGGTCAACAAAGCGCAGGCTTTGGCCCTGATCGCCTGTTGCAGCATAATCTACGCGACTACTGTCGAGCTTAACCATAAGCGGGAAGTCGAACAGAGTTTCGTCGATATCCGTCGCATTGATAAATAGAGCACGACGTTTTTGCCAAGCGGTGTCCCACCATTCCGGTGCCGTATCAGAAAATGCGGTGAGTTTTAACTCCAGATGACTTGGATACTCATGATCCGGGCCAGGGAACGAGCCGCCGTTGGGTGATGTAACAAATATATTGTCTTTTTCATCGTGCAAGTGGCAGTCGGTTGGATCATTCTTGGCGCAATGATGCAAGAACAAATCCCACTCCAGGTTGTCTGTCGTTTCTCCTGTATTAGGTATTACGGCGGTTCCGGCAAAGTTGACCGTTTCTTCCGTTTGCCACTTAACAGTAGTGGCTGGCGCTGTAATGCTTGGTACCGGAACATCTTCGCTGATAAAGACGATTTGATGGCTGGTATCGCTGTTGCCAAAATTATCACTGGCGCGAACCGAAACCATGTAGGTGCCTGCCTCGCCGTAAGTCGATTGAGCATTGACGCCGGTTGCATCATCAAACAGGCCGTCGCCGTCCAGATCCCACTCATATAAAGTGGCTCCGGCTGTTGTTGAGGCGTCAAAGCTTACGCTTGTTCCTGGTGCGCCATAGCTAGGGTTTGCTTGCATTTGGGCGATCACCGGGTTGGCTTGGTTGATGGCTGATACTTGCCATACTCGGTATTGATTGGCACCTAGATCATATTCGACATAGAACAGATCTCCATTTGGCCCTGTTAGTAGTTGAACGATAGGATCGCCGTTATCAAAGTCTTGAATATCGTTAGGGTTTGGCTGGCCATCGGCACCAGGCATAATGACTTTAATCCACTGCTGGGAGTAGTCAGCGAAAAATAGTGCGCCTTGGTATTCTGCTGGATAGCTATTGCCGGTATAAACGGCGACGCCTGTCACTCCGGCAGCACGACCATTGTGGTTGTATTCTGAAAAGGGTTTGGTGTCGCCGCCTTGATTGTACAGACTTTCACACAGCGGAATGTTGGCTCCGTCATAGCCTCCTTGGCGGCCGCTTCCCTCAAAACAGGGCCAACCAAAGTTTTCGATGACGCCGTCGGTTGGATCGGGCACGACATTGATTTCTTCAACCTGATTCCAGCCTACATCCGCGATATAAAGCGCGCTGGTTTCAGGGTGGATGGTGAAACGAAACGGATTGCGCAGGCCGTAAGCAATAACGCGGCTGCGGCTTGCTCCTTCTGGTCCTTGGGCTCCAAACAATGGATTACCAGGCATGGCTTGTCCGGTAATTGGATCGAGTCGTAATAGGGTTCCGTTGAAGTCCAGACCGTCACCTTCGGTCCGAAAATCTTGAACGCGGACAGCGCCGCCTTCCATATTCGGATCACCACAGCCATCAGGGCCAACATCGACAAAGCTGGGAGATGCGCCATCACCTGATGTTACATAAAGTGCGCCGTCTGGGCCAAATTGCAAATCACCAATAGCGTGACTGGTTGACTGCTGACACCAGCCTTGGATCAGGATTTCTTCGCTGACACCAACGCCATTTTCTACCGTAATTTTTGACAGGTGTGCACCTGGAGAACCAACGCGTCGAGAATATAGCGCGTAGATAAAAGGCGTTTGTGGGAAGTCGGGGTGGATTGCCAAGCCTAATAGGCCGTGGTCAGTATTGGTATGCACATTGTCTATTTGGTATACCAGATCCGAGGTGGTATCGTTGATGCTGTCAAATACTCGGATAGCTCCATCCTTTTCGGCGACAAAAACTCGAGAGTCTTTGGGCGCGAAGCGAATGGCGGTTGCCTGGTCAAGGTTGGCTAGCACTTGCTTTTTGGTGAAGCCTTCGGGGAGGGCGTAGCTGGCGGTTGTTGCGACTAAGCCAGCAGCAGCAAAAAGGCCTCGGCAAAAGCCGTTATTAAGCCTGTGTTTATGGGTCATTATTATTGCCTCGTGAAAAGAAAAATCGTTTCTCATCGCGGCATCAACGAAACGTGATCCTTAAGTGAATGATGACGTCCAAATTGTACCAAGCGCTATCGCGATACGCGGTATAAAAAAATATTATTAAAAGTATACTTTTATCTGATAGTTGTGCGGTGCGGAATAAGTGACGGGTTGAGGGGGAGTTATGATCCTCGGTGACCTGGGGGAGGAGGGGATTTTGTTGTGTACCTGCTAATATCGCACAAAAAGGTGATTGTTGGAGACCATTCCTTTTGCTAGATCAAGCGTATAGGTGAAAACTTTGCTAAGCTCTATTTATTACGTCATGGCTAGAGTGAGAACATACATTGTCTGTACACTTTGATAAATTGATCAATCAGTTAAAAAAGCTGCCACAGGTAGATGCAATTGCCCTAGGGGGGTCTCGTGCGACAGGGCAAAATGACCGAACCTCTGATTACGATGTATATGTTTATTTGAATAGCGCCGTTGCTCCATCCGAACGACAGGCGCTGCTCGAAGCTGAGTGCTGCTACCTTGAAGTGGATAATCAGTTTTGGGAAACAGAAGACGACGGTATTCTCCAAGACGGTACGCCTATCGAGTTTATATATCGAGGTTTGGATTGGTTGGCGCAGGATCTGGAGCGGGTAGTTGAGCAGGGGCAGGCATCAGTGGGGTATACGACCTGTATTTGGGCAAACCTGCTGGATTGTAAGGTGCTCTTTGATCGTGATGGGCGGTTAACACAGCTTAAAAATCGCTACAACCGTCCTTATCCACAAATGCTTAGAAATAATATTATTGAGAAAAATGCGATGCTATTGTCGTCTTCTATGCCTGCGTTTTTTCACCAAATAACCAAAGCCTATCAACGCGAAGACTTCAATAGTGTTAATCATCGCCTAGCCGAATTTATGGCGGCGTATTTTGACATATTGTTTGCGTTAAACGAGACTCCACACCCTGGTGAAAAGCGCCTGGAAACGTTGACCAAGCTGTTGCGTTTGGTGCCCGACAATTTTCATGACAATCTCAAGCATTTATGGTCCGTGCTATTTATCGATCAAAGTCAGTCGATTAAGCTAATCAAGCAGCTTATTGCGTCGATGCATGAGCTGTTACAAGCTCAGGGATATGAGTTTGATGATCAGCAGCAAGCCCTTAAGCTCTGAGCATGCCGCTGCTTGAGTCGCAGTTTCAGCCGCTGGCCTGGGCTAAGAATCCCCATATTCAGACAATATTGCCGCGGCTGTTACCTCGACCGGTACTAGGACAAGCACACACCGAGCGTATTGAGCTAAGTGACGGGGATTTTGTTGATGCGGTATGGGTGCATCGAGAGCAACTGGGTAAGAAGCCATGTACACTGGTGTTACATGGCTTGGCAGGCTCTGTTAATTCGCCCTATGCATTGCACTTACTTAAGCATTTTGAGCTGGCCGGTTACCCTGCTGTACTGATGCATTTTCGAGGGTGCAGCCATGAGCACAACCGAACGGCCACTTCTTATCATGCCGCTCAAATTGAGGATGTTGCTTATTTAGTAAAGCTTATTCGAGCGCGCAGTCGAAAGTCGCCTGTTTTTGGAGTGGGATTTTCATTGGGTGGAAATATACTGCTCAACTATCTGGCAACATATACCAAAGCGATGGAGCGAGCGGTCGCAGTCGCGCCGCCTATGATGCTGGATTCTTGTGCTGAGCGAATTAATCAGGGTTTTTCAAAAATCTACCAACGCTACTTGTTGGGGAAAATGCGTGCTGGGTTACATAGAAAGTGGGAGCGTGGAATCTTTGTGTCTTACCCTCAATTCTCGCCAGCACTTTTTAAAACCCTAACGACATTCCGGCGGTTTGACGATGTGATTACTGCGCCCTTACATGGCTTTAATAATGTCGATGATTACTATCGCCAAGCCAGCGCCAAATCGCGGCTTGGTCAGATTGTCACCCAGACGCTAATCATCCATGCTAAGGATGACCCATTTATGGATGGGCGTGTCGAACCGCGGCTTGCTGAACTGCCAGACAATTTATTTTATGAATTGAGCGAGTATGGTGGGCACGTAGGGTTTGTTGGTGGGCATGGCTCGAAGCCAAGGCATTGGCTAAATTTACGCATACTTAATTTTTTGTTGGCCTGAACAGCCTATCGTTTTATTTGAATGCAACGGTGCGCAAATGTAAAAACGAAAAAGCGGCATAAAGCCGCTTTTTCGTGAAATCCACTTGTCTGAAATCCTTTTTCACCTTTCGTCCTGTATAAACTACGCTGATCCCGCGATAAATTCCTATAAACTCCGTTATCCCTTGAAACGTCCTGCGTCGTCCTTGTCGTCCCTTACTGTCCTGTCCGTTAATCCAGGTTCCAAATTATCCCAGGCTTCCATTGCTCCATTTCCTGTGGCATTTCCCTCGCTAGCCTCGCTTCTTGCTTTCCTGAAATGCCTTTTGACATTCCGTTGCAATCCGTTCCTAAGCCCTTACCTATAAGTCTACGTCGACTCATTTATTTTGGTAGGGCATAACGTGAAGGCCGGTACTGGAGCGGAGAAGGTGTTTGCTCATAACTATCTGAACAATAATAAAAAGAATGCTTTGTTACGGTGATTGCTGGCGTTATTTTCTGTAGATGTCGGACAGCCATGTAAGACATGTCTTACATGGCATGAGGATTTTGTTTGGGTATAAGATTAGCCATCAGCGTTGATCTTAGCAATCAACTCAGCTTCTACGCTGTCTGCTTGATCATTTTCAACCTGGCAGGTGCCAGCGGCCAAGTGGCCACCGCCACCATACTTTAAGCACAACTCGCCAACATTGGTTGCAGACGAGCGATCAAGAATCGACTTGCCTATGGCAAAGACAGTATTTTGTTTGCGTAAACCCCACATACGATGAATAGAGATATTACATTGTGGGAACAGGGCATATATGATAAAGCGATTGGTTGCCCAGATGGTCTCTTCGTCTTGCAAGTCTAGAACAACGAGGTTGCCATGAACCTTGGCACAACGCTTTATCTGTTCCTCGGCTTTTGCCTGGTGTTCGCGATATAGCTCAACTCGCTCTTTGACATCGGGCAGTTCCATGATTTCTGCAATGGGTTTGCGTCGGCATTCGTCGATCAATTCCATCATCAGCTGATAGTTTGAGATGCGGAATTCTCTAAAGCGCCCCAGGCCAGTGCGGGCGTCCATCAGAAAGTTCATTAGATCCCAATCTTGTGGATCAAGAATTTCGTCACGGTTGAACTGAGCCGAGTCGCCTTTATCCACGGCTTCCATCATTTCCTGAGAGACGTGTGGAAATTTATCCGCGCCACCGAAATAGTCGAATACAACGCGTGCAGCCGACGGAGCCTCTGGATCGATAATATGATTGTCGACTTTTTCGTTGCGAATGGTTTCGCTCAAGTGATGGTCAAAAGCGAGGTGACACCCTGCCACGTAGGGAAGATTGGTCGTGATGTCATTCTCAGTGATTTCTATCTTTCCATCCTGCATGTCCTTTGGGTGAACAAACAGGATATGGTTAATCATATCCAACTCTTTTAGCAGCGCAGCGCAAACCAAACCATCGAAATCGCTACGGGTGACTAAACGGTATTGTTTTTGAGCATCACTCATGGATACACTCCTTCCTTTTATTTATCGCAAAGCAATTATTTTAGAAATAAAGCTATAAGGTATGTTAGAAATATAGCAGTCATTAGACGAATTTCATTATTTGATAAGGGCTATAATTTCTGAATTCCCTCTGATGCTTTTGAAACGCGGTTTTGGAATACACCGTAAATAATTAATATAATGAAAATAACCGTTGAGTAGGCTGCTGCGTAGCCATATTGAAATTGGTAAAAAGCAATTTTGAAGGCTTTCGTAATTAGAATTTCGTTGGCCCCAGCTGGTTGGCCCCCAGAGACCAAAAATACAACATTGAACATGTTGAATGTCCATATGACAGATAAAATAATGGCGGGAACCATCACAGGCTGAATCGATGGAAAGGTTATAAAGCGGAACTTTTGCCATCGTGTTGCTCCATCCAGATTGGCTGAGTCGTACATTTCTTGATCGACAGACTGTAAGGCACCTAAGCCCACTACCATCATGAAAGGGAAGCTTAACCAGCCATTGGCCGCGACTCCAGTGAGAAAAGAGGT
>CESG01072184.1_pt1 | contig 10408 bp, 11 predicted proteins | sample 531121 | NCBI WGS metagenome assembly CESG01 (sample SAMEA2621287, study PRJEB7988) | marine metagenome | biome: marine biome (ENVO:00000447); feature: mesopelagic zone (ENVO:00000213); material: "saline water (ENVO:00002010), including plankton (ENVO:xxxxxxxx)" | depth 800 m
AGCTCTTCTGTGCGCGCTTGCACCTTGCTCTCCAAGGTCTGGTTCAGCTCAGCAAGTTTGAGGTTCTGACGTCTAACCAACACCAAGTGCATCGATAGCGATGCCAGGCTGAACAGAAATAATCCCCATTGCCCCATACGATCCAGCCAAACAATAATCTCGTGCGCACTTAACATATCGATAACCAGGGATACCAACACAGTGAAAATCCCCCAGGATATCAAGCGGCCTTCAACCCCAACCCGATGAAAATTGCGATAGCACCCTATAAACAAGCCTAAAACCAACAATATAAACAGCCCGTCAAATACTGGATAAGCATTTACAAAGCTAGTGACACCGGTAGCAGACAAGACAGCTACAACAGCAGTAAAGAATATGGAAATTGCAAAAACCACGTAACATACCCGTGGTGCCTCTCGCCTAAACCAGGTGTAGGCGATTAAGGCAAGAAATGCCGGGATAAGGAAATAGCAAAATGCCGCTATCATCCGCCAGGTTAGTGGCTCAAACCATACCAGCTGGCTAAGCGGATTCTCTGCAAACATCATCAAAGCTAGATTGAGTGAAAAGGTGCCTGTAGCCATGGCCACTGCCCGCATGCGCTTAAGTAATCCCAGCGCCATACAAATCAGTGCCACTAATACAATAGCAAACACGATTAATACGCCAGAAAAACCCAGCCGATAAACTCGGCTCAGCAATTCCGACTGATTGCCAATTAAGATATCTCCAGCCAACCCAATATAGGGGTAGTCAGAGAACACGCGAAAATAAATAAACTTTTGAGAATAATCTGAGGGTAGCGCAATCAAATGCCAGGGCCAGCCAGCAAACTCGCTGTTTCCATCATTAGAAATGTATCCAAAGTGATAGATCATTTGGTGGTCGATAAAAACCTGGGCCGTTAGATCTATGCTAGTGATATAAACATGGGGATCACGCCATGCCCCATCCGGTGGCGTCCATCTTAGCCATAGAATATGCTCTCCTTGCCGTCCCTCCGGCCCCTCGGGATGTTCAGTCGGTCGCCAGTTTTCCTGCTCAACCACCCACTGTTGACGGGCCTCATCGTAGGGTAGATCACCCCAGATGAAGTCCCACTGACCATCAACCTTTTGAATATCTGCATTATGCTCATATGCGCAAGCACTGGTCGCCGCGAAAGCGCCCAGTACCAAACAACGCATTACCATTAACCATAACTTTTTCGTCATTAGCATGAATGTCTATTAATATCCCTAAGCAACTTCTAGTTTAGACCACCCAGTCACGAAGACAAAAGAAGGATAACTTACCATCATTACTTGGAAAAAAGGGATGCTAATATCTCGCTGATAGCATCAATGACCACACCTAATGAGGTTTCTTTTCGCCATACCACCGCAATGTCTCGACCAGGCTCAGGTTTTTCAAATGGAATATAGGTTAACGATGGTGTCGACTCAGCAGGAACCGCTAGTTTTGGCATCATAGTGATACCAGCACCTGCAGACACCATATTACGCAATGTTTCCAGACTGGTCGCTTCAAAGTTTTGCTTGTCAGCGGCAGCCTGCCAAGCGCAAAACTCCATCGCGTGTTGTCGCAAGCAATGACCATCTTCCAGGAGCAACAGCTCGGTCTCTTTTAACTGGTCAACCTTGACTTTGGATTTGCTGGCTAAAGGGTGCTCCTGCGGCACTGCAAGATAAAATGGCTCCCTAAAAACCACTTTCGATGACAGCCCTTCTATATCGACAGGTACTGCCAGCACCAGCATATCCAGTGCGCCATCTCGCAAGCGCTTGACCACATCATGGGTTTGCCCTTCGTATAGCCTCAACTTTAGATCAGGAAACTGCGTGCGCAATGTTGGTATTAGATGCGGCAACAAATAGGGCCCAAGTGTGGGTATCGAACCGATACGGATTTCAGCAGAAAAAGGGTCCTGCAAAGAGCGGGCATAGCCGATCAAGTCATCGGTTTCACTGATTATGCGTTGAGCACGCACGGCAATGGCTTCGCCGACCGGCGTGATCGTTACATGCTTGTTGCTGCGTTCTAACAGCTGCACACCTAGAAACTCTTCCATTTTCTTAAGCTGAGCACTTAGTGTGGGCTGGCTGACAAAACAACTCTCCGCCGCTTTGCCAAAATGCTTATACTTCACTACAGCGAGGAAGTAACGCAAATCGCGAATATTCATAGTCATTGCCTATTATCTTGCAATATATAATCAATTATACACCCTTCCTGGCTTAGCGTAGGATCAAAGGCTAGATACATGGCGTTTCAGAACCTGCCTGTGGTTGGATGTTTCTGAAGCAAATATCTGCCGCATGGATGCGGCAGTTAAGCCATCAGGGAAGATTTCACGGCGGTTTGCGTAAGAAACATCCAACCACAGGCAGGTTCTGAAAATGCATTACCACCTTGCCATGTACAGTCATCGCCCTGGAGAAAGTTATGTTTGAGCTAGAAGATTATGTCATGCAGTGCACACTTGAGTCCCTGTCAGACAAAAAAAACGCAGATGGCTCCTCTTCGCCATGTGAAGAGCTGATGGCGCACTATGCCAAAGAAAAGCATCAACCACCATCAGCCAACTCAGTAAGCAGCAAAGGAACATTTAAGAAATCGCAACGATAAGTCGCCGACTTGATATATATCAACCAATTCAATGCTACAAGGCATAGAGTAAGGATATACGAAGCGACCTTGGTCTAGGAGCGTTCTAAGAAACGTAAGCTTCGCATAACAAGCATCTAGCATTGGAGGATTGGTGATGTCTCTGGATAACTTGATTTTTGATATCGGCCAAAAGCGCTATATCAACTTAACGAATAAATGTGCACTGCGTTGTGATTATTGCCCCAAACTACAGGGCGACTGGAATGTAAATGGAACCAACTTGCGCCTGCGCTGCGCACCATCATACGGTGACTACTTGGAAGCGTTGGACGATTTGGAAGATATTTTCGAAGTGATCTTCTCCGGCTACGGCGAACCTACGTTACGCCTGGATGTTCTTCTTCCTTTAGCACGTTACTGTAAGAACAAAGGCGTAAAAGTTAAATTGATTACCGATGGTCTAAGCAATGCGCGACTTGATCGCAACCTGCTAGAAGATCTGAGAGGTCTAGTGGATTCGATTGAAATTTCCATGAATGCCGATACAGCAGAAGCCTACCAAGTCCATTGCAGACCTAAAATAGACAACGCCTATAATGAAGTTCTCGAGTTTATCGAGTTGGCACCTAAGTACATCAACGAAGTCATAGTGACCGCCGTTGACGGCTTGGACGACGTAAACCTGGATACTTGCCGCCAAATTGCCCATCAGTTTGGTGCTGATTTTCACCCGCGGGCGTTACACGCCAACATTATGTAACCCCATGGCACGGATGCCATTACTCTTCCTTGTGGTAACAAGCACTTCTGATGTAGGCACCCTCTTGCCTCATATCAGAAGTGCTATTCCTAATTGATATAGCTTAAGGTTTAGGTTTAGCGGGCGGATTAGCTGCCGGTGTTTTAGAGTCAGCTTTCGGTGTCTTTGGCTCACGAATCAACTGGTATTTTGCCGTCCCATTTAATTCAAACGCCGTTTGTCCATCAATAGGCTTACCTCCCATTAAACCAGACACCGCCGCCACTTCCTTCGGTAACTCTTCTTTGGCTTTCATGGTGCCTTTAACAGCATATTTGCCATCACGGCCCCACTTGGCACCTGCTTTTAATCCAAGAACTTTGCCCGGATCGGTTAGACGCGCCATCAGACCATCACCTTCATTGGCTGTCACGGCCGCCATTAACGTACCTAGATAAGGCGAACCGAAACTGCTGGACACCTTGGCATCTTTCCAACGCACCTTGGCATCAAGGTTATAAACTGAACCATTGCCATCCAACTCGATGTTGTCAACAATAGCCTGAAACTGTCCACCGAGATCAACGGCCCGCATCATTTTATTGTTGGCCAGCTTTTTCACTGTTGCACCGGATACAGCCCCGGTAAACTCACTGACGTACAACCGCCCAAATAGACTGGCTGCAGCATGACCTTTCATTTCTTCTCCTTCAAACAGAAAAGTCAGGTCAAAACCCAGCTTGCCTGTAACAAGCGATAAAGGGGTCATCTCCCAGCTTAGTGCCGAAGCGCGGTAATTTTTATAGCTAAGACTAGTAGCCGAACCAGACAGCAGGTTGCCCTGAAGCCCACCGACTTCCAGCCCTTTGACAGGACCAGCCAACTCATAGAGTTTTGCGACAGGTGTCATCACCGCAGCAAAAACAATATAGGCAACAACCCCAAATACGACTAATTTAATCCACTGCTTCATTGAACGCTGTCCTTCAATCGAATTCTTACTTTAGCGATGCCCGGCTTCTCACCCTCATTAGAAATAGTCGCGCTGGACAAAACAACACCATAGCGTTGCTCTAATACTTGCAGCCACATCAACAGCTTATCAAATGGCGCTTCATTAACCCAAACGGTTATCTCATCATCGCCGCTGCTTTGAAAACGCTCTAGCTCCACTTGCTGTTGTTTCGCGGTGGTATTGATAACCGTTTGCAAGCTCATGCTCGATGAGCGCTGAGTGCTTTGGCTGCCACCGGCTTTTTCCAATGCCTTCACCAATGCAAGCTGCTCTTTAAACCACTCCAGCTCTTTCTTTTCTTCGCTGATTTGTGTTTTTAGCTTATCTACGCTGCCAACGGTTGGCATCCAAATCAATTGATAGAGCAAAAACACGGTAACAACAATGCCACACGCAATAACAAGAACTCGCTCCCTTGGAGCTAACGACTGAAACCAACTCTTCATGACTCGCTCCTGATCGACATCCGACCAATAAAGGCATTATCGCGTTGATTAGCAGAGCCTAGTTCAGCCACTAGCCCTTCGGCCTCAACCGCCTTCTTGAACTGCTCCAGCATTTGATAGCTTCCTGCACTCAGGTCAAGTCGTAATTCATTGCGCTTACCTTCAAAATTAAAGGATAACGGCGTTACACCACGGTTTGCTTTAAAGCCCGGCTCAAGCTTGACCAGCATTTGTAAAAATCCCTCGGAGTTCGCCCCGCCACCACGCAAAGAGCCAATGCGCTGTTCAACCTGGCCTTTCATGCGATAAGGCGTACCACCAGGAACAATATCTTTAAACACCTGAGATTTCTGGGCTTTTAACTGCTCAAGCTCACCATTCATCTTATGTACATCAACACCAGCAACGATAACCTGAATAATCAGGCTCATTGCGACCAACGCGCCAACAGGCTTCCATAGCTTCAGCTGCTGCAGTACCCGATCGGTACGGCTATATTCGCCTTGAAGCAAATTAGTCATGCCCGGCTTATAGTTCTGCGCCAACATAAGCAGTGGCGATAGACAGTTCGTTTGCTCTTTTTCCAAGTCTTCCGGCAAATCATCGGCGATGGTGCCAGCGACCAAAAAGTCTTCAACGAACATATGCAGCTTGGTCGGCCGTGCATCTTCCTCGGTGGTTTCCCAGGCAAAAGACAAAATATCGCGAACGGCCGTCTTTTCCATAGCATAGCCACTGAATTCGCCATCGCGGACGGCAATGTAATCGCCTTCAATCAATGCCGTCCAATGTGCAGGCTCATATGGAAGAAGCAAGACCTCGGGGGTCATATAGCTTGGATAGATAGCCGCTTGTTGAAATGCTGCCTCAAGCCGCTGCATGATATCTCGTTCAATACACAGAACACCCAAGGTGTCGTTATCGATACGCAACCCCGGCGCAAAATGAAAATGGTCGACATCCTGAGTTAAATGCTCTTCCAGCATGTAAGGCAAGGCCTTCATCATCTGGCGTTGTTGCTTTACTGGCACTTCTGCTTGAGTCAGTGTTGCCCAATGCGTCGGACAAATCACTACCACTTGGCGGCCACTGGCTTCTGGCACCAAGGCGTCTAGCTGATCGAGTGTTTCCAATTGTCCCTGACGCACAAAGCTATCAGCTCCATCCGCCAATATGCCCCAGTCTATGGGTAAGTCAAAGTCTCGAATGCGAATAAAAACTCTTTCGCTCATAGGGTATCCCCCAACGTGCGGCGCACAACACGAATAGTTGGTCCAGCAGCATTTTCCTGCCGCTGACCTTGTGATGGCTGTCCGCTATTTTGTGATTTTTGAAACATCGTTGTTAATACCACCCCGCCGGTTTCCATCAATACTTTTCCGGTTAACTCAAAGTATTCGGATTGTGGGGTGATGTATACTTCTGATTCTCTACTGTTCTGGCCATTATTTGGACTCTGGCTATTATTGATATTCTGATTGCGATTGTTGTTACTGCTACCAGATTGTTGATTATTATCTTCGGGCACCAGCGCTTTTAATTTTTCATGGACCAGTTTCGCTCTTAGCTCTTTAAATTCATCTTTTTCCATCAGAGCCTTAAAGTCGTTAATTGCCTCAACTTTAGACGGTATCCCTGCGCCAACACCAGCTCCAATCATAGCTTCCAAGTCATCGGGAGCCCCACTTTGCTCCTGGAGAAATCCGGCCACTTTCTCTTCAAAGTCGTCGTTGCTTTCGCTAAAAAAGCTCATGATAAGTTCAGGCTTTTCCCCACCAATCGCATGAGGATTCAGCGCTACACTATTATCTCCAGGCCCGCGAACGCAAACATAGTCTTTCAATAATTCAAACACGGTTTTTTGTGTTACTTGGGTCGGGTCTTCCTCATCCACCACCTCGACCACGTCCAGGTAGTGTTTAACCGCTTTTAATTCCGTCAGGCTAGCCATGTAGCCATTTGCCGGGCGGTATTCTTCATAAGCAGTTTCTTCATATTCCCCCCTACGATCACTATCCACCCAGTCTTTAAGCGCATTAGTCAGATTCTCGTGCAATAACGGATCAGCATCGAGCGGAACCACTTGCTCAATCAAGCGCCGGTACATGGCAAAGCCCACCGTCGGCTCAGGCGGCTGAGTATTCTCATCAACTACGATAATACTGCCAGCACTCTCTCGTCCACCCGAGGCTTGAGGATCACCATCTCGGCCAATGCTGTTTAAATTAAAACAGCTATGTAAATCTTTGGCTCTTCCCGATAGCGACTGGATTAGCGAGCCCTCTTCTAAAGCAATGCCCTGCTCAAGAAACAGGTTAAATTGCTCCATAATAAAATAGGTATCAACATCACCCGACATCAATTGCGCCACCTGCGGCCCCATCGATTCGAGGATCTGATTACGATTTTGTAAAATGTGCTTTACCTTAGCCTCGTAACCCAGCGCTTCATTAAATGCCATTTGGCTATTTTCGATAGACATAGTACGACGCACGGTAAAATCCAGCCTTTCGCTAAGCTGAGCAACAATCATCACAATTACGGCAATCACCGATAATACAATGAGAAGTGCCATGCCACGCTGACGAGAGTAATACATCTAGCGTAATCTCCCGTTGTTTTCTGAGGCCGCTTGCTCGGGCTCGATACTCAATCGAAATAGACGGCGGATTTTGCCCATGTCTTCAGTATCTAGCACCATCTCCACTACATATGGCAGGCTAGTATCATATTCTGCAAGGGGATCAATCGGCCAAGCCTCAGGCCAGTCTTTATCTTCGCCCCCCGCCCAGAAGCGCAGCTCCATCGACTTGATACCGATCAGAATCTCCCGCGCTTGGGGCTCGGCATCGGCCGCTCTATCTAGTTGTAACCAAACCAGTTTTTCGAGTTTATCTTCGTTTAAACGATAAGCCACTCGCTGCATATTACTGCGCGGCATCCGCCCAGTCAGGTCGTCCCAACCACTGCGGGTAAATTCCATATAAACAGGATAACCGTCTTTGCCGCCATCGGGAGCCTGAAATGCTGGCAGATGTGCGCCAAAAGGATCGACAATTGGTCGAGGTGCCGCTTGAAGTAAATCACGCTCGATACGAAACAATGCCTTTTGTAACTGGGTTAAGCGCTCTTCGTTTTCAAATAGTATCTGCTGCGAATCTACCGCCTGATTCATGGCGGTAATCGCGCCGACAGCGACCAGCGCAAACAAGGCCACAGCCAGCATAACTTCCAGCAGGGTAAAACCTGCTTGACGACCGTGGCGCATCACAAATACACCACCTTTTCAACGATAGCGATGGGAGCCTTGGCTTCTTTAGATCTTCTTACTGAAACTTCAATTCGCATTCTTGGAAGTTCAACAGGTTCGGCGACTTCGGCGATAGGCAGGCTTAGCATGTCCGGCTCTTCTGTAATTTCGGCTTGCCAAAACCATTCGACCCCCGCCAGCTCTTCAGAGCCTTGTTCGGTCTTGCTCTTAGCCGTGATTTCTTCACCCATCTCAACTTCAATCAAGGCATTTTGGGCGACCCAATGAGCAAATGTCTTTTCTTGAAGGTAACTCAAATTTGACGTGGTTTGCCCTAGCGCTTTTATAATGCCGCCAACACCAACCACCAAGATACTCACAGCAACTAACACTTCTATCAGTGTGAAACCGTTGACTTTGGACCTATTCATACAGCGGCCCCTCTATTTCGAGATAGCCATCGAAGGCCGATTTAACAATGTAACTGATATCCCGAGTATCGGTGCGGATCATAAAGGTCACGTTATAGATTGTATGTGGCTCACCAGCCGCGCTGTAGAATATTTGCGGCGTTAATACATCGGTATCATCTTGACCAGGCTCTTTATCAAAGATACTGTCCCAGGAAAACAAGCTGTCTTCTTTTGGTTCAATTTTAAGGTTGGCAAATACCTCTTCAGGTAGCTTCTTTTCTTGAAAAAAACTGTCGCCTTCAATCGGCACCCACATCGACTCCGGCGCAGTATCTTCATCATCCGAAGTAGACACCGAACTTTCGCTCAGTGATGCACCTTGATTTCGCTCTAATTTGTAGAAGCTGTATTTTTCTTGCTCGACAATCAAGCCATAAGTGTTGCCTGTCATCCAGGCTTCTTCTTGTAGCAGGTTGATTAACTGATAAAAGCGTTGCGCTTCTTTTTCAACGGTATCAACAGGGCTGTTGGTGGTAATTTTTATCACAGCCCCTGCCATAGCAAAGCCCATAATGACTACCACCACCATGATTTCTAATAATGTAAAACCCTGTTGCCGCCGCATACTAACTAATGACTATTCCATCCAGTTTCCGAGATCAGCATCGTAGCCTTCACCACCTTCCTGGCCGTCACCGCCTAGAGAGATAATATCAAAATCGCCATTTTCACCTGGATAGATGTATATATATTCGCCGCCCCAAGGATCAGATGGAACACGTTCCATGTAACCATTCTCAGGATATTTTTTAGGCTCTGGCGCAGAAGAAGGCTTAGTCACCAGTGCTTCCAACCCCTGCTCTTGAGTCGGATAGCGGTGATTATCCAACTTATACATTTTTAGCTGACCACCGATGGCCTGCATATCAGATTTGGCCCGATTTACCTTTGCTTTGTCCGCACTTTCCAGAAATCTAGGCGCAGCAGCGGCCGCCAAAATACCCAAAATAACCACAACTACCATGATTTCCAGTAAGGTAAAGCCCTTTTGTCTGGTTTGCATAATCACCTCTAAACCTTAAGTTATCTATCAGTTATTTAACAAGATCGTTCATTTCGAAGATAGGAAGAAGAATCGCCAAAATGATAAATAAAACAGCGCCGCCCATCAGTAATATAATCAGCGGTTCGAACAAGCCCAATACAACCGAGACCATATTCTGGAATTCGCGCTCCTGGTTATCTGCAGCCTTTGACAGCATGCCTTCCAGCTCGCCACTTTTTTCACCACTGGCAATCATATGCAGCATCATCGGTGGAAAGTAGTGAGTTTCCTGCAGAGCTATACGTAAGCTACTACCCTCTCGCACCATATCGGTCGCACCTTCAACGGCTTCGCTTAACTTATCGTTAGTCAACACTGCTCCAGCGATCTTCATCCCTTCGAGTAGTGGGACACCGCTGGCAGTTAAAATACTCAATGTTCGGGCAAATCGAGCGGTATTTAATCCTCGCACCACTTTGCCAAAAATAGGCATGGTTAATTGACGACTATGCACCATATAGCGAAAACCTTTTTTCTTCATCGCCAGGTTATAGCCAATTACTAACACCACAATAGCAATCAAGGTCACCAAACCGTGGGCGCGAATAAAATCACTGATAGCAATAAGCACAGTCGTTACGGTTGGCAATGCTTGCTCGGTTCGAGTGAACTGCTCGACAACCTTAGGCACAACAAAGGCCAACAAGCCAGATACCACCCCAATCGCCACAATGGTAAGTAAGCTTGGGTACATCATCGCCAGCATTATTTTCTGACGCATTTGATGGCGCTGCTCGGTGTAGTCCGCCAAGCGCATTAACACTTCATCGAGATGACCAGAGCGCTCACCAGCATCAACCATCGCCCTGAACATGCTGTCAAAGACA
>CESG01000949.1_pt1 | contig 10360 bp, 9 predicted proteins | sample 531121 | NCBI WGS metagenome assembly CESG01 (sample SAMEA2621287, study PRJEB7988) | marine metagenome | biome: marine biome (ENVO:00000447); feature: mesopelagic zone (ENVO:00000213); material: "saline water (ENVO:00002010), including plankton (ENVO:xxxxxxxx)" | depth 800 m
AGTTCAAGCTTTGTTGCGGCTTCATCGAGGTTGGAAAGTGACTCGATTTCTTCTAGCGATTCAGGCTCATTGTCCGTTAGAAAATCGAGAGTATCTGCTTCTTTTTCGCCGGCAAATCCCTCCGATCCTTCTTTATCATACGAGCCAGCTTCTGCCCCTGTGACCTCTAAACCTTCAGGTTCTACGATAAGCTTCCCCTCATCATCACCCAAATCATGCTCTGAACCCGCGGCAGTACCTGCTTTAACACTTATGTCAGCATCTGATTCACTTTCAATTTGTTCCTCTACGCTTTGCTTCATATTGCCTTCAGTAGCCGTCCGTGGTTCGTTACTTTCACCCACTGGGTGAAATTCTCTTTCTGCTAATTCATCTATTGATTCATCCTCCGAATCGTATATTTTGTTCCGCCGTATGAGCAACGCTACCAGTAGAATTACCACTAAGATACTAAAAACAGTAATTAACGCGTTATTGGTAAAAATGCGCCTAATGTCTTCGATCAAGGTAGTTGATCCTGGCACAGGTTCCGGCGCATCAGGTTCGATAGCAGCAGCGATGCTCTGGGCGATTTCCAGCTCAGCTAGCCGAGCAGCTTCGACAATAGATTCCTGAACCTGGGCAAGTTGCAGGTCCTGCAAACGAACGATTTCTTGAGCGGCAGCGATCTGTATTTCTAATTCCATTAGACGAGAATCAAGTTCTTCTCGCCGTCTTCTGGTGCGGTCTTCCTCTTCCTGCCGGAGTGCTAACTGGGTTTCTAACTGGACGATTTGCCTGTCTAGCTCAAGATTTTCTTCATAAGCAGATCCTTCTATTCTGCGGGAGACTTCAGCTAGCTCATCATTAATATCAATAACGTTTAATTGACCTGGCGATTGATCACCTTGAGTTAGCGCCGCATCCATAGGCTGTGCAAGTGATTCCGCTTCTATTTCAGAAAGTTCTTGAATTTGTCGTGCTACTTCATTGATCGCCGCCTGAACATCAACCAAAATAATTTCTCGAAGACTGGGTACTCGTAAATCTAAGTCACTGCGCATCCGATTTATGTTGCCGCCGATGAAAGCATTAGGATTAGCAGCTTGAATAGCCAGCATGACTTGCTCAATAGATACAGAATCGTTAGGCCGCACACGCAATGCAATTCCTGACAGGGTATCGGAGGCTAATATCTCGATTCGTTCTGTGATCTGCTGGCGATCTGGAATCGATTGCTGCCCTGCAGTAGCTTGTTCTACTGAGGAAGGGCTTTGGTCAGCGGCATATACCTGCGTCGTCAAATCACACAACATTATGCCGAAAACTACGACAGATATTTTTAACATGTTCGCCTGTTCTCTTGTGTTGGGTTTACAAATTTGTTGGCGAATCGATAACTTCACATATGCGATTTACATCTTATTAATTTGCGGCCAGTTATATGCTATAAGTAATTGAATTTTTTATTATTAGTCGCAATTCACAGTATTAGTTATAAGTAGGTTTTTATCAACTCCTCAGCTATCTGCACGGAGTTTAAAGCAGCTCCTTTTCGTACATTGTCGGCTACCACCCAAAGATTTATGCTGTTAGGCATTGAGATATCTTGCCGTATTCGACCCACGAATACCGAGTCCTGTCCGGCCGATTCATGGACTGCCGTTGGGTACCCCCCATCTTTCCGCTCGTCGATTACCGTCACTCCAGCACTGTTAGACAACAGTTCCCGTACCTGTTTATCTGTAATCGGCTTGTGAGTTTGCACTTGCACTGCCTCAGAATGCCCGTAGAACACCGGTATACGTACACACGTAGCATTAATCTTTATATTGTCATCACCAAATATTTTGCAGGTTTCCCAGCTCATCTTCATCTCTTCTTTGGTATAGCCATTTTCCATGAACTGATCTATCTGCGGCAAAGCATTGAAGGCAATTTGCCGCGGGTAGACTCGACTCTCCGTTTCCCTACCATTCAAAAGGTCACTTGTTTGACGGGCTAGTTCCTCTACTGCCGCTTTGCCTGTGCCAGATACAGCCTGATAAGTAGCAACGCTTATACGCTTTATGCCGACAGCGTCATAGATGGGCTTTAACGCCACAAGCATCTGGATGGTTGAGCAATTGGGGTTGGCGATAATGTTACGATTGCGAAAGTCGGCAATCGCATTTAAATTCACTTCCGGCACGACTAGTGGAATGTCATCCTCGTAGCGAAACTGAGATGTGTTATCAATTACAATACAGCCTTTATTTCCAGCCTTAGGAGCATATTCGGCGGAAACACTGCCGCCAGCGGAAAATAATCCAATGTGTGCCTTTTTGAAATCGAATTCAGCAAGATTTTGCACCGTTACAGGCTTGTTTCGGAACATAACCTTCGTGCCGGCAGATCGTTCACTGGCGAGTGGATAGAGCTCATCAATTGGGAAATTGCGTTGCTCAAGAATACTCAGCATGGCTTCCCCTACCACTCCTGTTGCACCTACTACAGCAACATTGTAACTACTCATAGTAACCTCTCCATTAGCCAAGCCGCTTCTTAATCCTATCAACCTCTAATTTCACGTAAATTAACCCAATTCAGATGCGTTAAAATTCCATGGTGTCTGTTTGCTCCAGCGAGCTTCGAATGCACTGATTCTGCCTGCGTCCTCTAACGTTAATGCAATATCATCCAGGCCGTTCAGTAGGCAGTGTTTATTGAACTCATCGACTTCAAAAGAGATCAAACTGCCGTCCGGCTTTATAATAGACTGCTCAAACAAATTGACCTCCAGCTCATATCCCTCGTTAGTCTCAACGGCATCGAATAAACCACTAATCACTTCTCGATCAAGCACGATGGGCAATAATCCGTTTTTGAAGCAGTTATTGGAGAAAATATCGGCAAAACTAGGGGCCAATAATACGCGAAACCCATAGTCTTCAAGCGCCCAGGGAGCGTGTTCCCGGCTCGACCCACAACCAAAATTATCTCGGGCCAACAGAACTGAAGCTCCCCGATATCTCGGCTGATTAAGCACAAAATTCGAGTTAAGCAAACGCTGGCTGTTATCAGCATCAGGTTGGCCTTTATCCAGATAACGGTGCTCATCAAACAGGTTAACTCCGAATCCAGTGCGTCGAATGGATTTTAGGAATTGCTTAGGGATAATATAGTCGGTATCGACATTCGCCCGATCTAATGGCAGAACTATTCCTTTCTCTATGCTAAATTTTCTCATGTTTTGTCTGTATCTATTTGTATTTGCTTATATATTTAACATACATTCAAACTAAATTAAGTTCCTAACGTCCACAAAATAACCATGGATAGCGGCCGCTGCAGCCATACCTGGACTTACAAGATGCGTTCGTCCTCCAAAACCCTGCCTCCCTTCGAAATTACGATTAGAAGTTGATGCACAATGCTTACCCTCTCCCAACTGGTCCGCATTCATGGCTAGGCACATGGAACAACCAGGCTCACGCCATTCTAAACCAGCATCCTTGAAGATTTGGTCCAGCCCTTCAGCCTCAGCCTGTCGTTTGACTAGGCCCGAACCTGGTACAACCATCGCCTGTTCGACGTTTGCCGATATTTTTTGCCCTTGTACTATCTTGGCGGCTTCCCTGAGATCTTCAATGCGAGAATTAGTGCAGGAGCCTATAAATATGCAATCTAGCTTAATATCTTGTATCGGCATGCCGCCTACTAATCCCATATATTCCAAGGCTTGCTCAATATTGCTGCGCTTGGTCTCATCCTGCTCTTCTGAAGGATCTGGTACGCGCCCTGTAACCGGGGCTACCATTTCTGGAGAGGTCCCCCATGTCACCTGCGGTTCAATATCCGCGCCTTCTAAGTCCACAATACGATCGAACACCGCATCCTCATCGCTTACTAACTGTCGCCATGCGGAAACCGCCTGTTTCCACATTTCGCCGGTTGGAGCAAATGGACGTCCTTTGATGTAGTCAATGGTGGTATCGTCTACGGCAATCAGACCCGCCCTAGCACCAGCCTCAATGGACATATTACAAATCGTCATCCGGGCTTCGATCGACAATGAAAGTATCACATCGCCCCCGTATTCAATTGTATAGCCCGTTCCACCCGCGGTCCCGATCTTACCAATAATCGCTAGGACCACGTCTTTTGCAGTAACACCCGGCTTGAGCTGACCATTAACGCGTACTAACATATTTTTCATTTTTCGTTGGATCAGGCATTGAGTGGCAAGCACATGCTCAACCTCAGATGTACCAATACCATGAGCCAATGCACCAAGGGCACCGTGTGTTGAAGTATGTGAATCACCACAAACGATTGTCATGCCTGGCAGGCTTACACCTTGTTCTGGACCAATGACATGCACAATTCCTTGACGTTCATCATTCATTTCAATTTCTAAAATATTGAATTCACGACAATTTTCATCCAAGGTTTTAACCTGTAGCTTAGATACCTGATCCTGTATCCCAGCTAATCCTCGACTCCGTTCGTCTATGGTAGTGGGTACATTATGGTCTGGTGTGGCCAAATTGGCACCGGCTCGCCATGGGGAGCGACCCGCCAATCGAAGACCTTCAAAGGCCTGTGGCGAAGTTACTTCGTGGATTAGATGCCTATCGATATACACAAGGGCAGTACCATTATCTCGTTCCTTAACCAAATGGGTTTCCCAAATTTTGTCGTATAGAGTTTTTCCAGCCATGCTTAATACCAAATTAATCTATATTATAATAATACTGTTTTAATCAATTGTTTTAATTATATATTTTAATATAAAATTTAAGTTAAACGGGTGTCGACGAGGGTTTTCGCTGACAACCCGTCTGACCACGGTCTCGTAGAAAGTGGTCCATAAGCACCAAGGCCAGCATCGCCTCAGCAATCGGCGTAGCCCGGATTCCAACACAGGGATCATGCCTGCCTGTCGTAACCACTTCATCCGCTTTGCCCTTTATGTTTATGGATTTACCGGGTATCCGGATGCTGGAGGTAGGCTTCAGTGCAATACTAGCTACGATATCTTGCCCACTGGAGATACCTCCTAGGATCCCTCCAGTATTATTGCTCATGAATCCCTCAGGGGTAATCTCATCTCTGTGTTCTGTGCCTTTCTGGCTTACAGACGAAAAACCTGAGCCAATTTCCACTCCTTTTACAGCATTGATACTCATCAATGCTTTAGCAATATCTGCGTCAAGCCTGTCAAAAATGGGTTCACCTAGTCCTGCTGGCACATTGGATGCCTGGACGTTAATGCGAGCACCAACCGAATTACCCTCCTTAGAAAGCACCGTTATGTAATCTTCCATTTCTTTTACTTTCGAAAGATCGGGGCAAAAGAATGGATTCTGTTCAATTACTGTGAAATCCACACTTTCAATACAAATAGGGCCCAATTGGCTAAGATAACCTGTAATTTGGGTTCCACATTCTTGATTAAGATATTTCTTCGCGATTGCACCTGCTGCTACACGCATAGCAGTTTCGCGAGCCGATGCACGACCCCCGCCACGATGGTCTCGAATACCGTATTTTTTCCAATAACTATAGTCGGCGTGCGCTGGGCGAATTTTTTCCTTGATTTTGCTGTAATCTTTCGATCTTTGATCAATATTTTCTATCAATAATCCTATGGGTGTACCTGTCGTCGTGCCTTCGAAAACACCTGAAAGTATTTTTACAGCATCATCTTCCCGTCGTTGGGTAGTAAATCGAGATTTACCCGGCTTACGTCGATCTAGATCCCGCTGCATGTCTCCTTCTGATAATGGCAATCCGGGAGGGCAGCCATCGACCACACAACCAAGCGCAGGCCCGTGGCTTTCACCAAAGCTGGTTACTGTGAATAATTTACCGAAAGTATTTCCTGACATCTGTAACTCGAGTAACGGAATATAAGGCTAGCTGGGGGAGAAAAAGCACAGCATTTTACACTAGTTCCTGTCTTGGAATACAGTTAAGTCGACCGAGTTGTGTGAAGGCCATTTATAAATGAAGCTGGTGGTATTCGATCCAATTCGGCCGCACTCAAGGCTAATACACCTCCGCCTCCGTGTTCAAATTCTAACCAAAGTAACGGAACATTCTTCAGTGTGTCTGACAGTAGTTTTGAAGAAGATCCAACTTCCATGATAATTAAACCAGTTTCACTCATATAACTTGCCGCATCGTTTAGTATTCGTAAGGGAATCTCAAGCCCATTCGCTCTACTCAGTAATCCGGTAAGCGGTTCATGTTGATATTCAGCCGGCAGGGAATCAAGCTCCTCTTTAGATACGTACGGTGGATTAGTCACAATCAAATCATAGGTGCCCGAAAACCCCTTAAAAAGATCGGAATGAACGACAGAAACTCGATCTAATAGACCGTGAAGCTCGATATTTTCCTCCGCCAGTTGCAAACAATCTGCAGAAATATCCACCATATCTACGTAACTCTCAGGAAACGCTAGAGCACAAGAAATCCCAATGCAACCGCCACCACAGCACATATCAAGAATTTTTTTAGGCTGATCCTTTAACAACGGCTCAAACCGGTTTTGGACAAGCTCAGCTATCGGTGATCGGGGAATAAGTGCACGTTTATCACAAATAAATTTATGACCTGCAAACCAAGCTTCTTTTACGAGGTAAGCCGTGGGTGTTTTCTCTAACATGCGCTCGATCACTACTCGCTCGAGTCGCTGCTGTTGCACACCCGAAAGTTCTTTTTTTAAAGTTGCCGGGTCCCGGGAAAACTCAATACCGAGTATGCTATAGATCAGATAAATAGCCTCGTCGCGTGAACTTTCAGTACCGTGCCCGAAGAATAACTCTGCCCCGGCAAACCTGTCTGATACATCATTTATGTAATCAATTACCTTCATCGTGAATCAGCCCTTAATAGAAACCAACCTACAGACAAAAAGACTTTACCATTTTTTGTGGTTATCGTAGGGTAGCCGCATAATTTATATCTAGGGGAAAAAATAGTTTACATAATGGAAAACGCCTATCTACAGATACTCCACGAAATTGGGGAAGACCCCGAGAGAGCCGGGTTAAAAGATACTCCACGCAGAGCGGCAAATGCTATGCGTTTCCTGATGCAAGGATATGGAGTGAATATCGACGACGTAATTAATAATGCTTTGTTTCCTTCATCTACAGATGAAATGGTTATCGTGAAAAATATCGAGCTCTATTCAATATGCGAACATCATATGTTGCCATTTATTGGGAAGTGCCATGTTGCCTATTTGCCTAAAGGTAAAGTAATAGGTCTTTCAAAAATTGCCCGCTTGGTCGATGTTTTTGCCAGGAGGTTACAGATCCAGGAAAACCTTACCAGCCAAATCGCTAATTGCATCGTGGAGAAAACCGAAGCTGGGGGGGCCGCTGTTATTATCGAAGCTCAGCATATGTGCATGATGATGCGCGGCGTCGAGAAACAAAATTCCGTAATGACTACATCTTGTATGCTAGGTGCTTTCAGAAATAGTCACGGCACGCGCAATGAATTCTTGTCTTTATTAAATTAACGATCGTAAGACTTAGCGGAGCACCACTTCAATTCTATCCTGGCAGTTACCTGTACCACAGATAGGAGCCAGAGGCCCAACGCCTTGGGCGATAATACGGGTACCGTCAATACCTAGATTCTGAAGCTGTTGTTTTAAAAATTCAGCTCGCATCAAAGAACGCGCCATTAAAGAATCCAATGAATCGGAACCGCCCAGGTGTACTACTAAATAAATATTAAGCGACGTATCAGTTTCTAACATATTAGCAATCGGTGCCAAATCACTCTCAATGGTTAACTGATTATCAGCAATAAAATTCAAGAAAGGTGCTATCACGCTTCCCTGTTCGCGCAGAGTTGCCAGTAACTCATTGGTTTCTATGATATCGATTCGAGTTGTAGTCCCGCCCACCTCGATAATTTCAAGGTAAGCGTAGATTCTTCGATTACCCCGGGTGATGATATAAAGGGCTAGGTGTGGCGAAGTTTCTAAGCCATTATCCGCACGTACAGCCAAGTAGTACTGATTGCGCTCCGGACCGTAGAGAATGCGATTGCCAAAAATGTCGTTAGCCCAGTAATTGCTGCTACCACAGCCTCTGCCACTGCAGGTGAATAAGTCAGTATAATTGCGTTCCTGCAGTTGTTGCTGGAAAAAGTTGTAAACATCCTCACCGGTAAATTCTTGAGAAACCTCATAGATTATTTTAGTTACGTCACCCCTTAATCTTTCTGAACTTTCCGGAGTGACTAGCCCTCGGGTTCTTTGCAAGCTACTTAAAACCAACCGATAATTGACATCTTCGTCAAATTCGACGCTTATAATTTCTGAATCAGGAAAGCGATCGAACAAGGGATGATCGTTATAATTTGCCGATACACCGGCAAGTTGCGCAAAAGCGCTTACTCCTAGGAACGGTAATAAGGTACCAAATAACTGTACTATTTTTTTCATGATTTCAAAATATGTTTAGTCTGTTTGCAGTCGAGCGCCACAGATTTCTCAAAGTTACACAGCAGAGAGTACACTTTTCTCCTCAGCCCTCGGTACTAATACTGCCTATCAGTGGTGTCAGCAAGGAAGTCCTCAAGAAATTACCTTGCAGCACGTAAATCAAATTTGCTTTGCCCTATTAATACCATCCCGATTTTGGTTCAGAATAGCATACGCTGCTTAAGTAAAGGCTTCCTTTTCCACAACTCTATTTCTGCTAGCGCCCTACTCAGACTTCTTAGTCGTTGGGTTTCTACTAGCTGTCTTTTTCTTTGCTACTTTCTTAGCCGCTGGCTTCTTATTTGTCACGGTACTTTTCTTGTTCTGTTTTATTTCGTTACTGACATTTAAATCGTCATTTTCGGCTTTTGGGAAATCTGAGAATGGGAACGGTTTAACGTCCGTAACATAAGACATGAACTGCACAATTTGGAAGATATATGTGCTTAGCGCGGCGCCGAGTGAACGAAGATTAGCATTGCTCTCACCAGTAATTAATACAAACAACACTTGTGCAATCATCAATACCAAGAGAACTAGGGGAATGGCCAGGTACAATACAACAGCAAACACAACCATTAATATAATTCGGATCCAGGACTGCTTCAGGTTATCAATAATACTATCCAGCTTTTCCGACATAGTTACTCCTTTAGTGTTCTGCTAGGGTCTTTTCTCTATTGGCTGCAAATTCTACATCTAAAGCCTGCTCGCCTAACATTAACGAAGAGATGATATTAGTCATAGACTCTCTTTCATATATTATTTTAAATAGCCCGGTGGCGAGTGGCATATAGACTCCCAACTCTTCTGCTTTCTCTTTAACTTGTTTTAGCGTATTGACTCCTTCTGCCACCTGCCCAACTTCCTCGGTCGCCTCTGCTATAGACTTACCTTGCCCAAGAGCTAACCCAAGCCGATAATTACGGCTAAGCGGGGTCGAACAGGTCACTATCAGATCCCCAACGCCGGACAACCCGAGAAAAGTCATGGGATCAGCTCCGAGCTCGCTTCCGAACCTTGCCATTTCTGTTAGGCTACGCGTCACCAGCATGCTATTAGTGTTATAACCCATTCCTAGTGCATGAGCTATTCCCGCTATAATGGCATATATATTTTTGAGTGAACCCCCTAACTCGACACCGAACATATCGTCATTAGTGTACACTCGGAAAAATTCCGATTTGAGAATCTCCTTTACCCTTTTTCTTACCTCTTCATGATTGCTTGCGATTACCGTTCCTGTCAGGTTTTTGCTGGCTATTTCCTTGGCCAAATTAGGGCCGCTGAGCACCCCCACGACTGCTTTTGGTGCCTCTTCAATGAGAATCTGGCTCATAAGCACAAATGAATCTACTTCGATTCCCTTAGTGGCGCTAACAAAAATTGCTTCCTCCAGTGAATGCCGCACAACATGTTTTACAACATCACGGAAAGACGAGCTAGGTACCGCCACGAATATGATTTCGCTACTGCCTACAGCGGTCACCATATTCTCTGTAGCGACTACCCGTTCATTCAGCTTGTAACCCGGAAGATACTGCGAATTTTCATGAACAGTGTTAACTTCGCTAACCATTTCTTCGCTGCGCATCCAGAAACGCACATCATGACCGTTAAGGGCTATGATGTTTGCGATAACAGTACCAAAACTGCCACCACCGATAACGGAAATGATGCTCAAACTCTTATTACTCCTTTAAAGAATTTCTGCAGGCAACAAATTGTTGTATTCATAATAGTCTTATTGAGCCTCAATACCAAGGAGGCCACGTAGAAACGGGCTATTTGCGCCTCACACAGCATTTGAGGGCCAAGAGGGACTGTTCGGAGAATCCATACTCGGCCTCTCTAACAATCAATTCTGATTAAGATTAGACGGCCTAG